>Ga0302238_1001918_pt1 | contig 15742 bp, 16 predicted proteins | sample AAG_UR_Asn_MG_FD_193527 | JGI IMG/M metagenome (GOLD analysis project Ga0302238, IMG submission 193527) | Enriched activated sludge microbial communities from anaerobic digester in WTTP, New Holstein, Wisconsin, United States - AAG_UR_Asn | ecosystem: Engineered > Bioreactor > Anaerobic >...
ATCCAGCATTGAGGATCATCCGCAAAGATATCGGGAGCGCCTTGAGATTTGGAGTAAGCGTAAGCCACGGCGCGGCATCCCCGGCATGACGGCCACAGGGAACATTTTCCGCATTGTCCCTGATAATCTTAGCGCCGGCGGGCATGGGCAATGACATCCCAAAGACCTTCGTAGAGAAAAGGTTCGCCGCCGGTAAAATTAATCGACGGGGAAAGGATGATGTTGTACTCCTTCTCCCAGTCCGTGAACATTTCCCTTACCCCGTCGATTTCCTGCTTCACTTCACTGTTGGACATCTCAGCCGGTTTTTTAAGCTTTTTCCTTTGATATTTTCAAAACCCAATCGGCAAAAGCAGCCATGAAATCCTGCAGAAACTTCAACGTTGCCTCATTGGTGACATTTCCGTCTCCGTCGAACAGTTTTGCCGCACCGCCTATGTAGGCCTCCGGCTGCTGCAGGGTGAGAACATCCAGAAACACGAGAGATTGCCGGAGATGATGGTTGGCGCCAAATCCTCCAATCACACCTGGCGAGACGCTGATCACCGCACCGGGCTTGCCACCCCAGATACTCTGACCATACGGCCGCGATCCCACATCGAGAGCGTTTTTAAGCACGGCGGGAACAGAACGGTTATACTCCGGCGTTACAAACAGGAAACCGTCAAAAGGCTTCACCTTTTTACGGAACTCCGTCCATGCTTCGGGAGGGTTCTGTTCGTCGTCGTAATCCTGATTGTAGAGAGGGAGATTGCCGATCTCGATGATTTCCAGTGCAAGTGATACCGGAGCAAGCTTGGTGAGCGCTATGGCGGTTTTTCGATTAAAAGATTCTTTGCGCAGACTTCCGACAAAAACAGCAATTTTTTTTATCATATCCTGACCTCCTCAGGTTGTTATCCTTTGGAAAAATATGACAAAGCGCTTTTGGAAAAGAGAGTATAAAGAAGCATTCCGGAATCGGACCATCAGGAAACTTGTCCGCGGCTTCGTCCGGAAAATTCACTACATAAATCCTCTTCAGAAGTTTGAATGTTAAATTGTTGGGTTGGTTGTTGATGAATATTAAAAACACGCCTGTGTCTGTGAATTGTTAATAAAAGTATACTCTATAAATTAATAATGTCAATAAACCATCAGGGTATATGCCGGTTCACGTCCGCCGCCGGATGCTGCGTCGTTATAGATGATTGTCATTGCGAAACGCCTCTCAGGCGTTGTGGCAATCTAATATTTTTTTATGATCTTACAAGATTGCTTCGATCATTATTCGCTGCAATGACATTATGCAACAGTTCCCCTCAGTGTCTCCCCGGATGCGCCGGGCGTGCTCCGTAACAGAGATGGATCGGGAACTTCCAACCCGTAACCGATTAAAATTACGATCACAGACCAAGAATCTTTCGAGTATCATCCACCGTGGCTACCAGGCGGTCGGCCTCCTTGATGATTCGGACGGCGTGTTCGACAAATTCGGCATTGGATGCGGCGAGACGGTTTTTGGCGTACATGACGTTGTCTTCCATGCCGACCCGGACATGGCCGCCCATCGCCACCGCAGTCAGTAGAATCGGCAGATGCCCCGCGCCAATGCCGAAAGCAGACCAGGTTGAATCTTTAGGAATCAGACTTTTCAGATAAACCAGATTTTCCACCGTTGCCGCGCTGCCGCCCGCGGCGCCGAGGCAAAACTGAAAGTGCAGAGGTCCTTTTAAAACGCCTTTTTTCTGGTAGTACAAGGCATTATAAATAAATCCGGCATCAAAAACCTCGATTTCCGGCTTCACGCCGTTTTCCTGCATCACCAGCCCCAGCTTTTCCAAAAAGGTGGGTGGATTCAGAAAAAGCCCGGTATGCATCCAATTCATGGAACCGGCGTCGTAAGAAGCCATTTCCGGTTTCAGTTTGATCAGATGAGCCATTCGAGTTTCTTCGGTGGCCTGCAGATCGCCGGAAGTCGTCAGGTTAAGAATGATTTTGCAGTTCTTTTCCTTGATGCGGGCAACGGTTTCACGAAATTTTTCAATGTTCATAGTGCCGTTGCCGTCGTCATCACGCATATGCAGATGCGCAATGGAAGCGCCGGCCCTCCAGCACTCATGGACATCTTCGGCAATTTCCCTGGGAGTCATCGGCACATGGGGATTATTATCCTTCTTCGGCCATGCGCCGGTCGGAGCAACAGTGATAATGCATTTTTCCATAATTATGCTTTCGATTCCTTTATAAATTTAATATCAATGCCATTGAGCACTACAGACCCCTCTTTCTCAAGAGGGGAGATTTTACAAAGTGCAATAAAAATTTCCCTGTATACCCCTTTACGAAAGGAGGATTGGGAAGATAAATTTCTCAAGTCGGTGACGTTGAATTTAATATGGCCACCGGTCTTGCCCAGCCGGCGCTGGCCGCTTTGATCTTGATGGGAAAACATGCCACCTTGAATCCGAACGGGGGAAGTTTATCCAGATTCGCCAGCTTCTCCAGATGATAATATTCCTTTTCTATCCCGGCAAAGTGTCCCTCCCAGATGAGCGTTGCATCTTTTGTTGCGGCGAACTCCTGGGCAATATAGCAAAGCGGCCGATCCCAGCTCCAGGCGTCCGTCCCCACAATTTTAACACCTTGATCCAGTAAAAATAATGTTGCTTCGCGGCCCATGCCGCAGCCGCGAACGAGATACTCCGGCAAACCCCAGTATTTGGCCGCACCCGACCGGACAAGTACAATATCCAGCGGTTTAAGGCTGTAGCCTATCTTGTCCAGAGCCTGGCTGACATCATACGCCATAATACGGTAGCCGTCCGGCTTATCGGAAAAATCGAGCACAACGCCGTCGGAAAAACACCATTCCAGAGGAATCTGATCGATCGTACGCGCGGATTTCCCGTGATCCATCGTGGGGTGGAAGTGCCAGGGAGCGTCGAGATGTGTTCCGCTGTGCGTCGTCAACCGGACGTATTCCAGCGCCCAGCCGAGACCTTCCGGCAGATCATCATTCGTAGCGCCCGGAAAAAAAGTTTTCATATGCTCGGCGCCTTGCTGATGAACGACATAATCGATTTCGGTAGGCATCGATGGCGGATCACAACAAGTGCCGCTTTCGATAGTGACGCTCAGGTCGATGATTTTCATGGTTGGCCTCCGTGAAAATTTGTTTTGGTGGATAAAGGAGTGATTTTTTTAATCATGAATAAGGGGAATGATACTATTTCTAAAACAAGATGCAACAAAAAACAACCAGTTGCCGTTTAAAGAATAGATTACTTCGATTATTGCATTTCTTCGCAATGGAATGGTGAGGTGAAGAATGGCAGGGGGGTGCTTTTCAACGTCCGGCAAAAAAAATCGGCAATCTTTTATAGATTTATATCATTTTCTAGTTATTATGCAAAAAGCAGTAACAGCAGCACCCAAAAATCACTTCTCTTATCATTATGGTTACATTACAACTAGTCTTTAGTATTACTCTATAGCCGATTGCCGATTTAATTTAATTCCCCGCCGCCTTGAGACGAATGGCCTAAATAAAAATAGAGGGTTTTTGATACCACGCTGCTGGCGACGGGGAAGTTCATTTATATTCTTATTTTTTAACGAGACCCACAGCAAGAACCGGACGGCCATAGACTTCATTTAAAACTTCAGCAATGGCCAGATAAGCTGCACTTGCTCCGCAAAGGATGCCTTCATACCCGGCAAATCTAATGATAGCCGTCCCCGCATCTACCGATCCGGCCGCTATCATGTAGTTTCCGATAGTGAGCAGGGCAAACAATAAGGTAACAGTCCCAAAAATAATCTGCAGTGCCTTGTTCAGCTTGAACGTGCCGATGAACATGAAGAAAGAGAATATTCCCCAGACCATCAGGAATGTGGCTAAACCTGCGGCCGAATGCGCATGATATACCATCCAGACCAGTGCAATCCAGAAGAAGCCGTAAAGTGTAAATGCTGTTGATGCAAAAATGTTACCCCTTTTGTTTTCCAGGATTCCCGCAATAACCTGCGCCAAACCGCCTACAAAAATACCCATTCCCAGAATATGATCATCGAGTGTAGTAAAACCTGCATTGTGAATGTTCAATAAAATTGTTGTCATACCAAATCCGAGTAATCCGATTGGTCCGGGGTTTGCCATTTTTTCCATACTTTTCCTCCTTCTTCTGCATATAATTTTTTGTTGTATACGAAAATCCGGGAAATCAAGTAACAGTAGAGAGTAAAAGCAGTAAGTATGCCATATAATTAACTAAGAATAATCAATAACTTACGTTATGGTTTCGATAGCAATTGTTAAATAAGACAAAATTAGATGCCATATGTGACAATATAGCGTTTTTGATAGCGACTATGATCATATATGACAATATAAGACCAGGGTGTTATATATGATGGCCTCGTAAAAAGTCGCCAAAAGGTCATTTTTTGAAATTTGGCATCAATAAAATCAGTATGTTATAGAAGTAAATTTCATGATTTTTGACTTTTTACGACTTCATCATATATGAAGACACAAAGAAATGAATTACTAAGATAATGGCGTGATCAGGACTTTTTGACTCCCCAGCGCTTAATGAAAGTGCGTTGGACTACTTCATCATACAATTTTTCCAGCGGCTCGGCGACCTCCGCTCCTTCCAGTCTGGCTACCGCCGCTGCTACCGCTTCGATTGTTGACATTCCATCTGAACGCCGCTGCTCTCGCAGCCTGTTTCTGTATTGCGCGGGCGCGGGCAGCGCCAGGCGGGGCATAGTCCACAAAACCGGCATGCGCGCGTACAACCGGCGAGCCTGTCTCCAGGTCGCATCCAGAACCACTACCCGGTCGGGCGGCGCGTCCGGTATATCAGAACTAATTCCATCGGGCCAGAGCAGCCATGTTCCCGGTTTTTGCAGCAGTTGTTCATCAGGGGGTGAAAAGCCGAGGCGGTCTCCGCCGCCGCAGGAAAAGACCCGTGAATTCGGCAATGCCAGAGCTGCTAGCCGGCCGGTGTTGCTGAGACGTTCAGCCTCTGCGATATGCCGCAGGATCAGAAATTTCGTCCGTGTTTGCACCGTGGGCAGGATCGGACAGATGCAGATTTCCCGGCGCATATAACAGCGCAAGCAATGGGTGTAGTGATCGCGGGGCCTGGATGAACGCATTTGTGAAACCTTTCTGCTGCGGAAGTTTCATACGAAGATTATGGGCATGTGTTTTTTGATTTGTAACGGTATAACATTATGTCATTGGCTTGAATAAGGTAAAAGAAGAAAAATGATTTTTTAAAACAGGATACTCACATCCAATTTATTTTTTTTTGCCGATTTCTGATAGCAGATCAATTTGAATCTCTTGAATCTGTGCCAGGCGGTCCCATTGATCCAGGAGGAACGTCGGTTGCACTATTTCTTTGTACGCGTAGATAATACGGGCTGATTTTTATCAAAAATTTTATATGCAACAAGTTTTATCCGATCGTTTACGAAAAACCAGGCCAGGGCATAACCCCAGACCGCCAGCGCCCACTCCCAGCCGATTGCCGGCATGAACAAGCCATATACGGAGATAAAGGTTGCTGCCAACTGGGTGCCAATAACGGCGAACAATAAGATCGGCGACGGGCGTGTAGACCAGAACGGCCCGCGGGTGCGCGTAACGAAAATGGTCAGATGACCGGCGACGGACAGTTTAAGATACATGAGGGTCTGTATCATCTCGCGATTCAGGTAAAAAACCCTCTCACCCAAATAGAACAATCCAAATGAGGCGGCCACTCCGGCAACGCCCAGTACAGTTGCAATGCCCAGCACCGTATGCATGTTCCAGGCTTCCGGCTGGTTGGAATAGGTTACATGGTCGTAGGCGATAGACAAAATTGCTCCGTCGTTAAGAAGGGCCAACAAAACTATCATTACTGCTGTGACGGGGTAGAAGTTAAAAATCAGAATCGAGAAGGTCATGAAGAGAAGCACGCGGATGGTTTCGGTAATCCGATAGATTGCATAACTGTTCATCCGCTGGAAAATCTTCCGGCTCTCCTGGATGGCGTCAATAATGACGGAGAGGCCCGGTGTCAGCAGAACAATATCGGCTGCAGCCCGGGCCGCATCTGTTGCCCCGGAAACCGCAATGCCTGCATCAGCCTTTTTTAAAGCCGGTGCATCATTTACTCCGTCACCCGTCATCCCTGTAATGTGATTGCGCTGCTGGAGCACTTCAACGATATGATATTTGTGCTCGGGATAAACCTGCGCGAAGCCGTCCGCATTTTCTATTGCATCCGCCAATTGGCCTGTTTCATGATGACTTGTCTGGGCAAAAAGGCCTGCGTCAAGGATATTTGTTCCTAAACCGACTTGTTTTGCAATTTCCCTGCCGATGGCGACCTGATCGCCCGTGACCATTTTTACCCTTACACCCATATTCTGAGCTGTTTCAATTGTAACCTTCGAGTCTTCACGAGGTGGGTCGGAAAGCGGCAACACGCCAAGAAACTGCCAGCGCCCGTCGCTGTCTGTTCTGGCAACTCCCAGCGAGCGGAAACCGCGGACTGCAAATTCGTTAATTTTCTCCTCAACCTGTGTTTTGATCTGTTCCCTGTTGTCGGCAAGCTCAAGTATTACCTGGGGAGCTCCCTTGCTGACTTTGAATTGATTGCCGTCCGGCGGTTTCAATGTCGTTTCAGTGCGCTTGTTGACCGGATCGAAGGGTTGGAAATGTAATATCTGATAATTCTTCAGAATATCGCTGCCGGTCAGGCCATCGAGGACTGCCTTGTCAATTGCGTCCGCAGCTTCCGTACGTGAGGCAAGTGCAGCCGCTAATATAAGCTCGTCCGGCTTGACGCCGCCGATACAAAACGGTTCGCCAAGACGAAGTTTGTTCTGTGTGAGTGTTCCGGTTTTGTCCGAACAGAGCACATCCATACCGGCAAGTTCTTCAATGGCTACCAAGCGGCTGACGATGGCCTGTTTCCCGGCCAAAATTTTTGCCCCGACCGCCATGGTGACCGACAGGACGGTGGGCATCGCCACAGGGATGGCGGCCACTGTCAATACCAGTGCAAACTGCAGTGTTGTCGAGAACCGGTCGCCGCGGAACATTGCCACCGTGATAATCAGGATCACCAACGCGATAGCAATGATAATCAGGTAATCTCCGATTTTGAGGACAGCTTTCTGGAAATGGCTGACCGTGTGGGCCGATTCCACCAATTGCGCTGTTTTCCCAAAATATGTTGACTTGCCTGTTGCCGAAACTAAGGCATCAATTTCTCCCATTCTGAGTATTGAACCGGAATATACCGCCTCACCGGATTTGCGGGCAACAGGAAGGGATTCACCGGTTAACGCCGACTGGTCCACCTCGACAGGGTCACCTTCCAGCAATCGGGCATCCGCCGGCACGATGTCACCGAGGCGCAGGCGGATAAGATCACCCGGGACTAATTCCCGCGCGGCTATCTCTTTCCAGACGCCATCCCGTTTAACCCGTGCCTTGAGGGCAAGATTCGCCTTGAGGGCAGCAATGGCATTGCCGGCCTGAAATTCTTCCCAGAAACCGATAACCGCGTTTGCGATCAGCAAGGTAAGAATAATGAAAAAGTCAGCCCAGTGTTGTACCAATGCAGAGAGAACTGCAGCGGCTTCGATCATCCATGGTATCGGTCCCCAGAAGTGTGAAAAAAACTCAGAAAGGGGGTTGTGCTTTTTCTCCACCAGTTCGTTGAAGCCGAATTGAGTCAACCGTTGCTTTGCCGCCGCCTCAGTAAGGCCGTCGGATGAAGTCTTTAGTTCCGCCATGAAATCGGCAGGACTTTGATCTGCTGCTTCAGTCTTTATGCTTTCTTCCTTTTTCTGATTGTTGTTGCTCATTTTTTAAGAATCTTTTTCATCTGAATTTTCCGCACATGCTGCATTACTCCCCCGAAATCGTCGATTTTCCTGGTGTTTCCGGCTGCGTCCCCGTTCCAGAGGCGCACGCGATCCCGGATGAAATAATGAACCACTGGAATCTTCATCATTTTTTCTTCTTAATTTCCTGTTCATAGCTCTTCTCCTTTCAAAGAATGCCGGCGAGCATCAATCCGGCAGTTATGGTGATTAAAGCCATGATTAAAGTCAGACGTCCCGACCAGCGATGAACGCTTCTTATTGCCGCCGCATGAGCCGGAAAACGAAACTGCGAGAATCCTAACACCGGTGTTAGAACTATGCCGGACAGTGTCGCGGCGCCCAGCCAGGTGTGCGGGGGGCCGAAATGCGGTTGTCCGGATAAAGAGACCAGCATAATGGCGGACGCAAAACCGGCGATCATTGTTGCAACTCCTGTGAGAGCCGTGCGTCGATGCGCTTTCAGCCACCAGCGTTTACGCCGCCAGAATTTGGCCACACTTACGCCGGCCAGCAGCAATAATGTTGCCGTCAACATGAATCCGGCGTGAAGATAAAAAAAGTTCATGAGGACCTGCTGTTTGTGTCTTACCTGGTTTTCGGTCCGGCATAGATCATCGAACTCGACCGGGATCCGAAAAGGTTGCAGATTACGTTGACGTCAACGCGGTCACCTTTATTTAAAGGCAGTTTGTAAGTATAGGTAAATGCTTCTTTATCCGACTGGGACTTATATTCATAGACAAGTGGTTTTTCCGAGTTCTTCTGAATTTCCACCTTTGCGATGTAATGGGAGTTGGGCACAAAGGATTTGTGGGTGATTTTGACTTGCAGCGTCTGCTCCTTGTCCAGGTAAGTCAACTGCACATCGCTCGGGGAATTGGCGGATGCCGGCACGGGAAAAGCCAAAAGCAGGGCAAGCAGCGCCGACAGGATCAATCCGGCGGAAAACTTGCGCAACCCGTTCCGGCTCATTCCCGGTATTTCTCTATTTTTTATAAAGTACTTTCTAAAAGTGATTTTCATAATTGTCTCCTCCTTTAGTTGAAGCGTCCCTGCCGGATTTTTAAAAACAGAGAGCTTTATCAGATTAATTTTGTATGACGACATTGTTGAGAAACACTAAAACGGCTTTGCCGCGCCTCTGGGAAATATGCTTGAATTGATAATACACAATATACTGATAAGAGCTTTAAATTAGAGGAAATTATAGAAGGCGCAGGCTTGTGTGTCAAGATAATTTTGCCCGTGCATCATTTGCATCTATTGGAAAGGATAATATCTTTAACCGAGGAAAATGGTCCGGGCGCGAAAACGGTTCAGCCTCCGAGATAAGCTTCGTTTACCTTCGGATTGCCCGTCAGCTCTTTTCCCGTGCCGGACAGGACGATGCGGCCGGTTTCCAGCACGTAGCCGCGCGAAGCTATGTGCAGGGACATGTTGGCGTTTTGCTCGACCAGCAGGATTGTTTTGCCCGCTCTGTGAATTTCCTGGATGATCTTGAAGATTTCCCGCACCAGAACAGGCGAAAGCCCCATGGATGGCTCGTCCAGCAGCAGCATCTGCGCGTCGGTCATGTGCGCGCGGCCCACGGCCAGCATCTGCTGTTCGCCTCCGGAGAGCATCCCGCCCAACTGTTTTCTTCTCTCACGCAGACGGGGAAACATTTCAAAGACGTGTTCCAAATCGGCTTCGATTTTGGCCTTATCCCGGCGCTGCCAGGTGGCAAGCTTGAGATTCTCCAGTACGGTAAGGTTGCCGAAGATGCCCCGGCCTTCCGGCACATGCGCGATGCCGGTGGCGACAATCTGATCGGAAGGAATATCTTTCAAGTCTTTGCCGGCGAAGGTGATGCCGCCCCGGTAGGGAACCATGCCGGAGACGGCGCGCAGGATGGTTGATTTTCCCGCACCATTGGCCCCGATGAGGGTGACGATTTCTCCGCGCGCCACATCAAAGGAAATTTCGTCCAGGGCCTTGATGCTGTCATAGAAGACGCTTAACCCTTTAACGGAAAGCAGCAGGCCGGCTTCGTTCACAGGACAACCTCCTCGCCGAGATAAGCTTCCAGCACTTTGGCATTCGATTGAATTTCAGCCGGCAGGCCCGCCGCGATGGTTGCGCCGAAATCCAGGACAATCAGGCGTTCGCAGATACCCATGACCAGACGCATCTGGTGTTCAATCAAAATAATTGTGACGGAAAAAGTCCGGCGAATCCAGCTGATGAATTCCATCATCTGGATAATTTCGTTGGGGTTCATTCCGGCGGCCGGTTCATCGAGCAAAAGCAGCCGGGGATTGGTGGCAAGCGCCCGGGCGATTTCCAGCCGGCGCTGTAAACCGTAGGGCAGGTTTTTGGCCTTTTCATCGGCCGATCCATCAAGCTTAAAAACAGCCAGTAAGTCGAGCGCCAAATTGGTGATGCGCCTTTCCTCGGCGCGGAAACGTCCGATATGCAGAAGCGCTTCGGCGGGCGTATAGGTAATCTGGCCGTAGTGGGCAATGCGCACGTTGTCCAGCACGCTCAGTTCCTTAAAAAGCCGGATATTCTGGAAAGTGCGGGCGATGCCCAGGCGGGTGATTGCATTCGGCGTCAGGCCGACCAGTTCCCGGCCGTTCAATTTTATGCTTCCCTCGGAGGCGCGATAAACGCCGGTGATCAGGTTGAAGATGGTTGTCTTTCCCGCACCGTTGGGGCCGATAATGCCGACAAGTTCCTGCGGCTCAATACTGAAATTGCAATCGGATACGGCGCAAAGCCCCGCAAAGCGATGGGTGAGTCCGGATATTTCAAGGAGAGGCATCAGACGCCTCCTTTTTACTGCGCCAGATTTTTGAAGTCCAACGGTCGCCCAGCGGCAGGAAAGCCAGAGCTTCTTTCATGCCCATGATGCCGCGCGGACGATAGATCATCAGCAAAACCAGCATCAGCGGCATGAGCACCATCCGCCAGATGCCCAAAGGACGCAGGATTTCCAGCAGGATTGTGTAAATAACAGCGCCGATGATTGATCCGCAGATGGACGCAATGCCGCCCAGGTAAACCATGATCAGAATATCGGTGGATTTGAGAATGTCGAACATGCGCGGATTAATAAACTGCAGCGCATGGGCAAAGAGGCCTCCGGCAATTCCCGCAAAAAAGGAGGAAACGACAAAGGCGATGATTTTAACCTGGCGCGTGTTGACGCTCATTAAATCGCTGGCGATTTCATCTTCACGGATGGACAGGACGCCGCGCCCGAAATTGGAATAAATAAGATTGCGGATCACCCAGACGGAAAGTACCGTCCAGAAGAAAACCCACGGCAGCGTGGTGAGCTTCTCCATTCCCAGCAGACCGCGCGGTCCGCCGACAGCGTCGATATTTTCCAGAACGGATTTTACAATCATGCAGAAAGCCAGGGTGACGATGGCCAGATAATCGCCGCGTGTTTTAAAAGACGGAATGGCCACGATAAAACCGACCAGAGCGGCGCCGACGCCGCCCGCCAGAATCGCGAACGGAAAAAGAATACTCGCCATAGCTGATGGAAACACATGAACCGTCAACAGGGAAGCAATGTAGGCGCCCACGGCCATGAAACCGGCGTGGCCGACGGAAAATTCGCCCATGTAACCGTTGATCAGATTGAGGCTGACCGTGAGGATAATGTTGATGCCCACATAAATTAAAATGAGCTGCAAATATAAATCCAGGAATTCAAAGGCCGAGGCGGTTGTGCAAAAGGCCAGCCCGCCAATCAGAAAGACCGGCCAGAAATATTTATGATCCATCAGGTTGCGAGAGACTTCGAACAGCTTTTGGACAATGACTGGTTTGGACATATCAATCATACCTTCTGCGGCTGGGGTTTGCCCAGGATGCCGTACGGCCGGACAATCAACAGGATAAGAAGAAGCGTAAAGGCCACAAAATCACGGTAGGTAGAGGGGAAATATGCGGCGACCATAATTTCCACTCCGCCGAGGATGAAGCCACCGATCATTGCACCGCGGATGTTGCCGATGCCGCCGACAACAGCGCAGATAAAGGCTTTCCAGCCGATGATGATGCCCATGTAGGGATCGATGACCGGATAAGCCAGTCCATACATAACGCCCGCCGCTCCGCCCAGGCCCGTACCGATGGCAAAAGTGAAGGAGATGATTTTGTTTACCGGAACGCCCATCAGCGGGACGATTGTCTTATCCCAGGAAATGGCGCGCATGGCCATGCCCGCTTTGGTGTGCTGAACGATAAAATCCAGAATCAGCATCAGGACGAGCGAAAGCACAATCACCAGAACCTGCAGCGAGGAAAAAGAAAGAGAGCCGAACGTCCAGGTGGTGTTGGTAAGCAGCGGCGGGATGTGCTGGGGGTAGGGGGAAAGCGCCAGCGTGAAATTTTCCAGAAAAAGACCGACGCCCAGAGCGGTGATAATGGCAGAAACGCGGGGCGCGCTGCGCAACGGCCGGTAGGCGAGACGCTCAATCAGTACCCCCAGGAGAGCTACTCCCAGCATGGATAAAAGCAATGTCGGCACGAAGGAAAGTTTAAGAAAGGCGGCGATTAGAAAGCAAAAAAAAGCGCCGACCATGAACAAATCGCCGTGGGCAAAGTTGATCATGGTCAGAATGCCGTAAACCATCGTGTAGCCCAGGGCGATCAGCGCGTAAATGCTGCCCAGCTGCAGGGCGTTAAGAACTTGTTGAAAAATATAGGTCATAAAAGTTGGAGTCGAAACTTCCTTATAGTTCCCTTCTCCCTTTTTAAAGGGAAATTTCACAAACCGTTCCCCTTTTTTCTAAAGGGGAATATAAAAAATTACTCCCCCTTTTCTAAAGGGGGATGAAGGGGGATTTTATTTTAATTAAAAGAGTCTGACGATAATTTTAAATGCTCCTGTATTCTTTCGACGACTCCGTTAATATTTTTAAGTACATCAATGTCCGAAAAACGCAGGACGGTAAAACCCAGCCTCTGAAAATATTGATCTCTTTCCAGATCTTTCTTGATTCCATCATTTTCATAATGCTGTCCACCATCTATTTCCAGAATGAGCTTTGCCTTTGGACAATAAAAGTCCACGATGTAATTCCCGATATTTTTCTGCCGGTAGAATTGACAATCGCTGATCTGCTTTCTTCTGACCTTCGTCCAGACGAGCTGCTCGGCATCGGTCATATTGCTTCTCAGATTCCGGGCGAGTGGTTTAAGTTTTCTGTTGAAGGGCAGCAATCAGAAAATCCTCCCTCACCCTCCTTTAGAAAAGGAGGGAATTAAATGATTCAATCTAATGTTCCCTCTTTTCTAAAGGGGAATATAAAAAAATTATTCCCCCTTTCTTAAAGGGGGATGAAGGGGGATTTTATTTAGTCATCAGGGTTTGGCGTTGGCAAACCACGTAAACTTCCCATCCTTTATCTTTAGAATGACGGCACTTTTAACCGGGTCGCCGGAGCCTTCCCTGAATTGCATATTTCCGGTGACGCCATTATAGAGCGGGATTCTGGCCAGTGCTTCCCGCACAGCCTGGCGGTCATTCTTTCCGGCGGTTTTGAGAGCCTGCAGCAGCAGACCGAAAGAGTCATAAGTCAGAGCAGCCACGTCATCCGGCGTCGTGCCGTATTTCGCCTTGTAGCCCGCTATGAACTTTTTGGTTGCTTCCGTCGAGGCGTCCGCGGCGTAATGCGTACTGAAATAATAATCATTGCAGTCCTTGTCGCAGAGTTTAATCAGCTCTTCGGAACCCCAGGAATCCGAGCCGATAAAGGGAACGGTGATGCCCAGGCGTTTGGCCTGTTGAATCTGCAGGGGAACTTCGCTGTAATAGTTCGGCAGGAAGATGACATCCGGTGCGGCCTGTTTGATTTTGGTCAACTGGGAAGAAAAATCCTTGTCGTTGGTGGTGTAAGTCTCAAACGCAACAATCTTGCCGCCGTTTTGTTCGTAAACTTCCTTGAAAATTTCGGCAATGCCCTTGTTGTATTCGGAGGCGACATCGTAAAGAACCGCCGCCTTTTTTAACTGGAGGTTATCCAGGACAAATTTTGCCAGCACACGTCCCTGGAAGGGATCGATAAAGCAGGCGCGAAAAACATATTTTTTGGAAGCATTTGTTTTGGAATCCAGGGTAGCTTTCGGCGCCGTCGACCAGGGGGTGATTAAAACAACTTTGCCCGATTCGGCGATTTCCGCGGCTGGCAATGCATACCGGCTGGCGTTGGGGCCGACAATCGCGGTGACGTTCTGCTGGGTGATGAGCTTTTGGGCGGCGGATGCCGACTGGTCGGCCTTTCCGGCATTATCCTCAATGATTAACTTGATTTTGTATTTTTTATCACCGAACTGGATGCCGCCGGCATCATTGACTTCGGCCACGGCCATTTCCGCTGCTTTTTTGCAGGAAGCACCAACGGCGGGAACGTCGCCGGTCAGTTCGGCAATGACGCCGATTTTAATCTGGGAAGAATCTTCCTTGCCGCAGCCGCATATAACCAAAGAGAGAATCACCAAAAGAATAATTAATACAACCGATTTTTTCATGTAATGTCTCCTTTTGCACTTCGATATTTAGTCCTCGCTTATAAGGGAAGGAGGTTTGCGTGTCAATGAAAAAGAAGGGGATGCCTATGCTATAGAGGACGTTGCGAGACTATTGAAAAACGGCACATATGTCATTGAGAACCCTTCGTTTTACTCAGGACAGGCTCCGTGCAGCAATCTATAGCAGAACAAGGGGTTGCAACCCCTTGTTCTATTGCCGCGTAGCCTCGCTCATTGCAAAGACGGGAAGGGAAGTTTCTCAAAGTCTCGTTACCTGAACAAGCACCTTGGATGCACCGTGAATCCGATAATTCCCCGACACGCTTGCAATATGAATCCTGATGAGGAAAGAAAATATATCGTCTGAAGATGGCAAAATCTGCTGAAGTATTCAATATGACAAGAGTATTCATTGACAATGGATCAGCTGTGTGCCATAAATACGACGGCGACATGGAAGGAAATTTCAAATCTGGACCATTTACTGGAGATTCTGATGGAACTTTAGCTGATATTCCATCAACTTCATGGACTTGATTAATACAGTCCCCTCTTTTTTAAAGAGGGGCAGGGGAGATTTTAAAGGCGAATTTCTTAAGTCAACGACATTGAATATTCCATGTTTGAACCTTTAATATCGTAAAAAACGGTCATGCATCATGATACACCACGAAGCATGAAAATAACTTAATATGACTCTATTTTAATAGTAAGTGGAAAATCTTTCCATCTATATGGTGTAACATGACGGAACGCTTTCTACTTTCTTGCACGGATAAGCTGGGATTGATCAAGGAGGTACACGCATGGGCATGTGGAAGTTCTTTAACATCACGCATCGGGAGCACATTATCTGCAATCCGATGAGTCTGGAGAAACTTGAACAGCTGATCACACTTCTGCCCCTGAAACCTGGGGCACGCGTGCTTGATGTCGCCACTGGAAAGGGCGAGTTTCTCATCAGGATTGCAGAGCGATACCGACAAATGACAGGAACAGGAGTTGATTGCTCTCCCTACTGCATTGCTGATGTCCGCAAGAAGCATCAAGAACGTGTTCCGGATGCCCAACTCCATTTCCTGGAGATGGACGGGGCCAAGTATGTCCCCGAGACCTTGGAGAGCTTTGATCTGGTAGCCTGCATCGGTGCAAGTTGGATTTACGGTGGGCATCGAGGAACGTTGAACGCGCTGCAGAAGATGGCGGCCCCGGAAAGTTGGATCGTTGTGGGAGAGCCGTACTGGCGGCATGAACCGGAAAGAGAGTATTTAGAAGCGATCGGAGTGAAACGCAACGACTTCGGAACACACTATCAGAATGTAGAGGCCGGGCG
>Ga0302238_1001922_pt1 | contig 15733 bp, 13 predicted proteins | sample AAG_UR_Asn_MG_FD_193527 | JGI IMG/M metagenome (GOLD analysis project Ga0302238, IMG submission 193527) | Enriched activated sludge microbial communities from anaerobic digester in WTTP, New Holstein, Wisconsin, United States - AAG_UR_Asn | ecosystem: Engineered > Bioreactor > Anaerobic >...
ACCCGTGCCGAGGAGGGCCTTCCGGAAATTCCCGACTACGGCCCCGAGGAGCGTCTTGCCCTGGAGCAGAGGTATCTGGGCGTCCCGGTTTCGGCCAGCCCTCTGTCGCTCGTGGATCGACCGGGCGGGACCGTTCCGCTCGACGGGAGGCCCGGGGAACGCTCATTCAGGGCCTGGGGACGGGTCGCCTGCCGGAGGAGCCTCCCGGCCGGGTCCGGATTCCTGATGCTCGAGGATGATCGCGGTTACGCCGACGTCTTCCTCCCGGCTCCGCTCTACCGTCGTGCGAGGCTTATCGCCCGCAGGGAAGGATCGACGCTCATAATGAGCGTGACCGCGGGCCGCGACGGGCGGATGAGGGCGTCGTCGGTCTCGGCGGGGCCATTGACGCCATGTTCCCTGATGGTATGAAAAAGCATCGCGGCCGAGGCCGCCTCGGACTTACAAGAGGGAGGGCTGTGCGATGCCGGAGCCACTGGCGCCCGAGAGGCTGAAGTGGAGATGCCCGGAGGAAGCCGTCGGATACGAGCGCACTGACCGGGCCGAAACGAGCGACAGGATAGTCGGGCAGGAGCGTGCCGTCAGGGCCGTGAGGCTGGGCCTCGAGATACAGGCGACCGGCTACAACATGTTCGTGACCGGCGTGTCCGGCACCGGGCGGGAATCCACGGTGAAGAGGATTCTCGAATCCCTGGACCTGACAGCCGAAGGCTTGAAGGACATCCTCTACGTCCATAACTTCGAGGATCCACAGAGACCTGTGGTGATCACCCTGCCCGCCGACGAGGGGGAATCCTTCGTCGAGAGCCTCGGCCAGTGCGTCGAACTCCTGAAGCGCAACATTCCGGCGGTGATGTCCGGAGAGCGCATAAACATGGAGCGCAAGAAGATCCACTCCGATACAGCCGCTCTCCAGCAGGGCCATATCGAAGCCTTCAGCAAGGAGGCTTCCGCCAGGGGGTTCAGCCTGGTGAGCATCCCCACGGAGCCGGGCCAGTTCCGCCCGGACGTGCTGCCGGTCGTCGAGAACCAGGCTATCGGATTCGAGAAGCTCGAGGAACTCGTAAACGAGGGGAGGATCACCGCAGAGGAGAGGGACCGCCTTCTTGCCGATCACGACCTCCTCTTCAACAGGTTGATCGAAGTGATGCGACGCAACCAGAAGCTCGAAGCGAAGGCGGCGGGCGAGGATCGCGAACTGGTCAGGAGACTCCTCAGGCCCACGGTCGAGGGCATCCTGTCGAGGCTCAAGGAGATCGGCGATCCGAAGGTCGCAGCCTATGCCGACTCCCTGTGCGCGACGATACTCGACAACCTCGAAGTGTTCCTCAATCCACAGCAGGACGAGGATCCCTTCTATCTGTTCACCGCCAACATGCTCGTGGACAACAGCCGCAGGCTCGGCAGACCGGTCGTCGTCGAGCAGTTCCCCGATCAGGTGAGCCTCTTCGGCAGCATCGACCGGCTTACAGTCGACAACAAGCCATACAGCGACTTCACCATGATCCGCCCCGGCGCCCTGCTCCGTGCCAACGGCGGCTATATAATCATGGACGCCATGGATATACTGAGGCAGCCAGGCCTCTGGCCCGCTCTGATGCAGACTCTCCGCAACAAGACCTTGGTAATCAGGCAGCATGATCCGCTCAATCTCTTCCCCATCGACCTCCAGCCGGAACCGGTGGAGATCGACGTGAAGGTGATCCTGCTCGGTTCGGACCATCTGTACCAGATGCTTGGCATGAGCGAGCCCGAGTTCGAACACCTCTTCAGGATCAGAGCGGACTTCGACGACGAGATGGACCTCGAACCGGCGAGCATCAAGGATTTTGCCGGAGTGGTGGCCTTTATTGCGCGGAACGAGAAGCTGACCCCTCTGTCCGCGGGCGCGGTCGCCGCGCTGGCCGAGCAGGCGGTGCGCATGGCCTCCAGACGCGACAGGCTGTCCACACAGTTCAACAGTATCGCCGATTACGCGAGGCAGGCGGCCTACTGGGCCGGATGCGAGTCGTCGTCCCTGGTCGAGGCCGGGCACGTCAGGAAGGCGATCATCGAGAAGAGGGCCAGGCTGTCGATGAGGCAGGAGTACGCTCTGAACAGCATCGACAGAGGAGAAATCCTCATCGACACCTCGGGCTCACGGGTCGGGCTCGTAAACGGCCTGGTGGTCCTGGGCGGAGTGGACTACACCTTCGGCCTTCCGATGAGGGTTACCGCACGGGTTTCGGCTGGGCGCGAGGGACTGATAGACATCGAGCGCGAGGCCGATCTCTCGGGCGCGATCCACACGAAGGGCGTGCTCATCATAACAGGGTTCCTGCGGGGGAGATTCGCCCGCGATTTCCCGCTCTCCCTGTCGGCGAGCATCTGCATCGAGCAGAGTTACGGCGGCGTGGAGGGTGACAGCGCCTCCTGCGCGGAACTCTATGCTCTTCTGAGCGCACTTTCGGAGATACCCCTGCGCCAGGATCTCGCCGTCACCGGTTCCGTCAACCAGTACGGAGAGGTCCAGCCCATCGGCGGCGTAAACTACAAGGTGGAGGGCTTCTACAACGTCTGCCGCCGGAGAGGCCTTACAGGGACGCAGGGCGTGCTGATACCGGCATCGAACGTCGACAGCCTCCAGCTCGACGATGACGTTGTGGAAGCCGTCGAGAGGGACATGTTCCACATCTACCCCATATCCACCGTGGACGAGGGAATAGAGCTTCTGACCGGCGTCCCGGCCGGGGTCCCCGATTCCCCTGGCGGCCTGTTCCCGGCCGGATCGGTGAACGGCCGGGCCGAAGCCGCGCTCAGGCGGATGGCGGAGATTCTCAGGAACTTCAGCCGTGAGGTCGGTGGCATTTGAGGAGGCCCAGGGTCTTCACCTCCAGTTGGGGCCAGCTCGAGAGCGCCGGCTCCAACATCGGCGATCTCGCCGTCTTCGCTTCTCAGGTGGGGGAGCTGCGTCAGGATTTCGACATCGGCGTGGTGTCCAGCGATCCCGGCAGAACCGCCTCCGAATGGGGCGCCAGAGGCTTTTCGACTCGGCGCGGAAGGCTTGCCGCCATGCTGCGGGGCGTACTATGGGCCGACAAGGTGGTGGTCGGAGGCGGGGAGCTGGTTCAGGATTCGTCCTCGCTCCTCTATTCCCCCTTCAACCTGCTTCCCTTCAGGCTGGCCGCGCTCTTCGGAAAACCCTCCTTCGCATGGCTGATCGGTCTTGGTCAGGGGAGCGAACTCCGCCCCTGGACAAGGAAGGGAATCTCGGGATGCCTGGGGCTCGCACGCGGCATCAGCGTGCGTGACGAACCTTCGGGGAGGCTTCTTTCGGATCTCGGATTCCGGCGCGACCGGTTCCTGGTCGCGGCCGACGCCGCCTTCTGCCTCTGCCGTAACCGGCGACCGGGGCCTGTAGTGTCCGATCTTCTCGGAGCAGCTCCACGCGACGTGTCGAACCGCACCGGGAGCCTGCTCCCGCTCGAGACGAGGCGCAAACTGGGCCTCGCACGGGATGTCCGCGACGAAGGCACGGCCGACGGATGGGCTTCGCTGCTCGACAGTCATCTCGAACGCAACGGCGGACGCGTTCTGCTCCTGCCGTTCCACACCGGATCGCTCTCCAACTCCGACGACGCGATGTGCGTCGCCGTACTGGAGAGGATGAAGCACGGTGCCGCCGCCTCCATATTCCGGGACACCTCCCTGGATGGATTCCTCGAAGCCATCGCCGGATGCAGGGTCATGGTCTCGACTCCTCTCCACGGCGCCATCCTGTCGGTTGTGTCCGGCGCTCTCCCGGTCGCAGCGCCCTATTCCTCGAAAGGTGCACGGTTCATGGCCGAAGCGGGACTGGGGGATCTCGTGATCGACTGCCGCGAACCAGGGTGGTGGAGAAGGGCCTCCGACAAGGTGGCCGAAGCCTGGCGCACCGCCGACAGCCGCTGGGAAGCCCTTTCCGCCCGCAGGGAGGAGCTGCTGGCCGCGGCCTCCGCCAACACCGCGTATTTCAAGTCGGTATGCGCCTTGTGACAGGCTTGCCCGGGGGAGTCGCAGGGGCATATATTGAGTTCAAGATTTAAGGCGCCTTTGCATTGTACCCGATGCGGTGCCTGAATTCATCTCACCGGTACCCGTAACCGTTTGTCCAGGAGGTCAATAGTGGAGAAGGGGTTCAACGCCTTCGCCATGGCTCAAGCTCAGTTCGACCGTGTGGCCGAAATGCTGGGTCTCGATCCGGGCGTCCGCGAGTTCCTGCGCTGGCCTCAGCGCGAATACCATTTCACGATCCCCGTCCGCATGGATGACGGGAGTGTCCGCGTGTTCCGCGGTTACCGCGTCCAGCACAGCGATGTCCGCGGGCCCTGCAAGGGCGGGATACGCTTCCATCCCCACGAGACCGCCGATACAGTGAGGGCTCTCGCCACCTGGATGACGTGGAAGTGCGCCGTCGTCGACATCCCGCTCGGCGGCGGAAAGGGTGGAGTCGTCTGCAATCCCCCCGAGCTCTCCCAGCTCGAGCAGGAGCGGATCTGTCGCGGCTGGGTCCGCCAGGTTTGGAAGAACGTAGGCCCGGTGCAGGACGTTCCCGCTCCCGACGTCATGACCACCGGCCAGCACATGATCTGGATGCTGGACGAATACGAGAACCTCACCGGCGGCAAGTACCCCGGCTTCATCACCGGCAAGCCCCTGGGCGTGGGTGGCTCCCTCGGCCGCACCGAGGCCACCGGCTACGGGGTGGTTTACACCATTCGCGAAGCTCTGAAGCGCAAGGGCATCGACATCAAGTCGACCACACTGGCGATCCAGGGCTTCGGCAACGTGGCCCAGCACGTCGTCGAGCGCTTCACCGGCTACGGCGGCAGGGTCGTGGCCGTGTCCTGCTGGGATCAGAAGGACAAGGTCTCCTACACCTACTGCAAGAAGGACGGCATAGACCTTCAGTTCCTCAGGAGCATCACCGACAAGTTCGGAACCATCAACGCCGAACAGGCGACCGCCGCCGGCTACGAGAAGCTCCACGGCGACGCCTGGATCGAAACCGAAGCAGACATACTCGTCCCGGCCGCCCTCGAGAACCAGATAAACGGCGAGAATGCCAGGAAGATCCACTCCAGGGTCAAGCTCCTCGCCGAGGGTGCCAACGGACCTACGGTTCCCGAAGCCGACGAAGTCATCAAGCAGCGCGGCATCTACCTCGTCCCCGACTTCCTCTGCAACGCGGGCGGAGTCACCTGCTCCTACTTCGAGCAGGTCCAGAACAACATGAACTACTACTGGGAGAAGGACGAAGTCCTCACCAAGCTCGACACCAAGATGACGAACGCCTTCCACGCCGTGGCCGACATGGCGGAGAAGCACAACGCCTACATGCGCGACGCGGCCTACATGATCGCGATCGAGCGCGTGGCGAAGTCCGCCCAGCTCCGCGGACTGGTCTAGTCCAGGCTGCAGCGCGGTTTCACGAGGAGGCCCGGGGCATGTCCCCGGGCCTTTTCCATCCCGCACGATCCCGGGAACAGCTCTCTATCCGCAATATGATGCGGTCGAAACGCTAGTTATATCTGTTTTGCAGAAAAAAACAAAAGGAAGGCCATCAATGGGATGGCGATGCAACTCAAGCATCTCAAGCCAGGGCTGGGCCTGTTTTTATACGGATAGGCAGATGAGGGGGACGCCGGCGGCAAGGGACAGGATCGTCGAGACCGCCCCGAACTTCAGGTACTCGATATATCCGAGATGGTACGCATCCTTGGCGCGCTCCGCGACTATGATGTTCGCCACCGAGCCCACCAGGGTGAGATTCCCCGCGATAGTTGTCACGAATCCGAGAAGGACCCAGCCCAGCGACGGATCGCCCAGCGCCGCCAGATGAGGCCCCGCGAGCAGGGTCATCGGTACGTTCGAAACAAGATTCGATCCGATCGTGACGAACGCCGTGAAGAGGGCTATGCCGGACGCGCCGTCGAAGCCCAGGCGCGGGGCGGCTGCGACCCAGGCTTTCTCGACCAGCCCGGTCTTCTCGAATCCCGCGACCACCACGAAGAGTGATGCGAAGAAGACGAGAAGTGTCCAGTCGACCTTGGCGAAGATCCCGGCCGGGTTTTTCCTCCTCGCGATCATCAGGACGAGCGCTCCGGCAAGCGCAGTGTACCCGAGATGGAAGCCGGCGAAGAAGCCGGCTGCGACGCCGGCCAGCACGGCCGGCACGAGCGGCCTGCGGGTGACGGCCGACTCGGGACGGCATTCCGGGATAGGCTCGACGGGTTCTCCTACAGTCAGCCTTTTCCCGAAGTAGATGAACAGGAGTGCGATGTTGACGGCGAGAGCGGCAGCGGTGGCGGGGAGGCTCCTGAGGAGAAAGGCGGAGAACCCGTATCCGCTGAGGGAACCGATTATCATGTTCTGGGGGTTCCCGACCAGAGTCGCCGCGCTGCCTATGTTGGAGCCCGTCGCCAGCGCGATCAGGAACGGTCCCGGCGGGAGCCCCGACCTCCTGGTGGCCGACAGCACGAACGGGGTCATGAAGACGCATACGGTGTCGTTCACGAGGAATGCCGAGAGAACGGCCGCCGAGGCGCAGGTCGTGGCCAGCAGGACTCCCGGCGACCGTCCGGAACGAGTCGCGAATCCCGCCATGGCGTCGAAGATTCCGGCATCCTCGAGAAAGGCCGACAGGAGCATCATCCCGAAGAGGAGTATGATGGTCGAGGCATCCACCGCGGCGAACGACTCCTCCGGAGTCAGTACGCCGGCCGCCACCATGAGCACGGCCCCAAGCAGCGCGCCGGCCGGCCTGCCGATGGGAAGGAAGCCGAGTTCCCTGGCCGCAATCAGTATGTAAGTCACGCAGAAGATCACCACCGCGACAGCCGTCAAGACAACCTCCATGCCGCTCCGACCCGTGGATGGATAGATTGCTTGCCGCAGGAGCGGAGGCAAGACTCCCGCATGCCTCCTGGCAAGCCTGTTGCTGATTCGATTCGTGGCATTGTCCGGATCACATCCTGCACCGCAGCGAGGGATGACATGGACACCGGCACCTGATGGATGCAGCCACTCCCACCGGGGCAGCAGGCCCGCCGACGGCAGGCCGGGTCACTTCCGACGCACGCTGTTCCGGGATTCTCTCGGAACGCATAGCCACCCTCGCTCCATCCCTCCGGGAGGAGGATGGGCCGTATGGCGGCCGCCATACGGTTGTCGACGGCATCGACCTGTATGAGGATGTCGAAATGGACGGCAGCTCTTCCGTCGTGCTCCTTGTCCACGCCGGCAGGACTCCGGGCCGGGCCAGGCTGCTGATGCCCTGCATCCGCGGGAAGACGATGTCCATCCTGTACGGCGACCGGATATTCATCCCCGAGCCGGTGCCCGCCTTCACGAACGGATCCCTCACGCCGGATGCCGACTTGTCGGTGATGGACTACATCCGGGGATGAAAGGCCTTCTGGACGGAGTCCGGACCCGGCGGGGAACCTGCGGCCGATCCGGCCTCCGCCCTTTCCGGCCCGGTCCCCGCGGGCCTGATTTCAAAGATGTCGTCCGACTCCGCCATCAGGGCATCCCGCGACTGGACCGGAGGCGGGGGTCGCATCTCTGCCCGGGGCTCTGCCTCAAACACGTCTGGAGCGGATCCGTGGCGGCGGATCCCGAGAAGGAGGACGCCTTCGCCGGATGCGTCAGGGAGAGGATCAGGCAGGCGATGGACATCCTCGGTCAGACCAGACGCTGAACCTGTTCTGTCGTATTAATGTCACTATGACGGAATCGTGACGGAGAGGTTCTCCCTGGGGCAGGCGAAGTTCAGCCTCATGAATCCCGAACCTCCCGTTCCGAAGATGATCCCCGGATCCAGCGCCATCTTCAGATCCCGCATGAAGAAGCCCGCCAGAGCCTCGTCGTCCATGCCTAGATCCCTGCAGTCGAGCCAGGCCAGGTAGGTTCCCTCCGGTTCGATGACCCTCACCCCCGGGAGCCCGGCCGCGATCTGTCCCTTCAGGAAGGCCAGATTGTCCTCCAGGTAGGCGAGAAGGCCGCAGAGCCACTCCCTGCAGCTTTCGTCCGTATATGCGGCCACGAGGGCCTCTATTCCGAAGAGGGACGGGCCGAAGTGTCCGATGCTCCTCATGGCGTCCAAGAAACGCGTTCTCATTCCGGGATCGGGCACTATCGCCGCGGATGCGGAGAGTCCGGCCGTGTTGAAGGTTTTGCTCGTGGAGCAGCAGGTCACAGCGACCGTTCCCGGATCGCCCCCGGCCGTCGCCGCAGGTTTGTGTCTGCGCCCCCCGAGGATGATGTCCGCATGGATCTCGTCTGAGATCACCGTCACGCCGGCGGCCGAACACGAGTCCGTGAAGACGGCGAGTTCCTCCTCCGACCAGACCCGGCCCACGGGGTTGTGGGGGCTGCAGAGCAGCGCGGCCTTCACCTCCCGGAGCGCTTCGCGGAGTCCTTTCTCGTCCATCGCATACCTGCCGTTCTCGAGGATCAGCGGGTTTTCGACGAGCCTCCTGCCGAGCCCCCGGACGCAGTTCGCGAACGGGTAGTAGACGGGCGGCTGGATCAGGACGCCGTCTCCGGGCGAGGTCGTCGCGATGATCGAGGTGGCGATGGAGGAGACGACTCCGGAGCAGGGCACCACCCATTCCTCGTCGATCTCCCACCCGTAGCTCCGGGCAACCCATCCGGCTACGGCTCTCCTGAATCTTTCGCCCGCGAACGGATAGCCGTAGACGTTGTGACGGGCCCTTGACAGAACCGCCGCCGATACGGCCTCAGGGCAGGGAAAATCCATGTCCGCCACCCACATGGGGATCGCATCATGCGTTCCAGATCCGAACATCACTTCCATCCCGTCCCATTTGAGGGAGCCGGTACCCTTCCTGCCGCCGGGCAGGCGATCGCTGAAGCCGCTCATCCTTCCTCCTTGACTGTCGCCATGCCGGTTTATATGGACAAACGGGCGCGGGGGCACCCCGCTCCACGGCACGAAGCAGGGAAGGACAGGATGAGCAGCGACTCGACGGATTCCGCAAGGCTCCTGCGCAGCAGATGGGACGAGTTGGAGCACTTCGAGTCCGATCAGAACAGAGGTATCCCCGCTCCGCCCCCTCAGCCCGAACCTCCGGCGGGAGCGAAGGTGATCGATCTGCCCGGGGTGGATTTCGATCGGGCCGGCCCTCCTCTCGGCCGCCTGCTCTCCGGCAGGAGGAGCCGCAGGAGCTTCTCGGCTGAAGGGCTCTCGCAGGACGAACTGTCCTTCCTGCTCTGGTCGGCGCAGGGAGTCCGCAGGACTCTGGCGGACGGCGCAAGCCGGAGAACCGCGCCATCGGGCGGCGCGAGGCATCCTCTGGACACGTACGCCGTGATCTCCCGCGTCGAAGGCATGGAGCCGGGTCTGTACGCCTATCTGCCGGACGGCCACAGGCTCTGGGCGAAGAAAGAACACCCCGGCATGGACAGGCTGCTCGCAGCCTGCAACGGGCAGGCATTCGCGGCATCCGCCCCCCTGCTTCTGATATGGGCCGCCGTCCCCGCGAGAACCCGCTGGAGGTACGGCCCGGCCGCGCCGAAGCTGATCCTGCTCGACGCCGGGCACGCGTGCGAAAACCTCTACCTCGCATGCGAGTTCCTCGGCCTCGGTACCTGTGCGATAGGCGCCTATCTGCAGGAGCTATCCGATGAACTCCTCGGGCTTGACGGTGTTTCCTCCACCGTCGTCTACATGGCTCCTGTCGGCAGGCCCGGCAGATGACGCGCCCTCCCCGCCGGATTCCCTGATGCTCTTCCGGGGAACCATCGTGAACGCGGCCACCGTTGCCGCAGGCGGTCTCCTGGGAACGCTGATTGGCTCCAGGCTGCCCGCGAGTCTCTCTCCGGCGGCTTTCAAGGGGATAGGTCTCTTCACCCTCGTGATCGGCATGTCCATGGCTCTGGAGACCGCCGATTTCCTCGTCCTCGCCTCCGCCTGCATAATCGGCTCGATAGCCGGGGAGGCCCTGAGGCTGGAAGAGCGCATGAACTCCTTAGGGGAATGGATCAAGGCAAGGGCCGGCGTTTCCTCTCCAACCTTCACGAAGGGCATGACGTCGGCCTTCCTCCTCTTCTGCATGGGCTCGATGACCATCGTCGGATCCCTCGAGGAGGGGATCGGAGGCTCTTCGGAACTGCTCCTGGCCAAATCCATGATGGACGGTTTCGCAGCCCTCATCCTGGCGTCCACGCTCGGGTTCGGGGTCGTCCTGTCGATCGTACCGCTGGTGCTGTACCAGGGCGGTCTGACGCTCGCTGCCTCGCTCGTCGGGTCTTCGATCCCGCCGGACATGGTCTCGTCGATGTCGGCGGCGGGCGGCGTCATCCTGATCGCGCTTGGAATCGACATACTGGGCCTAAGGAAGATGGAGGTGGCGAACCTCCTCCCCGCGCTCCCCGCCGCTCTCATCATCCAGGCCGTCGCGGGATGATCCGCAGGGAGGCCTGTCGGACCGGCGGATTCGGCAGGATCCGAAGATTCGGGATGGAAGAATGAAACTGGCGCTCCATGTCGATTTCGACCCCTCGATGCCCACGGGCATAGGGCGCTACGGCATCGAGCTGACAAGGAGCATCGCGGGCGCGGGCGAGCGCCCCAGCGTCTGGATCGAATCCGGAAGTCTCCCGGCCTGGCGGGGGCTCGGCCTCGAGACCGGCGGGGTCAGGGTGCTGCGGAAGCCCCGCAGAGTGTCATCCCGTATCGGCCCTTCCGTTTTCTCGCTGCTGGACGGCATCGACATCGTCCACTCCTTCGGCACCACCCTGCCGCATTTCGTCCTGCCAGGTTCGAAACGCTCGACGATGATCCACGATCTGGGGCCTTTCCTCTATCCGGAGATGAAGGCCCCCGACGACACCGCATCCTGGAGGTCCAGGATATCTGATGCGGTGTCCGGTGCCGACTGTCTCCTCGTCAACTCGGAGACGACCAGGGCCGACCTCCTCGAAATCTTCCCGGACGCCGGGAGCAGGGTGTTCCTGACCCTGCCCGGGGTCGATCACTTCACCGTGCAGCCCCGGCCCGGCAGGAAAACGGATCGAGGCGGTCACATACTGGTGGTCGGCATGATCGAGCCCAGAAAGAACCTCGAGCGCGTCTTCGAGGCGTGGGCCATACTTTCGGGCAGGCCGGGGAGCGGGGATCTGCCGCCGATAGTCGTGGCGGGACACGACGGCTACCGCGCCGGTGAGATACGAAGCGCCCCCGCGCGGCTCGGCATCGAGGGAAGCGTCAGATTCGAGGGATATACTTCCGAGAGCCGTCTCCAGGAGCTCTACTCAGGTGCTTCGATGCTGGTTCACGCGGCCCTGTACGAGGGATTCGGCTTCACCATCCCCGAGGCCTTCGCGCACGGGCTGCCGGTGGCCGCATCCGACCGGGCGTCGATAAGGGAGATATTCTCCGGAGCCTGCAACCTGTTCGATCCTCTCGACCCCCACTCCATAGCTGAAGCTGTTTCGACCTGTCTGGAATCGGGGGTGACCCCGGAGCAGCTCGCCGAGCGCAGGCGGATCGTCTCCACCCACACCTGGGCCCGGTGCGCGGAGCAGACTCTGGCGGCATTCGGCGCCGTGCTGGAGTCCTGAGGCTTGTCCCGCGTCCTGCTCGCCGGGTGTGCCGGAGGCGCCGGGTCCTCCGGGGAGGGCGCCTGCATCGCGAGAACCGGCCGGTTCCTCTCCGCGCTGGAGGGCGCGGGGCACTCAGTGGACATGTTCGAGCCGTCCGGGCCGGGCTCCAGGAGGGATCTCCGAAGGATTCTGAGGAGCGGCCGGTACGACGTGGTGACCGCGATCAGCCCGTATCCCGCCGAGGCCGTTCTTTCGGCCGGATGCCTTCCGCCCTTGTGGATCGACATAAACGGAGCTCACCCGGCGGAAGTCTTCCATTCCTCGGACGATCCTGTCACCCGGCGGATCCATACGATCCGCGTCCTGAGCTTGGAATCGACGATACTGCGCGGCGGAGATGCGTTCTCCACCCCATCCCGCCGCCAGCGTCTCGCCGTCCTGGGAGAGCTGCTGCTGCTCGGGCGGTTCTCGGCCGCATCGCAGGTGGAGCCTCCCGTCCACGCCATCCCGCACTGCGCGTCGCAACGCCGCCCTTCCCCGGCCCGGCCCGCCCCGGGGGGAACCTTCTCCATCATTTCGACGGGTTCTTTCAACACGTGGTTCGATCACAGGACTCTCTTCGCCGCGCTGGAAGCTGTGATGGAGGCCGACAACCGGGTCACGTTCACCGCCACAGGCGGTCCTGTCCGGCATTCAGGTTCGGGATGGGCCGAGTTCTCCGATCTCGTCCATTCCTCGCGCACGGCGGACAGGTTCCTGCTCGAAGGCTGGCTCCCGGATGGAGAGATGGAGCGCGTGTATTCAGCGGCCTCCGCGGCGGTCTTCACGGATCTCCCCGGATTGGAGACCGAGCTGGGCGCGAGGACCAGGGTTCTCGACTGGATTTCCCGGGGGATTCCGGTCGTGTGTACGTCGGGATCGGAGATAGCGGAGGACATAGCCGCGGCGGGCATGGGAATCGTCGTGCCGCAGGGCGATCCCGCGGCGCTCGCCTCCGCGCTGCTGAGTCTGGCGCGTGATCCTGCTCTGGGCGACGGAATCAGGTCGGCGCAGGCGGCCTGGAGCGCCGGCTCCGGTTCCATGCGGGAGGTGTTCGCCCCCTACCTGGGATGGGTGGAGGAGCCGCGCCGGGTGTTGTCCAATCCCGTCTCCGTCCCTGCGGTCCCGCCTTTCCGGACTGCAGGCTACCATCGCGTGCTGGTCGGGGAGATCGTCCGGGCAGGAGGCGTTCGCAAAGCCGCCGGGCGGATTCTCGCGCGAATCTTCAGGCGCGGGCCGGCACCTGACTGATACCCCGGCCCGGAGCCTCCCGGCCTATTCCCCGTTTCGCATCGCAGCCCTGCGGATCGCCCCCGACGCGACCCGGCCGGCGGCGCGTCGAAGCGGACCGCCTTCGGAAGGGGTGGCGAACCTGGCCATCAGGAGATGTCCTCGCGGGGCGGGATATCTGCATATCCGCATCGTCAGTCCGTCGAGGGTGCCTCTGAAAAGCGCGCGAAGCTGAACGATCCGGGCGGATGACAGGGCCGAGACGGCCCACGCGGCCTGTGCGGCCAGGATCACCGGGAGGAGCGACCTGAAGGTGGCGGCCGGCAGATGCCGTCTGAGGACGAGGAGCCTGTTCCGGACGCACCTGGTCTCCTTGCCGAGAGGATCGCGCGAGCCGGTCGCCGAGTGTTCGTGCAGGACGACCGCCGAAGGCTCGAACAGCGTCCTCCATCCGGCGGCGAAGAGCCTGAATCCCAGATCGACGTCCTCCACGTAGGATTCGAGCGTCTCCCAGAACACGGACCCGCCGTCCGCAAGGGCGCTCCTGCGGACGAGGCAGGCCCCCCCGCATGGGAATGGAATCTCCTCGCGCGAAGAGTATAGAGCTGCGCTCTTTCCGGCGCCTCTGTCCCTCATGAAGCCCAGATGGTCGATCTCGCCGCCTGCGGAGTCGATCAGGGCGGCGTTCCGCGCATTCCGCATGGAGCTCGACACGGCGCCGACGCGGCCGCCCGGGTCCTCCATCGCGCCGATCAGTGCGTCGAGCCATCCCGGAAGGGCGATGCAGTCGTTGTTCACGAACGCCAGGAGAGGGGCCGCGGCGGAGGCGGCGCCGACATTGCAGGCCTTCGCGAATCCGAAGTTGGATTCCAGCTCGATCAGCTTCACGGAGGGATAGCTGCGCCGCAGCGTCTCCCTGGACCCGTCCTTCGAGCCGTTGTCCACAACGATGATTTCGCCCGGCGCAGGGGCCTGCGAGAGGAGGGAGTCGAGACAGCGGGCCAGCATGGCGTCGCCGTCGTAGTTGGGGATTATCACCGATACGGGCGCGCCGGCCAACTGATCACCAGTCCAGGCGGTACAGCACCCGCGTATAGGTCGCCGCTCCCGAGAGCGACGTGCCGCCCGGGAAGACCCAGGAGGCGAGCGGGACGAAATCCACTCCGAGCCTGTCCGACAGGCCCATGATAGGCTTTACGACGCCGTGCGGGTCCAGTATGTGCGTGGCGCCTCGACTCCTCAGATATCGGATCGAGGCGGTGGCATCCCGGTCGAGACCGGGGAAGTCCGTCCCTGCGCCCGGAGTGACCAGTCCTCCCAGGTCGAGGAGCCTCCTGTGGCCCTCGTATCCGAAGACGCCGATCTCCTGGACCGCTATGAGCGATCCCGGAGGGGTGAGCGAATCGAGGCCGGCGGCCACCTCGCGGTATGTCTCCATGTTTGACGCGACCCCGGCCATGTGTGGCCGGACCAGGAGAATTCCGCACCCGAGCTGCACGCACAGGGTCGCCGTGAAGGCCGCTTCCGGAAGGCGCCTCGGGCGTCCCTGGAAACCGGCGGAAATCGAGGCGAGGCCGGCGAATAGGGCGGGCAGCGCCGGCACGAGATAGCGCGTGGTAACAGGCGCTCCCCCCATGACAAGCAGCAGCGCGAGCAGGAACGCGGGCATCACCGACAGGATGTCCGGGGACGGCCTGCATCGACGCATGGCGCCTTCGCGCCTTCCCGCAGTCAGGAAGACTAAGGCCGCCAGAGCCAGCAGAGGAGCGCAGGAGACGGCGACGGCCTCGAACAGCTTCGGCAGTTCGGTCGCGAGATAGCCGGATATCGGCAGGGTGCTGGCCTTGGCCGTGACGGCGGTGGGCAGCGGACGGCCGAAGTAGAGCTGTGCAAAGGCCGCCCAGCCCGCCGTGATCACGAACCAGGGGGCAAGCATCCTCGCGGAGGCGCCGGTTTTTCTGAACCGACCGCGCACGAGGCCCAGGGGGCCCAGAAAGGCCAGCTCCGGCCTGGCAAGGAATGCAACTCCGGCGATCAGGCCTGTGACTGCCGGCGGTGTCCTCCCGGAGACGACTGCAAGCGCCCAGGCGGCGACCAGTGCGGCGGCCGCCGTGGATTCCATCCCGGAGGCGCCCCATCGCACCATCCACGGATCGGCCATGCACAGGAGCATGGCCGCGGCGGCGACGGTGCGTCCTCTCCCTGCCGCTGCGAGGCGCGAAGCCAGCAGCCATGCGAGCACCGACGAGATTCCCGCCGCCAGAGAAGAGAAAAGCCTGGCGCAGACGGCTCCGCCGAAGCCTGCAAGGAACGGCGGGGAGAGGATGAAGACCCATAGAGGGCTGCTGCACGCATAAACCGGCGGTTCGCCTGCCTGGAAGGTGAGTCCGTCTCCGTTGGCCAGATTCCTGGCGAACTGGAGGTGGATGTAGGTGTCGTCGATCGCGTAGTCCCAGGGCAGCAGGAACAGCAGAGCGGCTTGGACCGCTCCTGCCAGAAGCACTGCGGCGGGTGGACGGAATCCGCTCAGAGCAGCGACTCCAGCTCCTCGACCATCCTGGAGGCGCCCTGGTGGATCTCCGAGACCCTTCTGGCGACCATGTAGGCGGGGGTGGTGACCACGCGGAAATCTTCGTCCACCACTGCATCAGTTGCGGAACACTCGAGAGTCTTCGCGCCCATGGCACGCGCGTGTGCGGCGGCATCGCACTCGGAGCCCAGAGTGACCGTGACTCCCGGGAGACAGGCAGCCAGGACCATCGGCGCGATGCACATGGCTCCTATCGGCTTCGAGGCTTTCCAGGCGGAGGTGACGAGTGCCCTTACCGAAGGTTCCACCTCGTATCCCCTGCCGTCCCCCCTGAGCGCGTAGTCG
>Ga0302238_1001923_pt1 | contig 15728 bp, 26 predicted proteins | sample AAG_UR_Asn_MG_FD_193527 | JGI IMG/M metagenome (GOLD analysis project Ga0302238, IMG submission 193527) | Enriched activated sludge microbial communities from anaerobic digester in WTTP, New Holstein, Wisconsin, United States - AAG_UR_Asn | ecosystem: Engineered > Bioreactor > Anaerobic >...
CATCAAATAAACTATAATCGATATCGGATTCATCATCTTCTCTGAAAGATAAGAATATTTTGTTTTTAGAACATAAATTAAAATCAAACATAGCCGATCCTTTAATCGGAACCATTATTTTATAATCTATCCATTTTTTAAATAATTTTTTAGTTAAAATATGAAGTTCTTTAAATTCTTTGCATTCAATAATTTTTTCTTTTTCTATATTTTTTAAAATATCAATTTGTTTTTGCAAATCTTTAATTTTATTCTGTAAATCATTAATTTGTATTTGGTTTTCAGGAGGCATTTTTTATCCTTTAATATTGTTTTTTTCTTCTTTTATTTTAACCGATGTTAACCATATATTAATACTTGAAAGATCTGCTTCTTCGCATATATCTTGAATTTGACAAATATAATCAAAAATTTTGTTAAACTGTTCTTGGGTAATTTCTAAATCTTTCATTTTATTTCTCCTTTATGTTTTCTAAAATTAATTTATGTTGTTTTTTTCTAAAATAAAACTGATTTAAATAATGATAATAATCATTTGAATATTTAATGTTATATTTCCCATCAGATGAATATAAAAAAATTCTAAAAAGAAAATGAAAATTAATCGTAACATCTTCTTTATTTTTAACAATAAAACATGGGGAATTAGAACTATTATTATGGAAAGATCTAATTTCCATTTTTTTAATTTAATTCCTTTTCAATTAATTCTAGTTCTATTTCTGCTCTTAATTCTGGACTAATAATAGAATTAAGTCTCTTCTCTAAATTTTCCAACTTTTCTTTCTTTATCGCAATTTGAGATTTATTAATTCTTGATTGGATGTCTTCTAACCAATCAGAAACGGAATAACAATTCCAAAAAAAATCTGGAGGATTTTCCACGTTCAATATTTTCAAAGCTTTTTTATAGCTTTCTTCTTTTTCAATTAAGAAAGCGGCAATTGAAATTAATTCTCTAATATCTTTTAAAACATGGAGATTTATAGATTTCAATAAATCTCCGTTATTATAAGAAAAGGAGCAATTTGTTTTCCAAGAAATTCTTTCAATATTAGAAATTTCTTGTTTTCTTTTTTTAACTTCATTAATCAAATCTAATGTTTTTTTGTCAGTCTTTTCCATTTTAATTTCCTTTTTTTTAATTTTTATACATTGTTGTAAATAAAAGTAAAAATTCTTCTCCACTTTCTAATTCGGCATACAAATGCATTCCGTTAGGTTCGACCCAAAATGATTTATCCGCATCTGCATAATAATAATTATTTTTTGAAGATTCAATATTTGGATTTTTAACACGAAAGGTTCTTTCAGAATAATTACGATAAAATAGTTCTCCATTTTCAAATGTAATAATTTTAAGGTAATTAATATAATTAACCTGATTTTTATGTAAAGAGTCAGAACTCATAAATAAGAATTCTTTTTCGTTTTTTTCTAAAACCCAATACCAGTTATAATAAGATTCCATTTTATGTTTTTTAAATATTTTTATATCATCTTTTTTAGCATAAATTTTAATAATTTTAGATCCATTTTCACTTTTATTATATTTGTCAATTAATTCTGCATAATCTGGAGAAATAGATTCAGAGTATATTTTAGAAATACTTTTTAATGACTTTAAAGCTATAAATTTATTATTATTCCAAAAAATATGTCTTTTTTCATTCACATTTGCTTTATTATTTTCTGAGTGATAATAATAATCTTGTATCCAATAATAATCCATTCTTCCTAAATAAATAAGAATTTCTTGTTTTTTTGTTATATACGAAGCACCATTAATTAGTTCTTTTGCTTTAACGCTATATGATTGTAAATCAGTATAGTTTTTTGAATTTTGATAATCAGAAGAAATTTCTGGCAACAAAACTAATTCTGTTTTATCCCAAGCATAAACAAATTTACCTTCTAACCCTTTCCCTTTGGAACAATCGCATTCTCTTAAAATAAATAAGAGATTGGAAACTGAAATTTCAAACTCCCAATTTCTTGGGTCATACACTCTAACATATTCGTTTCTTACATTCCAACTATAACTTTGACGAACTCCTCCAACGCCTCTGTTTAAAACGAATCCTTCTGTTGGAACATTTTCGAATTCAATTGGATCTATTTTTTTATCTCTCCAAGATTCCCATGAAGCTTCTTTTCTTAAAACACCCTTTTGATCATAATAAACAATATAGGCTAATTTTTTAGTATATGTATCGGATCTTTCTTGAAAACCAATTTTAATCTTTTCTGGAATAAAAAGAGCGTTATTCATTTTTTTTACCTTAATTTCGATAAGATGTTTAAACCAATTCTGCCGGAGTTAAATCTCGTCTCTGAAAAAAACAATTTTTAATTTATTATGTAAATCAAAAAGAGATATAATTTTTTTACATAATATTTTTGCGTTACCAGTTTTATTAATTAAATAATTATATTGAGAGATTAAATAATCATAAAAACCTGTATTTTTTTGATATATATTAAATATTTCTTTTTCATATTTAGTTTTAATATTTTTAATATTTATTACAAATTGTTTTTTTCTTTCTCCATCATTTTCTATATCTTTAACCTTATCATATTCCAATTGATATATATAGTCAACCTTGCCGGATTCTTCTATTATAATATCCTTTAACTCACAAGCTTCTTTATATATTTCTTCAAAATCTTTTTCGAAAAAAACATATTTATCAGATAAAATCATAGATACGAAAGAAGATAATGATAATCCGCAAATAATTCTTGAAGCTTCTAAATATTGTTTACCTTTTGCTTTTGCTCTTTCATATCTTTTTAAATTATCATTCCATCTTTTTAATACATATCCTTCATGGTTTAAATCTAATGAAAGTAAATTTAAAACGCATTTTTCAATAGAGTTAAATTTATAAATTTTCGGTCTTAATACATTCAATTCTTTTGCGATAATATCTAATTCATCTGATTTTAATTCAGACCAATTATCTGATTTTCTTCTTGCTCCAGTAAGAAATAATTCATCATTATTGTATTTTACCACAATCCTATTTTTAGTAGAACAAAATTCAAACATATAACAAATATCTTTATCTAATTTATTTTTATCGATATTAATTGTTTCCCAAAATAAATCAGAATAAGTTTTATTTTTGAAAACATAAGAATTATTAAATGTAGACCCTCTAGTTCCAGCAATCCATTGATCTTCAAAATAAGACAAGATAATTAGTGATCCATCTTCTTTTGATTCAAATTCAATATCTTTAATATTAGAGTTTACATTTATATCGCAACAATCTCTTCCTAAATCATAAAATCGATAATATCCATATCTCATTATTTCAAAATTTTCATCTAAGGTTAAACCTCTGCATTCATTAACAATTTCATTAAAATCAGCTTCAATTTTATAATCTAAATGAATATATTTTTTACCAGTAAAGGGTGATATTTCTTCCACATAAGAAACATTAATTTCTTCTAAATATTTCTTTACAAACTCTATATCATTATTTAAAAATAAATTTTGTATTTTTAACATTATTTTAATTCCTTAATATTATGAGAAATAAAATTTTTAATATAAATTCCTTTATTTCCAAAATATATTTTTTCTGGGATTTCTTTTAAAAACTTTATTTGTTTATAAAAAACTAGTAAATATTTTTCAATTTTGGACTTTTTGTTAGGGAAATCATATTTGGATAAATCTTTTTTTGAAGAAAATTTTTCTGATACATATGGGACAAAATTTACAAAAATTTCATGATTTTTATAAAAAATCTTAACAGTTTTTTCTTTTAAATTGTTATTGTAAATAGCAGAAGAAGTTAATTCGTTAATATATTTAATTACAAATTTATCTGATAATTTTTGAAAAGTGGATATTAATTCCCATTCAGCAAATTCTATATTTTTTTCAATAAATTTTTCTGAAACAATCTGAAATTCAAAAATATATTTTGCATTATCTTTGTTAATTATTTCGCTTAAAATATCTTCAGAAACATAATAATTAGAAAGAATAAATTCTTCTTCCATTGATTTTAACAAAACATAATATTCAGAATAATTATTTATCTTTTTCATTTTATTTCCTTTATCCTATATTTTATTAAATTTTTAATATTTCTATTCTTGTCTTTATAAATTAATCTACCATCAAAAGATACCCGGTTATCTATTTCCATATTTATAATTCTAAAATTTATATCATTATATTTCATAATTTTAGGTAATCCGTAATATTTATTAACAAAAACCGGCTGTAAATTTTGTTTTTCTGAAATCCAATATAAATCCAATTCGTCTCTATATTTTTCTATAAATTCTTCTGATAAGTTTTGATATAATGAAGACCATTTATAATTAAGTCTATCATGATGTTTTTCAATAAATTCTTCTGATAAATCTTGGTATAATGAAATACAATGCCAATCTATTATTTCTGAATTTTTTTCAATAAATTCTTCCGATAAGTCTTGATAACATGACATAAGATTCCAATTTAATTTATCAGAATTTTTCTCAATAAATTCTTCAGATAATTTTGGACAACATGATATATAATCCCAATTTAATTTATCAGAATTTTTTTCAATAAATTCTTCTGATAGTTTAAAATCTTTAGAAACCTCATTCCAGTAAATAATTTCTTTTTCATTCATTTTTAAAAAAATCCTCAATTTGAAATTTATATTTTTCTTCAAATTTCTTTTCTTGAATTGTTTTTTCTTTAAAATATTTTCTTGGATTTCCACACATTCGACAAGAACAATCTTTTAAGTTATTATGATTTTTTATATAAAAATTTTTATTCCATCTTTCAAATTCATCAATCGATTTAGAATTTAATTTAGCTATTTTAATTGCTTTTCTCTTCATCCTCATTGATTGAAATCGTCTTATCGCTCTCTTCATCCTTTTTCTCCCAAAAATTATAACCATTTTTAGATGTTATAAAAATAGGGTTAGTTTCTATTTTTTTAACATTAATTAAATCTCTATATCTTTCATTATCTCTAAATAATAATTTATCTTTTAATATTGTAAATTCATTTTCTAATTGTTCTTTTGCAATTCCAATTCTTTTAATTCTTTTATTTTTCATATCTATTAGATTACTTTTATAGCTATACCCTCTTAACAATGCTTCTTCATAAATACTAATTGAATAATTTTTAATATAAGATTCTGGTTTTTCTAATTCAAGAAAAAATTTAACATGTGGATGATTTATATAATTATTTGTTTCTCCCAAGAAAATTTTATGAACAGTTAAAATATCCTTCCATAAAACTCTTAATGCTTCTACATCTAAATATTTTGGATGAATCGCCCATAAACGCATAAAAATCTCCTTAGTTATTATCTATCCTGAATAAATATACGAATCATTTTTCTGACAATTAAGAATAATTAAATTATTTCCCTCATTATTCTCATTCAAATATTTTTCTATTTCGTCATTAATAAGAATATTGTTTTCGTTAATATATAACTTACTTTTTATTAATCTTTTCTTATTTTCTATTTTATTTTTTTCCTTATCAATCATATATAAACCTAAATTAAGCTCATTAAAAATATCAGAAATTCTTTTTTTTTCAATTTTTCTTTTTCTTCTAATAATTGTTTCTTCTACCAGATATAAAAATGATGAAAAAATTCCCCAATAAGAATTATCTGGCATGATGATTCCCAATTTAATCATTTTATCCACCGAAAAGTTCTTCTCCAAACACTATTATTTTATTATTAAAAAATTTATAAAAATCATCCAAATAACCATTATCAATTCTAACATGAGCTATTTTTAATTTATTTGAAACAGCATTTTCAACTTCTGAAATTAAAAAATTCTTTTCTTCTTCGGGAATCTCTAAACATCGTATTTCATTTTTTATAAAGTTATTATCAGCAGAAATCATTTGCGTTCTTAAATCATACTTAGCAATTTTGTCAAAAAATTCTTCCCAATCTGGTTTTTTAATCCAATTTCCACAATGAAGACATTTTTCCCCATCAGAATATTTTATTATAAAAGACGAAGAACTAGAATTGCTAACAAAACCTAATCGAATTTTCATTCTAATCTCCTATTTGTAAAATAAATCTAATTGTCGATTGCTCTTCTTTATATACAATATACTCATTATTAACCAGATCATAACCTTTTTCTGCAAAGACGCTATCATAATTACCTAATTCTCTTAATTTATCATAGTTTAAATCATAACAACAAATATCATGTTTTTTAATTTTATATTGATTCCCGATATGAACATCATATAAACATAGAAAGCCCCTAGAATCGCATCCTCTAGCCCAATACGAGCCTCTTAAAGAAGTATATCCCAAAGATTTTTTAGCTCTATCTGCGAAGTATAATCCATGTCCAAACATGGAGCCATTTTTAACAGAAGTTGTTGGTCTTAATAATAATCCAGATTCTAAAATGTTCCACCAATTCTCATTTCGAGAACCATGCCAATATAGCCTCTTCCTTTTAACATCAGACTTATCGTACCACTTATTAAATTTTTCTTCTGTTTTAATGTTTCTAACAGAATATATATTTTTAACTAAACCTTGACTTTCTCCTAATAGACGATTAATTAATTCTAAATCACTATCTGTTGGATATCCTACTTCTATACCAAATAATTCTAAAATAGTTTTATCTTGAAATTCATTATCTTCTTGAGCCTGAAATACAGAGACTTGACCCCTCATTGTATCTAACAAATTTTGTTCTTTGTCAAGGAAATAATTTATTTCTTCTTTTTGTTTTACATTTTTAATTTTATCAAATGGGAGTAAATAATTTCTAACATTATCCATTTTTCTTGGTATAATTCTATATATCTCTAAAAAAGAATTATTAATTGGAGAGGTCTCTCTCCCTAATTTAATCATATTTACAATATTGTTCAAAATTTCCTGAGCTTTATCAATTTGCTTTTGAGAAACAGAACTAACAGAAACAGAATAGTTACTATTGATATTTGTATTTGCATATTGTTGTAAACTATTAATTAAATCAGATATATTTTTATCTGATATATCTTTAAATTTAGTTTCTTTTACTTTAACATCGCAAAATTGTGTTAAATCTTTATATCCTTTTCTTATTTTAGAATTATATTGAGAATTCCAACGAGAAGAAGAATAAGTTTTAACACTTTTATTTTGTCCTATTCTTCCCCATTCGGCTGTAAATGTAGATCCATTATCTATCATATTATAAAATTTATTATTTTGAGAACCATCCGGATTAACGTCAACTTTAACTAATTTTACAATTTTTTCAGACATTTTAGAATCCTCCAAAAATAAAAAATATCTAATTTCTTATTTATAGAGCAGATTTAATCAACGTCAAAAACAGACAATATCTCTCCACTATATGGATCTATTTCGGCAATAACATTTCCAAGCATAACTGCTCCAAAGGCATTTGTCCCTCGATATTCCATCGAAACAATTAGACAATTACCATTATCGACAACCTTTGTCAATTGATGCCGGAATGATGTATCATCATTCATCCTAGATTTAATATATCTTATTAGTCCAGGATGAGAACCATCAGAAGCGAATTGCCGATAAATAGCTTCTTGTCTCTCTTTTTCTCTAGCACGAAATTCTTCAGCTTTTCTTTTATTTTCTGCCTCTATTAATCTTTCTTGTTCTTCTTGTTTCTCTATCTCTTTTACCTTATTTATATATTCCTTGTAAACAATTTCAGAATCTTTTGATCCTAAATTAACAAGTTCTAAACTTTTATCTGCAATTAATTGAGCTATTTCTTTGTCTTTTCCATTCATAAATTTTAAAATTAGATAATCAACTTCTTCTTTTAAATCTTTAATCTTTTTAATGTTTTCTAATTTATTTTTCAAATCTAAAGCTGATTGATAAATTTCTCTTAGTTCTTTGTTATTCATAAACTCGTATTTTTTATAATCATTAAAAATCCATTCTAGATCTTGAACAAATAATTTTTTTTGATATTCTGAAATAATATCATCTTTTTTAGCATAAAAATATGCAACAGTTTCAGATTCATATTTATCTTGCTCTGAAATTTGTTTCTCACAAGAACAACAAATAATTAAAATTAAAAACAATAAATTTTTCATTTTTCCCTCCTAAAAAAAAAGGGCTGTCGAAATAAATCAACAGCCCTTTAGAAAGATTAAACATTTATTTCTTTAATCTTTTACTCTTTCAATTGCCTTCTGGAAAGGATTGTATTCTCTAACAATACTAATTTCAAATGTACCAGGAGGCATTGTAATTGCATTATGCTCTTCATGCACAAGTGTCCAATCGCTTTTGCTCTCGACAAACCTATTGCCTTTTGCATCTTCAAAAACGTAAGCATCCGGACCTTGGACGACATGAGCGTGACCAGTGACTTCTCCCTCTGCCACCCTCTTGTCTTGACGTTCTTTCCATCCGTTTTTTTGAATAGAGCTTACCTTACGAATGATTACATCGCCTTGTTGCCATTTTGCCATGATCTTTCTCTCCTTTATGTTAATTGGATGTTTTCTTCTTGCATGAATGTTTCATCGCCTTCAAAATCAAGTTCTCTATTTCTCCAGCGAATTGCTTCATCTACGTTTTTACAATTTTCATGAACACATTCAAGATGAATGTCTTTTGTGGATGGATTTGTCATTTGTAAATATGTTCCGTAAATTGGTTCAGAATCACCTTCAATCTTCCCTAAATTAATACGATAAAGCTTGTAATCGCCGGAAATATCCAGAAGTTCCTTCTCCAGATCTTTCATCAAGCGATCAATTCCAACTTTACGAACGAATTCTCGACGAACTTCAACATTATCAATCTTTGCAAAATCTGTTGCACTTAATTTTTCTGCTGGTGTTTCTACAATCCAATCTGGAACTCGAACTCCATTCAAATAATAAATTCCAAATCCGTCTGAAAATCCAATAGCAGGACCGTTTTCATTATGAAGCATATCTCGCTCTCTATCATAATGAATTTGCTGAAGCTTATCTGAGATGACGCAACAATCTTTATATGGGAACCACCAATTAACTTCTTTACACAATTCTACCCACTTATCAATAATTTCTTCGTCTTCGTCTTTAAATTCTGGATCAATCATTTTACAGAACGTATAAAGAGCTGGCCATTGAACGTCTGATTGACCACCAAGATAATTTTTTATATAAACATCAACTGCATCTCTTTCATTATAATTTTCTTTGAAAAATTTTTCGTCATACAATGACGGATTGTCCAAAGAAGACAAATAATCAATTTTCAAGATACATTCCCATGGACTCTCACACCAAAAAAAGATGGGTTCTTGTTCCGCATCATTATAAACATAAATATCTTTAATTAAAGATTCCGCCTTTTCTCGATTTGCTCGGTGAGTATCCGTGTTAATTTTAAACCATTCTTCCTTATGCTTCTCTAGCAATACTCGTTGTTCATCATTCAGGTGAATTGTTCTGGACATTTCTTCTCCTTTTTTTTGTCTTTTAAAAGACTATTTTAATTAAAAATTAAAAACTTTCTTTCTGACTTCTTTAATAATAGTTTATTATTAGCATGAAGCGTATGTCAATATTTTTTCATCGCCTCTTTCTATAGAAATCAGATTGTTATCTTTATCATAATCACATTTTATTGCTTCTAAATCTTTTTTAGAATTTTCATAATAAATTAAATTATTATTTTTATCAAATTTATATTTTTCCCAATATCCATTAGAAGATTCATAATAAATTAAATTGTTGTTTTTATCATATCTTTTTTTTGCCCAATATCCATAAGGATTTTCATAATAAATTAAATTACCTTTTTTATCAAATTTCATTTTATCATTTGAATATTTATGATATTCATCTCTTGGAATCTCTCGAATTATTCTAATTTTATCTGTTACACTCTTCTCTTCTTTTTCAATTATTTTCCCAATTGCTTCTACTTCAAAAATAACAGTGTCTTCTTTATCAAAACTATAATATTTATGAATATCTGTAAAATTTTCGCAGAAATGAAATCCATGATTGCAAATTTCTAAATTGCCAGAAACTAATTCATAAGTATTACCTGGAACATATTTAATATTTAAACACTTTCCTTTATAAGTTCCTTTATAACCAAGCATCTTAATCTCCTTTTATTTCATAAATAGTAATTTTAATTAATTTATTATTATAGAACAGATTTTTTATGCTATAGAATAATACCCATTAGAAGATTCTATGTAAATTTCATTATAAATTAAATTATTATTTTTATCATATTTTGTTTTACTCCAATATCCAGCAGAATCTTTAGAATAAATTATATTTCCATTTTTATCATATTTGGTTTTTTCCCATGAATTATCATTATTAATAATTTTAATTGAATTTTTAGTTAAATTATCAGAATACAAATAATATTTATTTTTTGGTATAATTTCTAATACTTTAAATTTATTTGTTACTGATTTATCTCTTCTAGTAATTACTTTTCCTAAAACCTCTATTTTTAAAATAACTGTTTCCTGATTAAATAATGGATAATATTTATGAACATCTTCTAACTTCTGGCAAAAATGAAATCCTTGTTCGCAAATAATTAATTCCTTTTTTAAAATATAAATATTTCCAACTTCATATTCCTTTTTTAAACATTGAAAATTCTTAGTTCCTTTATAACCAATCATTTTTTTATCCTTTTGTTATTACTATTTTCTCTTTATTTTTATTGACAGAAATTAAATTGTTATTGTCATCATAATCATATTTTGTTTCTTTTAAATTTCCATTAGAATCTTCAAAATAAATTTCATTATTATTTATATCGTATTCAATTTTTTTCCAATATCCATAAGAATTTTCACTATAAATTAAGTTATTATTTTTATCATATTTATGCTTTGACCAAAATCTATCAGAATCTTCAAAATAAATTAAATTATTGTGTTTATCATATTCACATTTCAACCAAAATCTATCACAATTTTCAGAATAAATTAAATTACTGTTTGAATCATATCGATATTTTATCCAATATCCATTAGAATGTTTATAATTAATTTTATTATTATTTTCATCATATTCATATTCCCCATAATCGCCAATAGAATCTTTAAGATAAATTAAATTACCTTTATCATTAAATTTAATTTCATCAGTATTAAATTTGTGATATTTATCTCTTGGTATTTCTTGAATTATTCTAATTTTGTTAGTTGCTCTTTTATTTCCATATCCTATTATTTTCCCAATTGCTTCTATTTCAAAAATAATAGTATTTTTATCATGAATGGGATAATATTCGTTAATATTTGTAAAATTTATACAGAAATGAAACCCATGACGGCAAAGTTCTAAATTATCAGAAACTAATTTATAAATATTTCCAGGAACATATTGGAGATCTAAACATTTACCATTCTTTGTTCCTTTGTATCCAATCATCTTTATCGCCTTTTGTTTATTAACAATATCAAAATTATTTTATTAAAATCAATATCTGCCGGATTTTTTTATCGTATTTTTTGATATGGCAAAAAGAGAATCAATCCCAAAATTTCAAAAAGAATTAATTAGATTTAGACAAAAAAACAAATGTGCTTGTTGTATTGAAAAAGGAGAACAATTTCATCATTTTAATCCAGTTGCTCTTGGTGGAAAAAATGATTCAAATAATATTATTCTTCTTTGTAAGAGACATCATAAATTACTACATTTAGCAGATATAGAAACAATTACACAAATATACGAATACGTTTATTATCTAATTCATAATGAATTGCCGATAAATCCATATGATATTAATTCTTTATTAATAATAAAAAAAGATAGCGAAGAAAAAATGAAATAGAATTGTTCCCTGTATGGTAGAAAGTTAATCTATTTCGACGCCTCGCTACTAATATTTTTAATGCGAAGAAATATTTAACTGGATTTTTTTCCAAAGTTAATCCAATTATCCGCCTCGCATATAAACCTAATTATTCTTCTACAAAAAATGTTTTTCCTTTTTTTATTATATTTCAAATAAATTTTTGTGAAGAAAAATTAGACTAGAATTTTTAAAGTCCTGTCCGCTAGACGATTCGCCGAAGCGAAGCAGGATTCGAACCTGCGTTTTTCTATCAATAGTAGTTAATCTAGTCTGTCCGCCTCACAAAATGAAGATACGATATTAATTCTTCCGAGTCAACAATTGCCGGATTATTCAACATCAAAATTACAATGACATTCCGCTTCGCTTTTGCATCGACAATCTTTGTGATCTTCATCATTAATGAAAAAAATCATTTTATTTTCACTAATTTCAGCTGATTTAGGAATATATTTTCTTCCGTTTAAATATATTTCTATATCTAATTCTAATTCAATTTCAACCATTTTTTCTTCTTCTGACATTAAGATCCCTTTCTTAAATCTTTTATCTCATGTATTATAAGATTTTTAATAATTGGATTTTTTTGAGGAATAATATTAAGATTTAATGTTTCATTTACAAAATTGTTAAAATGTTCTGTCATAATAAATAAAGTGTTTAAATAAATTGAATAAAATAATTTGTCTTTTAATTTTTCTTTATTATTAAAAAACATACTATGGAAAACAATTGTTTCCCCTAATTTTTCAGTTAAGAATTTTTCAGAAATATAAAATTCATTATCAATACATCTAGAAAACAAACTGGATTTTATTGCCTTTTTTTCATTTTTATTTGATTTTTTTAATGCTAAATTATATATTGATTCTGGAATATAATCATTATAGTTTATCTGGCATAATATTATCATTTCTCTGATTACATTTTCATTTAAGAAAAAATCTGTATTTTTTCTTAAAAAAGCAATATCAATTGGATTAATGAGTTCTTCTTTAGTTTCCATTTTTTTCTAAAAATTTAACAGTATTTATTAATTCTCTAACTTTTTTAATATGGTTATTATTATTTTCAAAAAATGTTTCTTCGATATTAATTAAAAAATCCTTTTTTCAAATAACCTCTAAAACTAATTTTTTTTCTAACATAGACTCTATTATAATTTCAAAACATTCAAGAGAATAAACCTTTTCATCTTTTCTTTTTTTAATAAAATTATTAAATATTTTTTCCGCTTCTTTTTTCTCTTTTTTAAAATATAAATCCCAATTAATATATCCATCTTCAAGAAAATCAGTATATCTTGGTCTTCCTTTGAAATATTTAGATGTAATTATTTTTAAAGCTTCTTCTTTAGATATTTCTTTAATACTCTTTTTAAAAAAATCATAAAGATATTCTATTCTATCATCTATTTTAAAAATTTGATAATAGTCATTCCCGCATTTATTATCTAATAACTTAACTTCTTCATATTCTTCAATGTTGTCTTTATAATTGTCTGCCGGATTATATCGATAACAAAATATACTTCTATCTGTCAAAAATTTTTTATTATCAAATAATAAATTTTTTAACTCTTGGGGAGATTTTGGTACTTTTTTTAATGAAATTATTATATCTCTCATTTTTTTTCCTTTTAATGTTTCGAAATGTGAAGATATTGAAATCTATCAAAAAGATTACCATGTTCCATTGCGCATCCTAATTCATAATCATCAGAATATTCAAAAACATATATTTCTGATTTATCTGGAATTGTTTTAATAAATTCTTCATAACATAAATTAGCTGCTTCATTTAACATTCTATCATTTTCCCTAAAAATTTTATTTCTTTTTATCTCTTTTCTTTTTTTCTCTTCTTCTGTGTCGTTCTCGTTCGCATATTCAAAATCATTATAATCAAAATCTGGAAATCCAGGAAAATACCCAGATCTAATTTCTTTAATCATTTGTTTTTTTGTCATTGGTTTTTGATGCTTTAATTCTTTCATAACAATACTTGCTATAAAAGAATTTCTCCATCGAAATTTTGATGAATAAGGACTATTAAACCATTTTTCATCATCTTCTAAATCGCCAAATAACATTTTTTCCAGATCATCTTCCCAATCTGGTTTAAAATCAAAAGCGACTAAAAATGAAGAACTTGAGCTATTAGAAACAAATCCATGTCTAATTTTCATTTCTATCTCCAATTTTTTCAATTTTTTCAACAATAATAACTTGTTTATCTCTTAAAAAACCTTTTTTGTCAATTGTATATTGTTTTGTTTCTAATATATCTCCAGGATTTAAATAATAAGAATTTTCTATTTCTAGAATATCTTTCGTTGTATTTTCGTATTTTATATTTTTTAAATTAACTATTTTTTCTTCTTTAGAACTTATTGTTAAAAATAAAGTACAAATATTGATAAAAATCATACTAAAATTAAAAATGATCATTTTATAATTTTTATCTAAAAAATTATAAAGAATTAAAATTATAAAAAGAGAAATTAAAAATATAGCTAAAATATCCATGAAAAATTTCCTCTCTTATTCTTCTTCCCATATTTTTCTTATTTTAATATCATTTATTTTTTTATTAATGTTTAACTTTATATTCGGCTCTATTTCAGCAACAATTAAATTTTGCCTTTTATATTCAAAAGTCCGATATTTTTCTTTATCATATTTTTTGTCACAATATTCTATTTTTTCTATATAATTTTTTTCTATTATTTTTCTTATAGAACTTAACAACATAACAAATAAATCATTGCCATATGTATGACGAGATTTTCTAAAATATAAATTAACCATTCTAAAAAATCCAATCTATTAAAAAATATTTTTTTAACACATTCTTGTTAACATATATATTTTCATATCAGAATTAATTTCAATTTTAGACTTTTGGGCAAGTAAATTAACTTCATTTATAACGTCCAAAATATTAATAGGATTTCCATTCATCCATACGCCACAATCAGAATCAATTGAATCTATTTCTCTTCCTATTAGAATTGTATCTTTAGTTGGAGAACCATCATCCTCAGAATAAACAAGACATTCTCTTAAACTATATTCGTCAAGAATATCAAAAATATTGTCTTCTAAATTATTATATTTTTTTAATTCTTCTTCTCCAATTCCTAAACCATTCAACAAAAAATCTTTGATATCAAAATCTTTTTGGGGGACTGCAAATCCGACAAAAATAAAAGATGATGTTGAGCTGTTAGAAACAAATCCATGTCTGATTTTCATTTAATTTCTCCCATAAGTTTTTTTAAGTAAATCTTTGTAATACAAACATTTTTTGATACCTTTGTATTTTTCTAAAATCGGATCTTTTAAAATATCAATAATTTCTTTCCACGGAGCCATCGCAACAATCTCTACATCATTACTTTCCATATCTTTTATGTAAACCAATGAAACAATATCATTTTCTCCATATTCTCTAAATAAAATGTCGTTACCATTTTTATCATCAGAATTAGAATATTGAAAAGTCCATGTATAAATATCTTTTTGTTCAGAAACCATATCAGAAGAAATTTTATCACAAGTTTTAACATGAATATTAGGATATTTATTATTTACTGAATTATATGGTAAATCTGCAACCCATCCCTTTTTATTTCCATCTCGTATTTCAAAATCAATTTTTAATTCTGGAAAATTATATTTCCGTAAAAACATATATGTTCCAATTTCTCCATATTTACCTATTTTAATATTCTCTTCTGCTCTGGAAGCTTTTCTTTTATCATCATAATATTTTTTTGAAGTTTCTAATTTTGAACAAAAATCATTTATTTTTTTAATTATTTTCTCGTATGTTATTTTATCAAAAATAAC
>Ga0302238_1001925_pt1 | contig 15720 bp, 15 predicted proteins | sample AAG_UR_Asn_MG_FD_193527 | JGI IMG/M metagenome (GOLD analysis project Ga0302238, IMG submission 193527) | Enriched activated sludge microbial communities from anaerobic digester in WTTP, New Holstein, Wisconsin, United States - AAG_UR_Asn | ecosystem: Engineered > Bioreactor > Anaerobic >...
TGATTAGCGCTCTCGGTGAACTCAATACCAAGGCCTTCGGAGGTAGTACTAATTATTATAAAGTAGAACTTCTGGGCAGCAATTACTATTCGTTTATTAATGACTGGTTTGTGCTGCATACGGGAATTAAGCTGGGACAGGTAGATACGTTCAGCAATCACGGAGATCTGGCTCCAATATATGAACGTTATTTCCTTGGAGGTGGAGATACTGTCAGAGGCTTCTCTTATAGGAAGATTTCTCCTGTTGACTCAGACAATAAGGCATATGGCGGTGAATCAATGATTCTTGCCAGTGCAGAGTTGACCCATCCAATATATGAATTCATACGAGGAGCAATATTCTGTGACATAGGACAGGTCAAGGAAAATGCCTGGCATTTCAGCATGAACGACTTCAACATAGGCATGGGATATGGGCTAAGAATAAAGCTACCCTATTTCAATGCTCCCATCAAGCTTGATCTTGCATATCCTATCCTCAACAACCAGGATGGGGAAAGTAGCAAGCTTCGGTTCCATTTCAATCTTGGCTTTACTTGGAGCCCGTAAACCAACTTCTGACAAGTTCTTCATCCCTAATTGGCTAATTAAAATGTATTCCTACTGGTTTATAGCATAAAATAGCTGTAGAATACCTTTATAAACTTCCTATTTTCTGGATAAATACGCTGGAATAAATATTATTATGAAGGAAATCTATTCATCAACTGTCACTGATAGACTCGTAGAACTCCTGGAAAGTGCGTCAAGAATCTCATTTTTGCATGTCTGCTACCATGACAAAACAAATACTATTAATTTGCCTCAGCATCTCAGGACCCACGCACATCCAGCCTGCCAGCAGATTAAGAAGAAATTTGACGGTCGCTGCCTACAATTTGACTGGTTCCAGACACAAAGCTCCCTTTCTACTTTACCTCAGGGCAGAATTCATGAGTGCCCTTTTGGATACACAGAAATAGCTGTTCCAGTTTTTGTGAATGGAATGTTTACAGGAGTCCTTTTTGCCGGTCCCTGTCTAAGAAATGGGCAAAAACTTACCGACATCACTCATATCAGGATTATCCCGAATCAGGAATGGATAGATGATCGTCTTCATATGATACAGGCTTTCGCAGAAAAGATATCTTCGCTTCTTGAAGGACGAGGTGAAAATGGATTGGAGGGACGACGTTCGGCAGTTTTATCATTCTTGAATAGAAATTCAGGACGTAACTTCCAGATAAGTGAAATTGCCAGTCATTTATGTCTGTCACCATCTCGTACAGGACATCTTATTAAAGAAATCTTTGGAATGCCATTCCCGAAACTTATTCAGTCATATAAAATGAAAAAAGCGGCAAGAATGCTAGTTTCAGATGATATTCCAATTGGTGAAATTGCACGACGTCTAGGATATGAAGATCAGAATTATTTCAGCCGCGTCTTTACTTCATGCTATGGTGAAAGTCCCCGCACATGCAGGAAAAAAGGAGGACTCAAGGCCTAATTCATTCCTCTATTCAGATGAAAAGTGATGCGCTGGAATTATCCGCTTCCTGAAGAAAAGTAGCCACCCCACCAATTTCCAAACCATCAAGGAGCTCTTCTTTCTTTATCCCCATTACATCCATAGACATGGAACATACCACTAGCCTTGCTCCATTTTTTCTGGCTGATTGTATCAATGTCGGCAAATCTTCGACATTTTTATTTTTCATAACCATTTTCATCATTGCAGTTCCCATCCCTAACATGTTCATCTTAGATAATTTAAGTTTTCTCGCTCCTTTTGGCATCATCATTCCAAACATCTTGTCCATAAAACCTTTGCCAGATGCTTGAGCAATGTCCTTGCGTAATGCATTTATTCCCCAAAAGGTAAAGAATATTGTAACTTCACTACCCATGGCAATAGCCCCATTGGCAATGACAAATGCAGCAAGCACCTTGTCCAAGTCACCTGAAAAAACAATTATTGTTTTCTTAGTCCTTTGAATTTTTTTATCTTGCTGATTTTGAAGTTCCGTCATATTTCCTATCCTGATTTTAGCCTCAATTTTAGGTATATTTCCTGAAATGCCGATTAATTGATGGCCATTCTGCATACACCAGGATTTTACATCACTTGCAAAACCAGGATCGCTTGCAAATACCGTCAATTCATCTCCTGGAGACATTTTTGATATCTCTTCACGCATTTTCATAATTGGACCAGGACATTGGAGTCCGCACGTATCCAATGTAATTTCTTTTTTTCCTATAACGGGTGCTGGTGTGAACTTTTCCGATTTAACAGGCTCTGGAGAATAAGGGATAAATGGCATCTTTCTTTCAGATGTACATATCCCTGGACCGTGATGACAGCAGAATGTCATAATTCCCCCGGAAAGCGTTTTTAGCTCTTTCCCATTTCCAAACCCACTTTGTTTCATGATCCTGTAGGCTAGATAGCTTGTGAATCCTACTTTGCAATAAAGATAAACATCCTTGTCCTTTGGAATATTCCCTAAATCCTTTCTGAGCTTACCAAGTGGCACGTTTATAGCACCTGGAATATGCCAGAGATTGAACATTTCACCAGGCCTTACATCTATGATAACACCACGGTTTGTCTTTTCAGGAAAATCCTCTGAATACCAATAATCAACATCACCTCTTAAATAATTTGATGCTACAAATCCGGCCATGTTTACAGGATCTTTAGCTGAACCGTATGGAGGAGCATAGGAAAGTTCGAGACTTTCAAGATCATAAACTGTCATTTCAGCCTTTATTGCAGTTGCCAGAACATCAATTCTTTTATCAACGCCTTCATAACCTACTGCTTGGGCTCCAAGCAACCTCCCGTCAGTTGGAGAGAACAATAATTTAATATGAATTGGGGTCGCTCCAGGATAATAACCGGCATGGTTTGAAGGATGTAAATATACTTTCTTATAAGCTATATTTGCCCTCTTAAGGGCTTTTTCAGACGCACCTGTACAGGCTCCGCTCATGTTGAATATCTTAAGAATGGCAGATCCGAGAGTTGATTTGTATGAGTTTTCTTTTCCAAAGATATTGTCCGCAGCAATTCTTCCTTGCCGGTTTGCAGGTCCGGCAAGTGGGATCAATGAGGGTTGACCAGTAATCCCATCTTGTACCTGAACAGCATCTCCAGCCGCATAAATATCAGAATCTGAAGTCTGCATCTTACTGTTTACAATTATTCCTCCCTTTTCATTTATTTTCAATCCAGCTTTGGATGCAAGTTCCGAGTCTGGTCTAACGCCTATTGATAAAATGACCATATCTGCTTCGAGTACCGTGGAATTCTGAAGTTCAACCGAAATTCTGCCCGACTTCTCCCTGAATGCCGCTGCTGCTGTTCCCAGATGAAGAATGACACCCTTTGAAATAATATGATTTTGAAGATCTCTTGCCATCTCAGGATCAAAAGGAGGGAGTATCTGTTCAAGCATTTCTACTACATGTACATTAATTCCTTTGGCAACAAGGTTTTCCGCCATTTCAATTCCTATATATCCTCCTCCAATAATTACAGCCGATCTTATCTTTCCACTGTCCGTCTCAGATTTTATTCTGTCCATGTCGTCGATGTTTCTAAGAGTAAAAATCCTATTACTGTCGATTCCTGATAACTTAGGTTTCAATGGGGATGCACCTGGACATAGAATAAGTTTATCATAGGATTCCTCATATTGAATATTTCTCTCGGAATCTTTAACTGCCACCTTTTTATTTGTCCTGTCAATGGATAATGCCTCATGCCTTGTTCTTACATCGATGTTGAGCATATTCTTCAGGGAATCCGGGGTTTGCAGCAGAAGTGATTCCCTGATTTTGATTTCCCCTCCTATATGGTATGGGAGACCGCAGTTTGCAAAGGATACATGTCCACCTTTTTCCAAAACTATGATTTCAGATTTTTCGCTGAGTCTTCTAGCCCTTGCTGCCGCAGACATCCCACCGGCCACTCCTCCAATTACAAGTATTTTCATAATAAGTTCCTCTCCCTGAAGCTGAAATATCCAGTTTTCCCTGCAATTATATGGTCAAGCACTTTGACATCAACAGGTTTTACAGCATCCTTTACGGCCGAAGTTAGCCTAATATCATCATTAGATGGATCGCATATTCCACTAGGATGGTTATGGACAAGTATCACTGCGCTTGCATTCTTATTTATTACTTCCTTTATGATCTTTCTTGGATATACAACTGCTGAATCGACAGTTCCTTCATCAAGAACTGTGAAATCAATGACATGATTTTTCGGATTAAGCAGGATTACCATGAATACTTCATCCTTAAGGTGAGATAACTTGATGCGCGCAAAATCATATACGGAACTGGGTTCGGCAATTACATCCTTGGAAAAGATTTTATCCTCGAAATACTTGGAGGCTATCTCCCTGCAGAGAGCTATTAGGATCGCAGTATTCCCGGAAACACCTTCAATTTCGCATAACTCCTTAATATCCGCATTAAGCACTCCGGACAGACAATTAAATCTCGATACCAGGGATTTTGCTATTCCCTTGACATCTTTTCTCGGAATGGAATAGGTGAGGAGAAGCTCAAGAAGCTCATAATCCCTAAAACTTTCACCTCCGTAACTGGAAAATCTTTCTTTCAACCTTTTCCTATGACCATGATAATGTGGATTTTCTTCCGTTTGATTTTCCATATTAGCCATCCAATAAATTATGATAGGTATTTCGAAAAATTGATTTATAGGAAAAGCGGTTTTTTTTCATTTTTCCCATATTCAACAGTCCTGATCTTTTTCCATCTGTCTTCTGACTGATAAAGAAGTGAACCAGATTCGTCAATTGCAAATTTACCAGATGCAAAATCATTGACAGCAGGAGGGAAAACAACCCAATCTCCCCCCATTTTGAGGTTCTCCTGGTTTTTCTTTGCAATTTCCTCCAAGGAATCCTTATATCCGCCAGGAGGGCGTTGTGAAGGTCTGTCATAGTATATTCTTTTCAATTCTTCAATATCTTCCCCCATGAGATCTATCTTCACTGGAGATGAAATGCCTAGAATGGGACCGCTGTCCATTTCTCCTCCTTTTCCAGTATATGGCTGGGCTATTATGACACTTGATCTTAAGAAGGGAATTCCTTCAATTATCGCTTTTTCAATTGGAATCGTATGAAGTCCCACGAGTAGTCTTCTCCCTCCTTTTTCCACTGTGAGATCTCCAGGATGAACGTTCAGACATGGAAAATCTCCGGTAATGTTTGTCAGGGGGATGAATCCCGCAAGTATTCCGAAATCAACATTGAATGGCATCAGTAGTTTCCTGACCTCAGCCGTCCATTCTTCACGTATGAGCCTACCTTTCTCAGTTGCTAAAGAAACCTTGGACTCTCCTCTTATTCTGTAAAACTCTAGGATGTCCAGCTTTACCAGTGGAATATCGTATTTATTAGCAATCTCTGTGGCACGGCTTTTCAGTGGAGCATCAGTGAAGATTAATGCGGCCCTCCAAAAAGCTTTTGTCCCATCTTGTATGCTTTCAAGGAGCTTTTCAGCGTTGCTACCGCTGCCGCTCATGAATATTGCTGCAGAAGGCTTTCCTGATCTGGCATTTAGAAAATTGTTAACCAATTTTCAGTCTCCTGTTAAAAAAACTAATTTCCTAAAAATATCAAGTCATGAAATTTTACGATTTGAATTTTCAAATTGCAAGTATAATATTAATTAATCAGTGATTTTCTTGTCAAATCAATAAATCTAAAGAGGAGAATATAAATGAAAACCGCTGTCAAGCTGGTGTCCGGATTAGCAATCGTTTTCTCGATGATTGCTGTTGCAAATGCAGGATTCTGGGATTGGTCCAGACCTTACCAGGGACCCTCTAAGGATGTTGGAACTTTGGTAGTTACAGGCAATTACTTGAAGGCGCGTGTACTGGCAGATCTTATTCAATATCATACTAGTCAGCCAATCCTTCTGATTACGAGTGAAGGAGGTAAACTTTTCTTCATGCCCGCAACCGGTCCTTCTCTTGAGGTCAAGGATGAAGATTTTACGAACTTCGTGAAATTTACAAACCCAAAGCAAATATTGATTCTCGGTGATTCAAGCTTTGTTCCGGAATCCTATTCCAAGAGGATAGATCCAAAACAGACAAGCATAAGGGTAGACAACAAGGACTGGTATCAGATAGCCGTTACAGTCGGAAAAATCCTTGACAAGACCTACCTTGCGTCAGATTTCAAAAAACTCAACGACGAGATAGATAGCGGCAAGCTTTATACTTCCAAGAGGGGACAGGCTCCAACCTCCTCTGGGAATCCTGTACCAAACCCTCTCGATTCAGTAGTGAAATCTGAACCTGCACCTGCCAAAGAACCTGTTCTTATCAAGGCCGGTGAAGTTGTACCGAAATAAAAGTGCTTAACTTTTATCACGTAGCAAAAAACGCATGTCGAGAGTCGTTGAGGGAGCCAATATTCTTCCTCTTACTCTGCAGTGCTGCCATTCTTATAGGGTTATTTCCCACTTTCTCCCTTTTTGTATTCAGGGAACAGATAAAACTTGTCATGGACAGTTCAATGGCAACAACCATGGTATTTGGGCTGATCGCCGCAGTTCTTTGCGCAAGCCATACAGTCTCAAGGGAAATGAGGAATGGAACTGTCCTTCTGCTTCTTTCAAAACCTGTCCCTAGACGAAACTTCATACTGGCAAAAATTGCAGGTATAACAGCCGCCCTGACGATATTTGTCCTCATCTGCAATATCTCATCTCTGATATCTATGAGGGTGGCTTGTGATCAGTTCAGGCTCGATTTCACGACCATGTATATCTATTATGGGCTTATAGCATTGTCCTGTGTATTTGGTGCGGTAAGGAATTATATATCAAGGAAATCCTTTGCATCTTCTGCGGTAATGGGAATGCTGATATCAATAACTCTGTTTGGCATCGTTTTAGCATTTATTCCAGTAAACAGCGAATCAGTACCTGAATATAAGGATGTGATTCCGGCCCTTGTCCTTCTGTTCTTCTCAGTATGGATGATGGGTGTCATAACTGTGGCGCTATCGACCAGACTTGACATAGTTGCTAATCTTACAGTTTGCTCGGTCCTCTTCTTTTCCGGACTTATTTCAGACTACTTCTTCGGAAAAGGGGCCGAAGATTCAATATTCAGTGCATCTTCATTCTTTTATGCCCTTATTCCCAACTGGCAGTTTTTCTGGCTTGCAGACGCCTTGGCAAGCAGGCGTCATATCCCTATAGAATATCTCTTATGGGCTGGAATCTATTGTATTCTCTATATGTCCTTCTGCAGCTATATCGCCGTAATGCTCTTTAAGAACAGGGAAGTTGCCGGTAGTTTAACTTGAACTGGAATTTTCTCAGTCTTCCGTCTCAATATCCTCAACATCTATTTCAGTAGAGACTGATTGCCCTAGGATTTCAACATTTATCGTAATAATTGCCTTTCCCTTCCTTTTTTCAACGATTCCGTTCATCCCTTTTAACGGCCCGGATCTGACCGATATTCTACTTCCATTCACAAGTTCAGGTCTAACAATGAGTTCTGATTCAACTGCAAGCTTCTCAAACATCTGGATGCCTTGAAGTTCCCGTATTAGGATCTTTTCGTTGAGTTCATCCATTTGTAATCTGTAAACTATCCTGTTTGAACGGAGAACCTTTTGGTATAATTCCTGGTTAAGGGAACAGAAAACATATCCAGAAAACATGGGGATATAGAATTCTACATCTCTTCTCTGGTATCTTTTGACCTTCTTCCTCAGAGGAAGATAGAAATTCAATGAATTTGAGCGACAGTATTCGGCAAATTTCTTCTCCTGCCTGGGTTTTGTTCGAACAGGTGTCCATAGAAAGCCTGATACGGCTTCTATAGCAAGCCTTCCGTTCTCTTCAAGTAGTTTCTTAAAAAATAGATCCTTCATACCATTTAGCCTGAAAGGATGAAATTGATTCTCTTTATTGAATCTTTACCGTAAATTTCCTGTAATTTCCTTAGAATGTCTTTCCCTCCGTTTCTCAGTTCCATAAGCCATGAACTGTTTTCAACCTGAACATAAAGAACATAATCTTTAAGAAACTTTGGAGAACTAACCGATGAAATATCTCCTCCTACCAGATCACTCCATTCAGCCCTTATTTTATTCAGAATTTCGTTGCCCGAATCATTTGAGCCAGAGAACACTTCTTTTATGGCATCCTGGATGGTGATTGTATCTGGAAGATGAGCAATGACTTCGGAAGAGCCTTCTTCCTTGCCATACCAATCTTCAAGAATAGAAGGGAGGGATTCGGATCTTCTCCAATCCTTCCTCGATAAAGAAATTAATTTGTTTTTCTTTGTCATTGTCGATTATAAAGACAAAGAAGCCAGGAATCGAGTATTTCTATAGTCACATGATCCTTTGTCTTTGCCCTAAGTATGGGAAATACCTGTTATACGAGAAGAGTTAAAATGAATTTCCTCATACTCCACCATTATGACCGATTTTGTCAATAAGTAATTAATCCCTTCAGCTCTTCTTATTTTTCGGCTGCTTGGCTTTCTTGAAAAGGATATATTCAACAGAATCAACAAGGGCCTCCCAGGAAGCTTCTATTAAGTTTTCGCTTACACCTACAGTTCCCCAGGTTTCCTTGCTGTCCCCGGATTCAATAAGTACTCTTGTCTTGGCTGCAGTTCCATCCTTGCTGTCCAGAATTCTTACCTTGAAATCCTTCAGATGAACATCTTCAATTTCAGGGAAGAACCTCAGAAGAGCTTTTCTCAGTGCTAAATCAAGTGCATTGACTGGACCATCCCCTTCAGCAGCAGTAAGTTCCTGTTGACCAAGCACTTCAAGTTTGACAGTAGCTTCTGAAAGGCATGGTTCGTCCTTTCCTCGCTTTTCTACTATCACACGAAATCCATTAAGCTTGAAGAATGGCGTATGTGATTTGAGGACTTTTTTTGCCAGAAGATGGAATGAAGCATCTGCTGCCTCAAATTCATAACCTTCATTTTCCATCTTCTTCAATGTCTGAAGGATTTCCTTGACCTCATCGCTCTTCTCATCCACATTGATGTTATGCTCGGCAATTTTAAGCATTATGTTGCTTCTACCTGAAAGATCAGAAATAAGAACCCTTCTCCTGTTTCCTATTAATTCTGGATTTACATGTTCAAATGTAGTCGGATTTTTACTGACAGCATTTACATGCATTCCACCCTTATGAGCAAAAGCGCTTTCTCCAACGTAAGGAAGCCTCTTGTTTGGATTCAAGTTGGCCAAATCATCAACAAAAAGACTTGTTTCCCTTAAATGTTTAAGCTGATGCTTATCTATTGCAGCTGCCTTCATCTTAAGCTCTAAAGCAGGAATTATAGAGCAAAGATTTGCATTTCCACATCTTTCCCCGAACCCATTTATCGTTCCTTGTATATGCCTTGCACCACTTTCAACCGCCACAAGAGAATTAGCAACCGCCATTTCTCCGTCATTATGACAATGTATCCCCAATATAACATCTTCTGGAAGAATAGATTTGACTTTCCGGCATATTTCCGATATTTCAGACGGAATTGTTCCGCCATTTGTATCGCACAGAACAATGCTGGATGCTCCATTTTTGCAGGCTGCAAGAAGCACATCAAGAGAATATTCTGCGTTATCCTTATATCCATCAAAAAAGTGTTCTGCATCAAATATAACTTCTTTATTGTGACTTTTGATATAGGAACATGAATCAGAAACTATTTCTATATTTACATCAGGCTTTATCCTAAGCACTTCATGCACATGAAGAAGCCAGCTTTTTCCGAATATGGTCACTACCGGTGTATTTGCCTCAAGAAGCTTTCTGATATTGTCATCAGCATCAACCTTGACGCTTGCACGCCTCGTACTTCCGAATGCTGCTATTTTGGCATTTTTAAATTTTTTATTTTTTACTTCCTCAAAAAACGCCATGTCCTTTGGGTTCGAACCTGGCCATCCACCTTCTATATAATTCACCCCAAGGACATCCAGTCTTTCGGCTATCCTGATCTTGTCATAGACAGAAAAAGAGACTCCCTCAGCCTGAGTCCCATCCCTGAGTGTTGTATCATATATATTAACCTTAAATTTGCTGCTTTTGTCAGACATTATATTTTCCCTAGTTTTTATTAATATTTTAACGAAAAATAAATATAATTCGAAATCTATTCTTTGACAAGCTTTTTGCTTCAAAGCCCTTTTTTCTTGGCTTCACCCCATAATTTTTCCATTTCCTCAAGAGAACTTGATTCAGGCTTCTTTTTCAATTTAGCTAGCCTCTTTTCAATATATCTGAACCTTCGTTCGAATTTTTGTATAGTTCCAATCAAAATATCCTCGGCGGATTCAGTATTCCTGTAGCGTGCCAGGTTTACAACAGAAAATAAAATATCCCCTATCTCCTCGTTTATTTCCTTCCCATTCCCCGACTTGATTGCATTTTTGAGTTCAATTACCTCTTCTTCTATCTTTTCTATGATCTGCTGCGAATTGCTCCAGTCAAAACCAACCTTTGCAGCTTTTCTCTGTACTTCATGAGCCCTTATAAGGGATGGAAGATGTCTTGGAACACCGTCCATAAGTGAATTTCTCTTCTTTATCTTCACTTCCCCTTTTTTGATATCCTCCCACATTTTAACAACTGCTTCAGAAGTACCGGCTTTAGTGTCTGCAAATACATGCGGATGCCTTCTTATCATCTTCTTCGTAATTCGTTTAGCCACATCGTTGAATTTGAAATCCCCCTTCTCTTCGGCTATCTGTGAATGGAAGACTATGTGCATGAGAAGATCTCCAAGTTCTTCACAGATACCATCCTTGTCTCCATCATCAATAGCATCCATCAGTTCAGCCCCTTCTTCAATCAGATATTTCTTAAGGGACTTGTGAGTCTGTTCGCGGTCCCACGGACAACCGTCCTTTGAACGGAGTTTCCTCATCACGGAGACAAGATCTCCAACAGGATCTTCTTTTTGGGATTTCTCTGGCATGGATTGGGGTGGATTAACGGGATTTGAGTGGGAAATCTCAACCCTATTTCTTTTTTGTAATGGCTTCACGGATATCGTTCGGAATATCGTTGAAATGGGTATAAATGGTGCGTTTGCCATCAATAAATACGGTATATGTACTCTTCATCTCATCTATCTTTTCCAAACTTTCAATCTGTTTTCGAAGATCTACATCCATTTCAGAGAGGGAATCGTATATGAAATAATTCCCCTCACTCCTGATAATGTAATGCTGCTTGGGAGGAGTAACCGAAATGGGTAGCGTCTGGACAGTTTTCCCGCCCTTCTCATCATCCAGGAATCTCACTGCGGAAGGTGAGGTCTGATCCTCCTTCTTCTTCTTGCCAAATAACATGTCCAAGAAACCCATATTCATACTCCGATAGTTGAGACAAATACTATATCATAAAATCATCTGAAATGCAATAGAGATCTTATGAAAAATTGAAGTAAAGTGTTTAATGAGCTGGGGTTTCTAATACGGAAAATGGTGGCAAGGGTCGGAATTGAACCGACGACACAAGGATTTTCAGTCCTCTGCTCTACCGACTGAGCTACCTCGCCACTTTTTTTGTAGGGAGAAATAATAGACAGCCAAATCCATATTTTTCAACATAGGACATACAAAATCCCTGTTGCTACGGCAAAAATGAAAATAACAAGGATTTAGATTGTGGAAGCAACGGTAATATCTATGAACTGACAAAAGTGTCGAATAGTCCTTTGGCTTCTGCAAGTTCCCTCATAGGATCTTTTAAAGGTATGAATTCCATTCCCCAATACCCATCATATCCTGCATCCATAGTTTTTCTAACTATCATTCCATAATCTATGTTTCCATTTTTCTTGGGCTTGTCTCTTTTTGGAATATCAGCCACATGAAGATGTCCTAGATATGGTATGTTAAAAGGAAGTATCTCGGCGGAATTTTCACTCATCATTTCCATATGGTAGATGTCATAAAGCACTTTCAGGCAAGGGGATCCTATAGCTCTTGCAATACTGAACCCATATCGGGAATTATCTGCTTGATAATCTTCATGGTTAAATATATTGAATACTTCAAACAGAAGTGTAACATTCTTTTTCTCAGCATCTGGAATGACCTGTTCAATTGCAGATTTGCAATTTCTAATACCTTCGCAGTCAGGTTGCCCCATCCTGTTGCCACTAAATATGATTACTGCCTTTATTCCTGCATCTGCTGCTGAATCTATGCTTTCCCTGATTCTTGGAATCAATCTCCCATGATTTTCCTTCCTGTTAAGCCCATGAGGTATGCAGTCAGGAAAAATGCTCTCGTTAAGTATCTCGAATCCAGCGGATTTCGCAATTTTTACCCTTTCCCTTGGAACCATTTCAAGACCTGTAAATCCCATCTTTCTCAATTTGCCATAGTACTCTTCGGGCTCAAGTCCGGATTTTCCGAAGAAAGCCCAATCGGCTACGCTCAATTTTAATTTCATTTTGCACTCCATTTTTTATACTTTACAGGAATATGATACAGTAATTTCAGTACAATTTATCTCCAGTCAAAAAGAATTCCCATGGTTTCTCCACGTCTTTCATTCGCAATTTTGTAGGCTTCAACACATTTTTCCGGAGAGAAACTGTGCGTATTAAGACTGTCAAGATTGAATCTCCTTGTCCTAACCATTTCAAAGAAAAGATTAGATATCTTCCTGAAATCCCAGTCCGGCGTTTCATGACAATCATGGGCGGCAACAATATGAAGTCCCTTTGACATCACATCTGAACTGAGATGTTGACTTGCAGGACTTCCTGTATCTCCGAGAATTACAACCTTTCCAAACTTCTTTGCTACTTTGAGAACGTCGATAAACACTTGATGGTGCCCTGTACTGTCAATTACCGTTTCCGGCCCTGTTCCTCCACAAATTCCATTGATTTCCTCTATTGCTTCACCAAGTGGTCTTACTATGCCATGTGTCGCCCCTCCCCTTTCAGCCATTTCTATCCTCATCTTGATGGAATCTACTGCTATGATAGGATATGATCCGGCTGCCGAACACCATCTTATCGCCATTTGCCCGATAGGGCCAGCACCAACAACCAAAACTGACTTGCCAAGTGAAAGATCTGCCACTTTTGCACCCATAGCGCTAATCTTAGCTAGCTTGAACCATGGAACATCTTCATCGGAAACCTGGCTTGGGACCGGTATACATTCGCTTTCAGGAAGGACATGTCCTGATGCATGCCCTTTTCTGACAGCCACGCGATCTCCTTTCTTCACATTCTTCACATCTTTTCCAACTTTTTCAACCACGGCACATGAAGTATATCCAGGATAGAAGGGATATTTGACCCAGTTGTCCCAGTGGGTTCCCTGATCAAAATTCCTGTTGAAAACGATATTTTCCGTTCCGGTACTCATAAGACTTGTAAGAGTCCTAACTTCTACCTCTCCTTCCTTTGGCTCCGGCAGATCAAATTTCTCAATCACAACTTGACACTTACCTGTGAAAACCAGTCTTTTATTCATTTTATCATTCCTCCTATATATTTTCATTATCGGTTATTTATATCAAACATTAGTAGTAAACAAATATATTTGCAATTCCCATATTCGGTTATAAATTCTCTCAAACGGTTAAAAAGGAGAGAATATGAGGTTCCCTGTCGAATTTGTGCTCGTATATCCTCATAGGCTGAAGGCCGGTTATTATTGCTCCATGCATTCTCACGATCGTTTTGAAATAGTATTCCATCCTTCAGGAAAAGGCATAACAAAATTAAGTGATGGAAAAACAATCGAGTTTGGACCAGGAGATGCCGTAATATATGGCAGCAATGAAATGCATGATCAGAGGATGGAGACTGATGGGATAGATCACTGCATACAGTTCCACGTCAACGATAAGGAACTTGCTGAAAAAATAGTCATGTGCAATCCTGTCAAGTGCATACGCTCGAGATCGGTATTGAAGGATCTTGATGACATGTCTCATTGGCAGGACGAAGATTCACAACAAGCAAGGAATTTAAGGGTTTCATCATTGATTTATTCCCTTATATGGGAATCAGAAAGGAAAAAGGAGGAAAATCCCGATCCGGGATTCCGGTTCGTTTCTGAAGCAAGAAATATAATTTCATCTGAGATAAGTTCATCCTTGTCCGTGGACGAGATAGCTCACAGGATAGGAATAAGCGGAGAATATTTAAGGCACCTCTTCAAAAGACAGTTCGGGATGGGAATCAAGGAGTTTTCACTTGAAAAACGAATCGAAAGGGCAAAGGAGCTGCTTCTGCATTCCCCGATGAGGCACAAAGAGATTGCAGAGTCGTGTGGATTCGCCAATGAAAGGGCTTTCTGTACTGCATTCAAATGCCGAACAGGAATAACCCCAGGGGAATTCAAGGAAAGATAATAAAGGGGGTTTTACTTCTTTAGAAAATCGTTTACCTTTGCAGCCAGTTCACGACCAGCGGCAATTGCTCTTACAACCAAAGATGCTCCGGCGACGGAATCTCCTGCTGCAAACACCCCTTTTATGTTTGTCATTCCATTCTCATCAACAGCTATTGATCCATTCTTTGCAAGCTTAATTCCTATGTCAGAGATCATCCCCTTTTTCTCCACTCCGGTAAATCCCATGGCTATAAGTGCAAGATCAGCAGGAATATTAAGGTTGGAATTCGGAACTTCCTTCATAGTTTTTGGTCTCCCGAGAAGGTCTTTCTCCCATTCCACTTTCACACAATTCAAACCCTTCAGCTTACCCTTGTCACACTCAAAGGACTTTGTCATTATATTCCATATCCTCTCACATCCTTCCTTATGACTGCTGGAGGATCTAATGACATAAGGCCACTGCGGCCAAGGAGTAGATTGATCACGGGTTTCGGGAGGCTTAGGCATGATTTCAATCTGTACCACGGAACTTGCTCCCTGCCGGATAGATGTTCCAACACAATCAGATCCGGTATCACCTCCTCCTATGACTACAACTTTCTTAGCTTTGGCTGTAATCTCCTTGCAGGCGAAACTTTCCCTTCCTATTCGTTTGTTCTGCTGCGTAAGGAAATCCATGGCAAAATAAACCCCATCGACATCTCTTCCAGGTATTGGAAGATCCCTGGGTTCCCTTGCCCCACAGGCGATACAGACTGCATCAAAGCGACTAAGAAGATAGTTTGCTGAAATGTCCTTTCCTATGGTAACTCCAGTTTCAAAAATAATTCCTTCGGCAGCCATCAAGTCTATTCTTCTACGTATGATTTTCTTATCCAGTTTAAAATCAGGAATTCCATATCTTAGAATTCCACCAATTTTCTGATCCTGCTCATAGACAGTGACATTATGTCCCATATGGTTTAATTGATCAGCAATAGTAAGTCCAGCTGGGCCAGAACCCACAACTGCAACTTTTTTATCAGTTCTCTTATTCGGAGGGGTTGGTTTTATATATCCTTCTTTATATCCTTTTTCTATGAGGCTGATTTCAATTTGACGGATAGATACCGGTTCACTGTTTAACCCTACAGTACAGGCTGCTTCACAAAGTGCCGGACAAATTCTGCCAGTAAATTCCGGAAAATTGTTGTAAGCATAAAGCAGATCAAGGGCTTCTTTCCAATGGCCGTGATATACAAGATCGTTCCATTCTGGAATAATGTTTCCTAAAGGACATCCACAACCATGGCAGAAAGGTATTCACAGTC
>Ga0302238_1001928_pt1 | contig 15702 bp, 14 predicted proteins | sample AAG_UR_Asn_MG_FD_193527 | JGI IMG/M metagenome (GOLD analysis project Ga0302238, IMG submission 193527) | Enriched activated sludge microbial communities from anaerobic digester in WTTP, New Holstein, Wisconsin, United States - AAG_UR_Asn | ecosystem: Engineered > Bioreactor > Anaerobic >...
AGTCAAAATCTTTGCCTTTTCCCTCTTGCTTAATGTTTTCGGCAATTTTACTTATAGCTTGCCAACCTTTATCATCAGTATTCCAAAAAGGCAAGACATCCTTATAATACGTTTGGCAATGATCACATACACCTTTTTCATCAAAAGTAATTTTACTATCAGTAGTATCCATCACACAATTTGTACAAATTTTATTTTCACAATGATTCATTGATTATTATCCTTCAACACTTTAATTACAAAAGAAAAAGTCTCATTTGCACATCTTTTCCATGAATATTGACTCGATTTTTCTTTTGCTTTAAAAGCAATCTGTTCTCTTAAATGCTTATTTAAAACAATGATTTTTATACTTTGTTGAATAGATTCAATATTCTCTGGATCAAAATAGACTCCTCCATCTCCAAGAACTTCTGGCATTGGTCCTCTATTGGAACATGCAATAGGTAGCCCCACACTCATTGCTTCTACTAAAGTGTTAGGCATATTTTCGCAACTTGACGCAAAAATAAATATATTAAAATTTGCTATTATCTTAGGGAGTTTATTCGTATCGACATGTCCCAAAAAAGTTACGAACTCAGCACCATCAAAGTTTACCAATGCTTCTTCTACTAAATAATGAGCCCTACCTTCTGCACCAACGAGAGTTAATGTTATATTATAACCTTGAATTCTTAATTTTTTAATGGCTTCAATAACCATCCACTGATGCTTGTATGGAGCCGTATTGGAAACATACACACATTTTATTTCACTATTCGTTATATTCTCTGGCCATCTTGATAAAAGTTTTTGCGTAGAAAACTCTTTACTCACACCATGAGGTATTATTGAAATTTGTTTTAAGGTCCCACAAGATTGTTGTATAACACTCGCTGCATAATTTGTTAAAAATATGACACCTGTTGAAGTTCGAAAAGATGCATTTTGTATATACTTCAAAAGTAGCAATCTTAACCATGACTTTCCATATTTATATCTATCCATTTCACCAGGTTCATACGAAAGCATATCTCTGCTCATTGTAATAGATGGTTTATATTTGCAAACAGTTCCACCATCTGTGTTAAGGACTAAGTTGCATTTATTATTTTTTAATTCTTTTGGAAAAGTAAATTTTTGCCACAAAAGCTGCATGATGACTGATTTACTCAATTCAGTAGGAGAATGTTTTATGAGCCAATTTTTTTTAGGGAGTGAACTCAACAACTCAGGATAACTCCATACGTGAATTTCTTTAATGCCGTACTCTTCAGGGATGAGTTCATTCAAAATCCCAATTAAATGTATTTTTGCACCCCCAGATCTATTCCTTGATGCATCAATACCTATAATATACTCATCAAAAGCCATCATTTTCCTTTTTTTCTATCAAAACTATTTTATTGCTAAGAAATTCGCAAATACTAGGCATTATGAATATTATATTCTCTTCGCCACAATTCAAACATTACTAAAGCAAAAAGCCTTTCACTATTATTCATACCTCTATCTTGGTTTTTAAATAAACTTGATACATACTTTTTATCAAACATCGTATTATTTGACAAAAGAGTTTCTTCGAAAAAATCCCTCCAAACACCAGATTTTAACCAATCATTTAATGGTATCGCAAAACCTTGTTTACGTTGAAAATCAAACTTAGGGGGGAGAATCTTTTTTGCAACTTGTTTCAGCAAAATTTTACGCTCTGAACAAGTCGTTTTAAGGCTGCTTGTGACTTTACTAAATGCAAACTCAATCACTCTTTTATCAAGAAATGGGGCTCTTACTTCCAAAGAATTTAACATACTTGCTCTATCTACTTTAACTAAAATATCCTCAGCTAAGTAATTTATAAAGTCCATTCTAGTAGCTCTGTCCAATAAATCTATCGAACTGTCTGAATATGATTTATAAAGTTTTTCTACAGAGTTAAATGCTTGCCCAATTAACTTTTTACGCTCTATCAAATTAAAATATACGGCGACAGCTGGGATTTCTGATTCAAAGTCAATATTAATTTCACTAAACCAATTTTTTCCTTTAAATCCTGTGGGCAACATACTACTTGACATACTAGATAGAAAATTTCTTAAAACATAAGGGTATTTTTGAAATTGTCTTTGAAAAGATAAAATTTTACTATAATGCTTATATCCTCCAAACAGCTCATCACCACCATCTCCACCGAGTACTACTTTGCAATGTTCCCCAACAAGTTTAGAAACTAAAAAAGTAGGTATCATAGATGAATCTATGATTGGCTCATCATACTGCTTAGCTAAAGTTAATAAAAGCTCAGGTTGGACACCACTAGCATTTAGTGTAATATGCTCTGTATTGAAATATTCTGCGATCAAATTTGCATGAGGAGATTCATCATAATCGCCAAAACCATCAAAACCAACAAAAAAGGTTTTAATATGAGGTTGATGCCTTATTGCAAGAGCTGTTACGATACTTGAATCTACACCCCCACTTAATAATACTCCAATAGGGACATCCGCTACTAATTGTTTTTTTACCGCATTTTCAAGAAGACTTTCAAGTTCCTCCACAAGACTCTCATCATTTTGTTGCAAAAATGACAAAGGTTTTGGTAAATTCCAATACCTCCATACTTTTAAATCAAAATTCTCTAAATTTAATTCAAGCGAATGAGCAGGCGGTAACTTTGAGAAATTACAAAGTATTGTTTTTTCGCCAGGCACAAAACCAACACCAAGGTAAGAATCTAGTGATTGTTTATCTATGGTATGAGAAATATCTTCTTTCAGTAATAAAGATTTTAGCTCGGAAGCAAATAAAAACTCTTTTTTGTTTTGATCATAACTATAAAACAATGGCTTTTCTCCAGCCCTATCTCTTGCAATAAATAAGATGTTTTTATTTCGGTCATATATTGTAAAAGCAAACATACCATTCAAATATTGAGTACATTCTCTGCCCCATTTTTTAAAAGATTGTAAAATAACCTCTGTATCCGAACAAGAATGAAATACAACGCCTTCTTTTATAAAATCTTCTTTTAATTCCTTAAAATTATAAATTTCTCCATTAAAGACTATTGTATAATTATCTAAACTCATAGGTTGGTGACCATGATTTGATGTATCAAGAATAGACAACCTTCTATGCGCTAAGCCTATCCTATGGTCATCAGATATAAAAACTCCGCAATCATCAGGTCCTCTATGAACTAAAAGATTATTTGCCTTAACTAGCCATTCTTTTTTATCATTAATATTATTTGAAACAATACCAACAAATCCACACATATTTTTTTATCCTATAGTTGCAAAATAACTAAAATAAGTTATAAAAAGACCAATGAAAATTCCCTCATAACTCACATTTAATTTCCAATGTTTTTTACTTTGAATATAAATCCAAAAAGATCTCACCAACATTTGGACAAAAAAGCCTATGTATATTCCTATTTCACCACATATATGCATCAACAATATCCATAAAAAAATACCTATTATACTTGTAATGATTACAATATCTCTTAATTCTTTTCCCATATTAAAAGATAGATAATAATTACTACAGTGCCACCAAATTGGTAAAAGAATATAACCTAGGAAAAGAAACATTAACTCAAAAGAACTATGACTATATACCGTTAAATCATTAAAATATACAAATATCATAGGAAAAAGAATCAAAATTAACGCACTGAAAACACCTAAACACAACGATTGGATAGTATAAAAAAACTTATTTTGTTGTTCAACATATCCTATTTGCATTGTGTGCACCATATTATAGAACTTTGGGCTCCAAACCATATTTAAAGAACTTGCAACAAGCTGTATTGTCGATGCTATTGTCATTAAAAAAGTAAATTTTGCAACATCTTCTACTGCAAATAGTTTGTTAATGATTAAATTATTACCATAACCACTCATCCATCCCAATAACGCAATAAATAAAAAAGGAAATAAACTATTTATAGTTAATTTAATATTTTTATCCATCCGAAATGTAATCATTGCTTTTTTATTGATCACTGCGACGACAATAATAGAAATAATTCCAAACAACTGGCCTATAAAATATGATCCTATATTTTTATCAAAATAGAAAAATACGATAGCAAATAAAAAACCAAATAAAGGAACTAATGCGTGAAAGCTAAGAGCATCGTTGTGCTGTTCTTGTAACCGTAGCATTTGACTTTGTAAAGTAGTAAATCCTAATAAAATTCCAGTTATAACAACAATTAAAAAAGTATAATCAGGTGATATTTTACTACTAAAAAAATAGAGTAAAATCATTACTAGAACAATCAAAACTGATAAAAAAAAGAAAAGTATCAAGCTCTTTGCAAAAAGCAATCTCATTTTATTGAAACTCTTGTATTGTTTTACCTTACCTATGATCACTTCATTTATTCCAGCTATTGAAAATGTAGTTATACCCGTTTGAATAGCATACAGTAATCCAAAAATACCATAATCAGTAACGGATACATCTTTAGCTATCCATAAAAATAAAAAAAAACCTAATATTTTTACAACGATAGACGAACTAGAATATAGAAAAGAATAGTAAAAAAAAGATTTCATGTACATATGCTAATTATTTACTTTTCGACATTTAACAATTAACTCTCCAGAAAATATACCTGGAAATTTTTGTCTTAAGTAACCAAACCCTAATCGATTATATTTCTCACCTGCACCTCTCCAGACTTCCGGTTCCCATCCACAATCTTTTAATAGGGCAGTAAAAGATGATTTTGTAAAGGTATGTAAATGCATACCATCCCAGCCTTCTTGTCTCCAATTCTCAACTGGTTCATCGGTACCAGTTCGAGGTTGCTTACCTAAAAGTAAATATATAACATGTTTAATGTATGCATAATTTGGAACACTACATATCAGCGTTGCATCTGGCTTAGCGATCCTATATAGCTCGTCCAATATAATATATGGATTTATTACATGTTCTATTGTTGCAACACTTATTACGACATCCATCGATTCATTTTGAATACTAGGTATACTATCCCCTTCTGTCAACAGAAGTTGAACTTTATTTATTAAATTGTTATCCCCTCTATAAGCTTCTTTTATTTTTGACAATGCTTTATTGCTAATATCCACCCCTATAACATGACTAAATCTATCTTCTTTTGCTAAACTCAACAATAAAGAACCTGAACCACAGCCATATTCTAGAATGCTTCCAAACAAGCCTTGCATAAAAGGATAAACATCTAAATCTCGCCCCACTAACCCTTTATTAGGATTCCAAAATCTATCTGCATCTTGCTCATAATAATCCCTTAATGACATTTCATTCATTGCATCTCCTAAAATTTCTATTTTTTCTAATCATTTGAGCCATCCAACCAAATAAGAAAGCTAAAACAAAGGCACCTTGTGATTCTTTAAATGTTTCATGAAATAAGCCATAGATTATAAATCCCATAAATCCATAAAACATATATCTTTCATATTTATAAAGAAAATAAACCAAATTTATTAAAACTAGTATAAAGATAAAAAAATACACTACCCCTGTTCTTAACAAAATATCCATATATTGATTGTGTGAAGATCCAATATCTGTATAAATAGTCCATACACCTAAAAAGCCACTCCCAGTCAATGGATTATTCGCGACAAAGTCTAAAATTTTGCTCCATATGATAAAGCGGATACCCGCTGATGCATCAGAATTTTGGGCTTCTTCAACAATATTATGGCCAAAAAACAAAGCTATGAATCTATCAACAATTGGTTCAAGAAAAATATTAAATAATATCAAAATTACAAAAATAAGGAATAATAACTTTAAGAAAGTTACTATTTTTGAAATAGTAACTTTCTTTCTTAAAATAGAATCTACCAAAAAAATTAAAAGAGAGGAACTCAAAGCAACGATTGAGCTTCTAGAAAAAGTAAGGAGAATACCAATAGAAATAATAATAACAAAAAGCATAAACATATATTTTCGCAAGCCATGTTTTTCATAAGATAAACTACATGCTATCCAAAAAGCAAATACAAAGATAAAGCCTATTCGTTGTGTACCAACAAAATCTTTTAAATCTACTCCCTCCACATAACCTGTTTGAAATAAATAAAACAAATAAAACATATATATTGTACACAAAACACTAAACTGCACTATCGCATATTTAAAAGATTGTAATAAGTTGTTATTATATTCAATAAAACAATATAAAAAAATACTCATAAATAAAAAAAAACTGATTAGTCTTCTATATGCATATTGATAAAAATTATCTTGATATAAGAAAGCAAGTGCAAAAATCAATACGGCTAACAATATAAGTATTTTAAAGACCATCGTAGGATCTTTAAAATTTTTTTTAGTCATTATGAAATAAATCATTGGGAAAAAAGCGAACAAATAGTTTATTGACAATCCGTCAGTAGTAGAGATAGGAACTAAAAAGAATATAAATAACATTAGGTATAAATCTAACGTATGAGTGCGCTTCATTCTATGTATAATCAATTTAAAATTTCTTTAATAATTAAATTTAATGAATTCGATGTATCTATACAAATATCTGTTTCAATATATAATTCTCTAGATTCTTTATTTATTTGTAAGTTTAAATTATCGTTCAAGCTCGCCCAAGGATTTCCGATCCCATTACTTATAAAATAATCAGTGACATATGCTGATTTACCCCATTGTGGAACAACTACAGGTTTTTGCATCAAAACTGCTATATTTACTGTAGATGAAATATGTGCTATACAAAAAAAGCTGTGCCATATAAGGGATTCTAGATCTATTTTTTCTACTACAATACAATTGTCCGAATTTATATTTATGCAACTAATACATGTTGTTGGATGAACTTTCAATACAAGCTTTATACCATCATGTTTTAGTCTATTTGCAATTTCACTTATTTGATAATTTCTATCCTCTTTTGTCCAACCAAATAGATTATTCGATTCGACAAAAGAATCCTCTAGATATATTGCATATTTATGATTATTTTCAATTAATTCCTGGATCTTTTGAGGAAGATTTGTAATGCAAAAATCTTTATTTGCTATTCTAGCGAATAAAGTATCCTGCTTAGGATCACCAACGACAAAAATTTGTTCTTCTCTATAACCTACTTGTTTGTAATAATCTATATATTTAATTGCATACACTAAACATTTATCATGCAATAATTCTATCGAATAAGAAGGAAAGTAAAAAGCTCTTCCCGTATTTAAAAAATAATCTATTAGCACTCTTAAAAATCTTAATTTCAAAAATTCTAAGATATTAAATTTATAAGAAGAAAAAATATAATTTGGTATGACAGTAGAAAAATATTTCGAAGCTTTAGCTATTTTTTTATAAATCCCACCATAACTTTTTTCCATTTGCACTATTGAATCTTTTAAATTAGTTCCCGTAGCCCTAATACCATGCATCATAAATATTGTTTTAATACCAAGGAGCTTACATGACTGCACCAAAACTCTATCAAATATATATGTTGTATTTAGAGAAATGACAACGTCTGGTTTGATTTTTTCTAAAGCTTTATAAATAAATTTGGTATCAAAATATGAAATATCAAAACATTCAATATCTCCTATTTTTTCTTTAACTTCAACATGCTCATTAAAAGATCCTATATGGAAAAGCATTGTCTCATGATTAAGCTTTTTAAGCTCTTTATCAAGAGGTACAAAATTATGGATTCCGCCTGTCCAATAATCAAAATAAACTACTTTCATACAATAGATCCAATCTGAATTAATAAAGGAATTTTCACTATGTTAACCTTTTAAATCCACCATGACAAATTTCACTTTTAAGTAGTTTTTTAACAGAGTCCTCATGAATAGCTTTTGAGATAAGATTAAAAACTTGATCAACGGCATTAAGATAGTGTTGAATATCTTCTTGTGTGTGCGCAAAAGAAGCATAATAACCCGTTGTACTTAAAAAACCTCGCTCCAACATTTCTTGAATAAAGAGTGTTTTAATCTCTTTATCATTTGGGTAATTAAAGGCAAAATAACTTAATGGTTTAATTCCCATAATAGATATATCCAAATTATATTTCTGGGCGATTTCTTTCCAACCATTTTGTATCATTTCGCCATTTGCATTTAATCTCGTTGCAACTTCTAACTTTTGGTATTTTTTAATGGTTGCTAACGATGCTGCTAAACCAACTTTATCTGTCCAATAAGTACTACTAATAAAGGTGTCTTGTGCAGCTTCCATAATAGATCTTTTTCCTAAAATTGCCGCCATAGGGAAGCCATTAGAGAGCGCTTTTCCAAAGATTGCCATATCGGGATTCACATTAAATACTAAATGGCTTCCTCCTAAACATAGTCTAAATCCAGCACTAATCTCGTCAAAGATTAAAATAATATTTTGCTCTTCCGTAACAGCCCTAATATGCTCTAAGAAACCCTTGTTTGGATGAATATTTCGGATAGGTTCCATAATAACAGCGGCTATTTGCCCTTCATATTTACGAATTAAATCATCAAAAGCTTTTTGATCATTATATGCAAATGGGAAAGCGGTTCCACGTAGTCCTTTTGGAACACCACTAGGATTTAATCCTGGTAAAAGATGTCCTTCAAGATTATTGTCATCTCCTAAATTACTTGCCAAATACCAATCATGCCAACCATGATATCCACAAAATAAGATAATGTCTTTTTTTGCTTTTGCACGTGCAATTCTAATTGCAATAGCAGCACTCTCACCACCACTTTTTGCATATCGAACCATATCTGCCCACGGATGAATTTCACAAAGTTTTTCAGCCAACTCCACCTCTTCTGGAGCATTTAATGTACACATACTACTGCAATCAATAGCATCTTTTGCCGCTTTATTTACATCTTCATCTGCATAACCAAGGATATTGGCACCTATACCCATATAACTAAAATCTTTATACTGTTTATCATCCAAATCCCAAACGTCGCAACCTTTTGCTTTACTGTAATAGCTTGGCCATAAATTTGGAAGAAACATTTCTGGTCTTTTAGATAACAGTTGTGTTCCGCCTGGTATAAGTTTTTTAGCTTTTTGATATAGTTCTTGTGATTTTCCCATTATAATCTTCCGTCCTCTTTTAATGATTTCATTAGTCCTTCATCTCTTTGTATATTTGAATTGATAAACAATAAATTTGGATTTTTCGTCATATACGCGATAATATCTCCATAAGAAAAATCGTGTTTTATCGGATATAAGTTTTCTAGAATATCTTTAATAAGCATAAAATCTTTTTCTTCATCAACTGTCAATCTTAAATGTGCAAAGTCATGTGGACATAAATAATTCATTTTCTTAAATTTAGGCTCATTTTTGATATAGAGTGTCACATGTTCTCTATCTGATTTGAATGTTGCCATATGATATGCTTCTTCAAGCGCAGAAAATGAACAAATTTCAATATCCATTCCATCAGGATATGATGCGACTAAAGTGTTCGAAGCATAATCACATTCGTTCGATTCAAAATACTCTACAACTTCATCAATTACCGCAGGATCAATCACTGGGCAATCTCCAGTTACTCTGATAATATTGATTTTCTCTACTTCATGTTGTTTTTTATAAGCATTAGCACACTCATAATAACGTGCTAATACATCGTTTAAAGAGCCTCTAAAGCACTTAATACCTCTTTGGATAGCAAAAGTCTCAATAGCATCATCAGTTGCATCTATAGATGTTGCAATAACAAGTTCATCAATTTTTTTTGCATTAAGTAGACGCTCACATTCATAGGCTAACAACTCTTTTCCGTTAACTTTTTTAAGAACCTTATTTGGTAATCTTGTTGAACTCATACGTGCTTGTAAAATAGCTAAATTCATATCTTTCCTTAATTTCATTCAAACATATTTTGAGCTTTTTGATAATCATCGATATGTCCGATATCAAGCCAATTTTTCAATTCACTATAAACTCCAATATTTTCACCTTCATTTTGCAAGTTTTGAAAAAGTGTTGGCATATCATAAAATTCATTATGTGGAATTTTTTCAATCATGGTTGGATTTAGAATGTATACACCTGCATTAATGAAATAGCTTTTATTAGGCTTCTCTTCTATATTGCAAATTCTATTGTGCATATCGGTCTCAATCACACCATAAGGAATTGTAATCGCATATTTTACAACACCCATAGTAGCAACAAAATTATTAGCTAGATGAAAATTGAGCATCTCTTTAAAATTAATATCAACTAAGACATCTCCGTTCATTACAAAAAAAGGTTCAGTAAATGTATGATTAATTAAACTTAAACATCCTGCGGTGCCTAATCTTTTTGTTTCTTCAATATAGGCGATATCTATACCCCATTTTTCTCCAAAAGAAAAATATTCTTTAATCATCTCTGCTTTATAATTTACAGAGATAAAAAATTTTTTTATATCATTATTTCTAAATTGCTCAATGATAGTTTGCAAAATTGGTTTTGTTCCAATTTTAAGTAATGGTTTTGGAGTATGTTTTGTCAATTCACCTAATCGGCTACCTAAGCCTCCTGCCATCAAGATAGCATAATTGGGTAAACTACCTAACTCTTTTTTTGTCACAATTTCAAGGAGTTCTTTCGTACTATTTACAATTGCTAAATAGTGAATAGGCAGCTTATCAAAAAGAGATAATTTATATTCAATAGTGTCTGTTTCATACGCATAAAACGGTTCTTTATTCATAAAATTTTCAATTGTTTCATTAGTTTGATGACCATTTAAAATTGCTCTTCTAATATCTCCATCAGTAATAGTTCCAACAAGTTTTTTTGCATCTAATACAAATAATAATTTGATATTTGAAACTTCAAGCTTCTGTAACGCTTCATGTAGACATAAATTGTGAGAAATAGTTAAATTGTGTTTCATATTGAAGTAAAACCGCCATCAACGATCAGATTATGTCCTGTCATATAAGAAGAGGCATCTGATAATAAAAATACTAATGGACCGACTAGCTCTTCACGATTCATCATTCTTCCCATTGGAACTTTAGGAAGATACTTTTGCAAAAACTCTTCTGGTTGATTGTTAAAAATACCAGCAGGAGATATTGCATTTACTTTAATGTTGTATTTTGCTAAATTTACAGCTAAATACTTCGTTAAATGAATTAAACCACCCTTACTTGCAGCATAAGCATCTGGGCTATTTAATCCTGAGTTTCCATACATATTTGGGTCTGCTGATACAACGCCGTACATAGAACCAATATTAATAATAGTACCTTTCTTGATTTCCATCATAAATCTCGTCACAGCTTTTATACAAATATATGCAGCATTTAAATTAATATCGATACTTTTTCTAAAATCACTAATACTCATATTTTCATAGCTATTTGTAATTTGTAACGCAGCATTATTAATCAAAAAATCAATTTTTTTATCTTCTTGAAGAATTTTATCAACAATATCAAATACTTCAATCTCATTAGAGATATCAACTTTATGATAAACAATCTTATCACTTGCAAATGCACAAGAATCTGCAATATCAAATAAATGCACTTTGACATTGCATTGTACTAAAGCTTCAGCAAACGTCTTTCCTAATCTGCCATTGCCACCTGTAATAATTCCAACCTGATTTTTGATATCAAACATGATTAACTCCAATTATATAATCCATTAAGCCATTTTCTAAACTAAATTGAGGAGCCCAATTAAAGGCATTTTTCACTTTTTGGATATCTGCTATGCAATCCATGACTTCATTTTCACGAGTATAATTTTCAGATACAACTTCTATTTTTTTATTTACTATTTTTGCAATTAATTCAATGATTTCACCAACAGATACACTTTTACCACTTCCTACATTAAAAATCCCATGAGACTGTGTATCAATCAATATTTTTTCTAAAAGAAAAATAAGATCCTTAATATAGAGATAGTCTCTTTTAGGTTGTAAATCTTTTACTTTTACACTACTTGAGTGTAAGATTTGATTTAAAACTGTTGGTATTAAAAAATTATCAGATTGATACTGTCCAAATATATTGAATAATCGCAAAGAAACAACATGAGTTACATTCTCTAAATAGTAAAAAAGTAAATCTTCACACAGTTGTTTACTCTTGTTATAATGTGAATGAAAATGAAGTGGATGCGTTTCATTGATCGGTAAGTATTCCGGATTACCATAAGGGTAACTATTAAGATAAATAACTTTTGAAACTGATTTTATTCTACAATATTCTGCAATATTCAATGTGCATTTAATATTAAAGTCATAAAAACTATAAGGATCAAAAAAAGAATCAGGAACAAATGTCTTGGCGGCACAATGAATCACAGTATCAATATTATTGATTTGCATTAATGAATCTAAGTTCAATATATCGTAACGCGAATTTCGAGAAACTTCAACTAATTCAAATTGCTGTCCTAATAATGCTTTAACACTTTTCCCAATAAAACCATTAGCACCTGTGAGTAAAATTCGTTTCATTAGGCAATCCTCTTTATTGCTTGTGCAATTCTTTGTATACCAAGCCCATCAATAGGAGGATAATCATAATATGAGTTTTCATTAGCGTTATATAGCGTTTCAATCTTATGACACATTTCAGAAAAATCAACACAATTCATCAATCCACAATATATCACACTATTATACGATGAAGCATTTTTTGCAAATTCATTTTGATGTGCATTATGTGCCACTACAAGCATTGGAATTTTAAAATACATCAATTCATACATGATGTTACCCGCCGCGGTTATAGCACATTTAGCTGAATTCATATATGCTAAAATATTAATGGGACTTTGCAAAAACTCAATATGAGGATATTTCAAAAATTCTTCGAAGTTATTCTTATTGAAATTTCCAATGTGTACTTTAAATTTGATATTCTGTAATTTGATAGCAACTTGATATAAGAATTTTTCTAAAAAATGACTAGGGTCAGATCCCCCAAAACTCACAAAAACGTAATCCTGTTTTATATTTTTTTGAGGAATCAAATGGATATTGTCATTTAAAATAATATACTCTGGTCCTGCTAAAAAATTATCTTTTTTCATAGCTAGATAATTATCAAAGAAATTATAGTTAATGGTTAAATCCGAAAAAGAAGAGTAATCTTCGTATTCGTGAAATGTAACTACTTTCTTGGAAGTATAAGATTTTATAGACTGGATGTACCCTTCAGGATACTGCAATAGATCTAAAATAATTAAATCAATTGCATATTCTTGAATACTTCGAGACACCATTTCAAACTCATTTCCCGATAAAAAAATAATCTTTTCATTGTGAAAAAGAGTATTCTCAGGATCATCTGTCTTAATACAAAAAATGAAATTATCTTCTTTCATATATTCAGAGAGATTTTTCATTCGTCTAAAATGGCCTGTTCCTATATTCTTGGAGATATCAAGCCTTACTAAAATGTTCACTATAGCATCTCTTTTGTAATGGTCATGTCTTCTTCAATATCTACTTTTGCTGTTGAACCTACAACAAATTCTATATATTCTGGATAAATACCTGTTCCTGGTCTTTTGGCTGTCAGCATCTCTTCAGTAATAACGGTTCCTTTTTGAATACGGCATGTTGATACAAGCGATTTTCTTGCATTGAGATATGCTGCTTTTTCAGCAGGATAATACCCATTATGAAAATATCCTTTTGCCTTCTCTATTGTTCGAATCATATGAACCATTTCTTTTAATTCATCTGGATTAGCAGATAACTTATGATCTGGGCTATCCGGTAATTTATTGTCAATTGTAAAGTGTTTTTCAACACTGACTGCACCCATAGCGACAGACATTGCAGGCACAATAATTCCAATAGTATGATCTGAATATCCTACAGGGATATCAGGGAAAATTTCTTGAATTTTTTGCATTTTCACGAGATTGGCATTTTCATCATCACATGGGTATTGTAATATACAATGTTGTAATATTACTTTTGTATTACCCTCATTATAAATCACATCCATAGCTTTCTCGATTTCTCCAATAGAAGCACATCCTGTCGATAAAATAATAGGTTTCCCTTTAGATGCTACATACTTTAAAAGTTGAATATATGTAATATCAGAAGATGAAATTTTATAAACATCAACTCCAATCTCTTCTAAGATATCAACATCAGGTAAATTAAATGGCGTAGATGTAAAAATCACATTAAGTTCTTCACATCGTTTTTTAAATGCTCTGTATCCATCCATTCCCATATTATCAAGCTTTGAGAATGTATCAAACTGAGTCCCACCATTATCATCATTCAGCTTTTCGTCCCAATAGCGAGGCGCTGCTTTCGTTGTAATTTGCTTTGCTTTATAGGTTTGAAATTTTATAACATCTGCACCTGCCTTAGCCGCAGCATCAATAAGTTCAAGACCTCTAGCAATAGAACCATTATGATTTACACCGACTTCCGCAATCACCAAAGCTGGTTGGCCTTTGCCAACTAATTTATTTCCTATAAGAATATTTGCCATTTATGTCCCTTCCTACATTTTTCCATCAAGATATTTACCAGTCTCTTTATGTCCAAAATTGGGGATCATTTCATGAAAGAGATGGACAATGTCATTTTTACTCCACAGTTTAGCGTGCTTCATCGCTTCAATCTTTTGAGTGAAACTACTTAGCTTTGCTTCATCAAATAGTGGCTCATTTTTGATAATGCCAAGATTTTTAAATCGATTCATATCGAGCGTTTCATTTTCTGTAAAGAACTCTTCAAAATCTTTCTCGCCTGTAGTGTCACTACTCGTAAACAGACAAGGCCATTTTCCCTCTTTTGGAAGGGTTTTTACAAGGGCTCTTGCTTCATCTTCATCTTGACATATAAAGGCTTCAAATCCTCGTTCTTTTAAGTATTTTACTGCTATTTCCGCAAACGTTATAAGATGAAGTTCTTCGCTGAGCTTTGGGAAGAAGATATCACGATTTTCACCAAAAATACAACTCATCAAACAAAGTTCACCTGATTCTTGAGGCGTTACAAAATAACGTTTAATATCATTAGGAGCAACAATAGGTTGTTGTTTAGCAAGGCGCTGATTAAATCCATGTAGCAAAGACCCATCACTAAAAGCAACATTGGCAAAGCGTGCTGTCGAAATAGGAATTTGAAGGCTTTTACGCATCAAAAACATCTCCATAATCCGCTTACTTGCACCCATCATATTCACAGGATTGGCTGCTTTATCTGTTGAAACACAAAAGTATTTCTTGACTCCGTTATCAATGGATTGTTGCAATGTCTTATCAGTATTGAAGATGTTGACATCAATCATGCGCATGAGTGTAAAAGGATCTTTTTCGCTTCTTACATGTTTAAGTGCGGAGAGGTTTAACACGTAGTCATACTTTCCATCTGCTTTAATAAAAGCATCGTACTCTATGCTTCCAATATCAAGAGCAAACGTTTGGAAATCACCATCAATATACCCCATAGAACTGCGTATATCTCGGACGAGTTCAACCATATTGTTTTCGCTGATATCAACAACATGTAATTTTTTGGGATTACGTTTAAATATCTCTTTGACAACCGCTTGACCAATAGAGCCTGCTCCACCAATAACTAAGAAAGTTGAAGATGAAACAATATGAGACAACTCTTTTTCATGTGCTGTAATATCATCATTAAAAAGTTCTTTTTCACGTCCAATCAAAGTTAAAATACTCATGTGTTTAGAACTCCACAAAAGTCAAGCTCATTGT
>Ga0302238_1001929_pt1 | contig 15687 bp, 12 predicted proteins | sample AAG_UR_Asn_MG_FD_193527 | JGI IMG/M metagenome (GOLD analysis project Ga0302238, IMG submission 193527) | Enriched activated sludge microbial communities from anaerobic digester in WTTP, New Holstein, Wisconsin, United States - AAG_UR_Asn | ecosystem: Engineered > Bioreactor > Anaerobic >...
CGTTCGTCCCGGTATGCTGCCCGTCCTTCCCCCGTATCGGCTCGATTATACGTAGCTCTGGCATCGATCAGCCCCCTTACCACCACCACCGCTGCTGCACGAAGCAGTCCGCTCGGCAAGCCCCGCCGACTCGACCGGATAGGTCAACCCCGGAAGCCCCCGAGACTACTGTCTACCCCAACTCCTCCAGCTGCTTCTGGACCAACGCCATCGCATCGTCGTCCCCAGCATCTTGAGCCAGCTTCAGGTCCGCTTCCAGCCGGCGACGCTCGATCCGCTTCCCAGCGTCTCTCGCCGTCACGAGAGCCTGCTTCTCGGCCGCCATCTGCGCCACCTTCGCCGCATCCTCCACCAGCTTCCCGCGCAGCAGCTTCTTCAGATACGGCCGGTCCGTCTCGAAGACCACGTAGTCCTTGGCCACGCCCCCGTGCTTCTCGGCCACTGCCGCCGCCAGGTCCGCGGGCACCTTCACCCAGGACTGTGCGTTATCCACGTAGGCGCCATCGCTCTTCCGGTAGACTGCCTTCATCGTCGCTTCCTCCTTCTCAGGCCCCACACGCCTACTGCATGTTGCTGAACTTCAGACCCAGCAGCCGGTACGTGTAACCGCTGTAGTTCGTCCCGCGGATCGAACTGCCCAGAGTCCCGGTCTTCACCTTGTTCGCATCCGCCCCAGTCATCTTCCCCTGCCAATGGGAGTTGGTGCTGGTCATGCTGTTGTGCGATGTGCGGTCCGTGGCGTGCTCGTAGAAGTTCCCGTAGCAGTTCTTGAACGCATAAGGCATCGCGCAGTGATCCGCGTTGTATGCCCCGTCCTCTTCCTGCCACACCAGGATCAGGTCGTAGTTGTCGCCAAGATCGATCACCCGGTCGTTCGTCCCGTCCCCCTCCCAGGTGTGGTCGATCGCCTTCACCACCACCAGACTGGCGTCGATCGTGTCCCAGTTGTCATTGACCTCCTGGGCCCAGTCCGTGTCCCCAGCAGCAGGCTTGTTCAACCCCAAATTCGTCGTCTGCGTGCTCATCCATTCTCCTCCCTACTGGCCATCAATCGCGCCGCCGCCCACAAAAGACCAGGGCCGGCCTCGCCTTCAGGCGCGGCCGGCCCTCTGATTCACGCAACCACACATCCTGGCGGGTAACTGCCAACATCACCTAGCCTCCCCCGCAGTCAAATACCCGCCCACCGAGGATACCCAACTGCACGTAATGTATCTACACCAGGACCATAATCGTGTCAATGCGAAAATCCCGAAATCGGCTGAGCCGAAGGTGTTGTGGCTCCAAACGGCGACTTCCGACATCCAAGCCTCCTGGCGCTGTGCGCTCATTGCCGCTGGATGGTCTTGTCATGAAGATGCCCGAGCCTTCCGGGATTTCGGACAATACTGCGACAGCCGGCGTCTTCCAGGATTGGGGCCACCCGCGCCGCAAATCGGCCTGTGGCGCGCGGTTTAGCCCCAAATATCGCGTGGCTTGTGCATCACCATGACTGGGAGGTCCGTCATGGCGAGAGTCCCCAAGAGCGTGCTGGTGGTGAACAGCAACAGGGTGTGCCGGTTGCTTCTGGGCTTGATCCTGGAAGAGAAGGGGTTCGAGGTCGTGACGGCGCCGAGCGGACAGGCGGCGACACTGGCGCTGGAAGAGGCTTCATTCGACGCGATCCTGGTCGACAGGGTTCTGTCCGACATGGATGGACTTGCCTGGCTGCGGGACCTTCGCGAGGCAGGGGTCTCCATCCCTGCGATCGTCAGGAGCGATGCGGGCGTCAATCTCGGCTTCGACGAACTGGCAGATCTGGGCGCTGTGGCGATGCATCCTCGCGCGAGGAGTTCGCGCGATATCCTGGCGTTGGTCAACGGGGTATGCGACGGGGAAGTTGGGGCGCGGAGGGCTCGCGCCCCTGTCTGGGCGTAAGGGATGCGTGCTGTCGAACGGGAGGTGGCCTGCGTGGCATGTTCGGACCGTGGTCGTGGGTCAGGCCTGGAGGGGGCGTCGCTTCGTTCTGCCGGCGCTCTTGTAGGCACGAGCCAGCTCGGCCGCCACGGCCTTGATGGCCTTGCAGGCCTCTTCGTCGTCGGCAAAGAACAGGACCGGCGAGACCTTGAGGATCTTCGCCGCACGCAGGAGCACGACGCAGCGCGGGCCCTGGACTCCGGACTCCATGCGGGAGACGTGCGCCTGGGAGATGCCGAGCGCCTTGGCCATGTCGTAGCTCGTGAGGCCGCGGGCCTTGCGGATCATCCTGATGCGTTTGCCAATGGCTCTGAGCGTTCTCTTGGCTTCGTTCCTGTTGGTAGGCACCTTCATGGCCCTCTCCCTTCGCTTCCCCTTACGCCTGGCTCGCAGTCCGCCATTTTCCGTACCGGCCCGCGGAAAGCCATTCCTTTTCCCGAGGTTTTCTCGGCAGCTCGTCCGCGCGGAGCCTGTGTGTCGCGGAGCGCCGAAGATCTCTTGTCCGCCGGCACTTTTATAACCGCGTCGGCGTCGGTAAATTCCTTGACATATGATACATTCCATGTTAGGTAGTTCGCCTCACGAGGGGAGCAGACCTATGCTCGTGGGTCTTGACTGCCGTGCGATCGGTCCGGGAGCAACCGGGATAGGGGCCTTCGCCAAAGCGGCGCTTCACTCTCTGGCTGGGAGTTTGCCGCCTGGCGCCCTGGCCGTGGTGGTTCGCCGCGGCATGGTGCTCACGGCCAAAGTGCCCAGGCCCATGCCGATGATCGAAGACCCGGGTACGGACCCCTTATGGTACGAACTCGAGCTGCCTGCCGCTCTGGAAGAGCACGGAGTCGGGCTGTTCTTCTCCCCTCTGTTCACGTGTCCAGTGGTGCACACTGCGCGCCAGGTCGTGACCATCCACGACGTCTTCCCCGAGACGCACGCGAATCTCTGCACGCCGGAGTTCGCCCGGTTCTGGAGCCATCGTGTTGGCCCGGCGATGCGGGCGGGGTGCCATGCCGTCACGGTTTCGGAATGGTCCAAAAGCCAGGTGGTGGAACGCCTGCGGATAGCCCCGGAGCGCGTGAGCGTGGTCAGACAGCCTGCCGGAAGGTCATTCCGGCCGGTGGCGCCCGAGGAGGCCAGGCCGGTTCTCGAGAAACACGGCCTTGTCCGGCAAGGCTACGTGCTTTACGTGGGCGCGATCGATCCCCGCAAGAACCTGGAGCGCTTGGTACGAGCCTTCGCCCGCACGGGCTGCGGGGATCTGGTCTTGGCGGTCGCAGGCCAGCCGACGGTCGAGGGCTACGACCTCCGCAGGTTCGCGTCCGAGGCCGGCGTCGAAGGCAAGCTGAGGCTGCTTGGCCACGTTGCGGATGAGGACCTTCCCGCGTTGTATTCGGGTGCGCGATGCTTTGCCTTCCCTTCGCTTGCGGAAGGTTTTGGGCGGCCGGTGATCGAGGCCATGGCTTGTGGCACGCCGGTGGTGGCTTCCGGCCATACGGCCTTGCCAGAGACCTGCGGAGGTGCCGCTCTATTGCCGGACGCGGAGAATGAGGCCTCGATTGCCGATGCCCTGCGTGCGGCCTGCTCGGACGATCCGGTCCGGGAGCGCCTGATCGAGGCCGGCATGCGGCGTGCGGCGGAGTTCACGCCAGGTCGTTTCGCTACGGACTTGGCGGAAGCGTTCCGTGCCGCCGAGGCTGGGATGGCGGAGGGGCTATGGCCCTGCGCATAGCCCTGGACTGCCGATCGGTCTTCCCGGGCATGGGCGGGATCGGGAGGTATGCGGCGACGTTGGCCGGCATCATGCCCGGGCTTTGGCGGGAGGCCCAGTTCCACCTGCTTGCGACGGAACGCATAGGCGAGGGCTTGCTGCCATCGGGACCGAACGTCTGCGAAAGGCGCTTCGCCTGCGGCATGATCGATGAACGCTGGGAGCAGCTCGAACTACCTGGGGAGTTGGCCGGCATCCCCGCGGACTTGTACCACAACACCTGTTTCAGCCTGCCGGTGGCCGGTGGAGCGCGGTGCATGGTGGCAACGGTCCACGACGTGATCTTCCGCCGGCATCCCGGGCTGGTCGACGAGCGGCTGGCGGGGTACCTCGACCGGTGGACGGCGGTCTCTCTGGACTCCGCCAGCCTGGTCATAACCGTCTCGGAGTTCTCCAAGCGCGAGATCTGCGAGTTGTATGGGGCCGACGGCAGCAAAGTAAGGGTCATCTACAACGGTCTCGACCCGCGCTTCGCGCGCGGAGCCACCGACGAGGCGGTCAGGAGCGTCAAACCCAAGCTCGGGCTGACCGGGAGTTACGTGCTCTACGTCGGGGCGCTTGAGGAGAAGAAGAACATCCGTCGACTCCTGGCTGCCTGGGGCGCATTCTCCGTCCGGAAGTCCGGTAAGAGCATGCAATTGGTGCTTGCCGGAGGCAAGGGTGGCAAGGACTTCGACGCCAAGTCCGAGGTGGAGAGGGCCGGCGTCGGGGCCTCCACGGTCTTGGCGGGCCACATTCCGGACAACGACCTGCCCGCGCTCATGTGCGGCGCGGCGGCGTTCATCTATCCTTCGCTCTACGAGGGTTTTGGTCTGCCGGTGATCGAGGCCATGGCTTGCGGCACGCCGGTGGTGACGTCGAAGACCAGCTCCCTTGGCGAGGTGGCGGGAGACGCCGCCAGGCTGGTGGACCCTGAGAGCGTCGAGGAGATGGCGGTAGCTCTGGAGGAGGTCGTATCGGACAGGGCACTGTCGAAGGAACTTGTGCGTCGGGGACGCGAGCGCGCCAGGGAGTTCACGCCGGAGCGCTGTGCAGAGGAGACCCTGGCGATCTACCGAGAGGCGTTGGGATTAGGAGCGACGTGATGCTCGCGGTGGTGAGTGACCTCCATTTCGCGGATGGGACCACCGGCCCCTACAATGTCAACCCCGACGCGTGGGACATCTTCTTCGACTCGCTGGAAAGGAAGCGCGAGCGGTCCGAGGACAAGCTCGGCCTGACGTTGGTCCTGGCTGGCGACACTTTCGACCTGCTGCGGAGCGCCGCCTGGTTGGACGGGGAAAGTCGCCCGTGGGCGTCACGCGGCCTGCAGGATGCTGCGCTCCGAATACTGGGGGGCATTCTCGCGGAGAACTCGGAATCTCTTCAGAAGGTGAAGGAGTATGTCCGGAGGACCGGAGCGCGCCTGATCTGCGTGACGGGGAACCACGATAGGCTGCTAGGAGACATGCCCGAACTCCAATCCCAGGTCGTGCAGGTCTTGGGGCCCATCGAGTTCGTCGGGCTCGAGTACCGCGACGAAGTCCACGATGCGCTCGTGGTGCATGGTCATAAGTGGGACCCCTACAACTTCGAGACCGGTGGGCGAGCGCCCATAGGCGACGCCATCGTGGTCGAGCTCTTCAACCGGTATCCCATCGAGGTTGCCAAGCGGTTTCCCGACAACGCCACGCTTCGGCAGGCCATTTGCGAAATGGACAACGTCCGTCCGCTGATCGACGTGCCTGCCTGGATACTATGGTCGGCCAGGCAGTGTCCGGCGGATACGGTTCGCAAGCTCAAGGAGATATGGAACGGCCTGGTCGCGGAGTTCCTGGAGAAGGACTTCGTAAAGCGCTGGATGAAGCGGCACAACCGCCGGCTTTCGCTGTTCGACGAGGCGGACAGGCTCAACCTGATGCTCAAGGGATCGCGGCTGGTGGGCTTCAAGGCGATGACCGGGATAGGTCGGCGGTTTTCCGATCTTGCGAGCGGGTTCGCCGGCAGGTCGAGACCCGGAGGGGCCAGGCACGCCTATCTCGTGGCCGGACACACGCATGCGCCGGTGACGGAGGCGTTGGATGACCGGCACATATACTTCAACACCGGCACTTGGCGAAGGACCTCGCTGCGAGCGCGTGACGGCAGTTTCGTTTCCTGGAAGGTGATGGCCTACACGATGATCTATGGCCCGGGTTCGAGGCACCGCTTCGCGACCTGGCGAGGTGAGCTGCTGTGAGGATCCTGCATCTGTCGAGCGAGTATCCGCCGCAGAAGGTCTTCGGGCTGGGGCGTTTCGTATACGACCTGGCCGGTGCGCAAGCGGCGGCGGGCGACGAGGTCTGCGTGGTGACCAACTCTCTCAGCGGCGAGCGCCACGACATCGTCGAGCGGGGAGTGCGGGTTGCGCGGGTGCACTTCCCGCCGCCTCCGAAGCCGTCCGAAGAAGCCACCACGGTGATGCAGTTCAACGCCCAGCTCGTGGAACGGGCGGCGCCGATCGTGGAGAAGTGGCGCCCTCACGTGATCAACGTCCACGATTGGCTTACAGCGACGGCCGGCAAGGTGCTCAAGAAGGTCTACGGGACACCGCTGGTGGTTACCGTGCATGACACGGTGATGGGCAAGTCCTTCGGGCGGCTCGACAACGAGCGGAAGTTCATCGGGCGGGTGGAGCAGTGGATCTGCCGGTATGCCGACCGGGCGATAGCCAATAGCAGTTGGGTCAGGGGCGAACTGGTCCGCACGTATGGCGTGGCTGAGGACAAGATAAGCACGGTCCCCTGTGCGGTGGACGTTTCGGCTTTCGGGGTCGAAGCCGAGGCTCGACACGTGGCCGCTTTCCGGAGAGTGCTGGCCGCGCCTGACGAGCCGATAGCCCTCTACGTGGGCAGGTTGGACCCCGAGAAGGGGCTGGAGATCCTGGCTGAAGCCTGGGCGGCGGTCGTTGCGCAGATGCCCAGTGCGAAGCTGGTTGTGGCTGGCCGCGGCAAGCTGGAAAAGCCACTGGGTGAGCGCCTTGCGAAACTTGGCATCGCCGAACGCGTCCTTTTCGCCGGTTACGTGCGACCGCCGGCCTTGGCGCTGCTGTACCATGTCAGTGCCGTACATGTGGTGCCGAGCACCTATGAGCCTTTCGGGATCGTGGCGCTCGAAGGCATGGCCTCGGGCAGGGCCGTGGTGGCCTCTCGCACCGGAGGGCTGGCCGACATCGTCGAGCATGACAAGTCCGGCCTGTTGGTCGAACCGGGCGATGCCCGACAGCTGGCCGAGGCGATACTGGGACTCTTGCGCGACCCCACGAGGCGGGAAAGACTGGGGAAGGCGGCCAGGGAGCGTGCTGCCGAGACCTTCAACTGGCACCGCGTGGCTCAGATGACCAGACAGGTTTACGAATCGGTAGCTCGCGAACCGTCCCGCACCGGAGGGGCATTGCCGGCCGGGGCCAAGCGCGGACCGAGGGTGCTTTTCGACTGCCTGCCCATACATGAGGGCATGACTGGCATCGGCACCTATGCCGATTCGATTCTCAAGGAGCTTCCGTCTGCCTGGCCGGAAGCCGAGTGGGTGCTCATGGCCACCGGTCGCAACGCGGGCCAGCTCGAACGGCGGCATGGGCTGCCCATGGCCGTGTGCGGGCGTGAGTTCGAGCTCCGGTTCCCGGCGCGTCAGGAGGCGCTTTCTCGCCTCATGAAGGAAGTCCAAGCGGACGTCTACTTCAGCCCCATGTTCGACGCCCCCGCCAACGGCCAGGGGGCCTCGGTGACCATGATCCATGACCTGGCTTTTCTCAGGTTCCCCGACGCGTTGCCCCCACCCCTGGCCGAATACACGCGCCTGGCGGCGGAGCACGCTGCGCGCCGGTCACAGCGTGTGGTGACAGTGTCGAACGCGGTTAGGGCCGAAGTCATGGAGCGATATGGGCTTGCGCCGGAACGCGTGGCGGTGGCCTATCCTGGAGTGGACGATTGTTTGGCCAGCAGGCCGTCGAGGACGGCGGTTGGCCGGGTGCTTGCGAAGTACGGCATCGACAGGCCCTACCTGCTGGCGGTGAACCTCACCAACCCTAGGAAGAACGCCAGGCGACTCATGGAGGCCTTTGCGCTCCTGTGTCGGGGACTGTCGGCCGGGCCGATGCTCGCGGTGGCCGGAGGGTGGGACCTGCGCGACTCCAACACCTGGCGTCTGGCTTACGATGCCGGCATCGACGGGAAAGTGGTGGTGACCGGCTACGTCTCGCGTACGGAACTTCTGAGCCTCTATGCGGGGGCAGAGGCGGTGTGCCTGCCTTCGCTCTACGAGGGGTTCGGAATGCCCGTGGCCGAGGCCATGGCTTGTCGTGTGCCGGTGGTCACTTCCAACCGGGGCGCCATGGCCGAGGTGGCCGGGGAGGCGGCGCTGCTCGTGGAGCCGGAAGATGTCGACGACATGGCCGCCGGGCTCCGGGAGGTGCTGGAGAATGTGGCGGCGAGGCAGGCGAGAGTCGAGCGGGGGGCCGAGCGTGCCGGGGGCTTGACTTGGAAGGCGGCGGCCGAGGTAGTGGCCGGCGCCCTGCGTCAGGCGGTGACGGCCGCATGCTGATACTTTTCGACGGCCAGCAGTTGAGCCGGCAGATGACCGGCGTGGGCTATTACACGGACCGCGTCCTGCGAGGGATGCTTGCCCGGGACCGGTCCCACGAATGGCTGATACTCGCGGTGCCCCAGAACTCCGAGTACGTGAGCGAGATCGCCGCGCTGCATCCCAAGGCGAAGGTCGCGCGTCTGGACAGGCCCGTGCCCCTGGATTACCGGGCACAACAGGAGATGTTGGCCCGGCTGATCGCCCAGTGCAAGGTGAACCTGTACTTCTCGCCTTCCTTCCTGTCGGTTCCCAGGAGCTGCTGCCCGTGCATATCGGCGGTGCATGACGCCACCTACGTGCTGTATCCGGAGTTCCACGGACCGGGTGTCGCCGAGTATCTGCACAGCTGTGTGGCCAACACGTGTTCCAATGCCTCGCGGATCATAACCATGTCCGGCAACTCGAAGCGGGACATATGCAGGTTCTACCACTGCCCGGCGGATCGGGTGCGTACGATCCCGTTGGCCGCAGATGGCGAATTCGCCGGGGAGAAACCGGCCGAGGCGGTGTCCGCGGTGCGCGGCAGATACGGGCTGCCTGAGCGCTACGTGCTCGCTGTTAACATGGGCAACCGCAAGAAGAACGCGCCTTCGCTTCTGAGGGCTTACGCCCGGGTGAGCGAGGATCTGCGGCGCGGGATGAAGCTGGCCATAGTCGGGGAATGGAGCCCTGACGCGCTCGACCTGCCGAAGCTTGCGCACGAGGCGGGAATAGCCGGCGAGACCGTCATCACCGGACACGTTTCCCGGGAAGACCTCCACCTGCTGTATGCCGGGGCGCTGGTCTTCTGCTTCCCCTCGCTCCACGAAGGGTTCGGCCTGCCGGTGCTGGAGGCCATGGCCTCCGGCGTTCCGGTGATCTCCTCCAATGCCGCCAGCCTTCCCGAAGTGGCGGGAGACGCCGCGGTTCTCCTCGATCCTCAGGATGAAGCCGGCTGGGCGGAGGCCATCGAGCGGATGGCCACGGACGAGGGGCTGCGCCAGAGTTACTCGCGACGGGGCAGAGAACGGGCCTCCGGGTTCAGCTGGGACAAGACAGCCCAGGCCACGCTTGAAGTCATCGGCGAGGTGCTTCACCCTGTCCTGAAAGCGGCCCCGGCTGCGGCGGCGGACGTAAAGCCGGAGTTCGTACCGGTTGACCTGGGTGGCTTCTGCTGTGCAGTGACCGTGGACGATGTCAGGCCGGCACCGGGCTTCGGCGGCAGGCGAGAGGCCGACACCCTGGGGATGTTCCTGGAACTCCACAAGGAATTCGGGGCCAAGTTCACCCTCTTCACACCGACCGACTGGCAGGGCCGCTGGCCCCTGTCCGCGCATCTCGATTGGCTGGGATGGCTGCTTGAACAGCCTTGTTTCGAGATCGCCTGCCACGGGCACCTGCACGCTACGGAAACCGATAGCCCTGACCCGGGGGAGTTCCGGGGAGCCTCCCCGGAGGGGTTGGAAGAGACCATCCGGGCCAGCGTGGAGACCTTTGCGCTCGCTGGCCACAAGCCCGCAGGCGTACGGCCGCCGGGATGGTTCCTGGAGCCGTCGGCCTACCGCGTCTTCGACCGGCATTTCCAATATGTCGCCGACCACGTCATCGGCCAGAACGTGTCGAGATTGGCCGGAGGCAAGCTGTTGCGCTTCCCGTACCTCTACTCCATCGATGAACTCGGCGCATGGCCGCGGGAAGGGCTGGTGGTCCTTCATTCGCATGTGGCGCCGGAGGGGCGGACGACGAACGGGTGGGACCGGGCGCTTTTCGAGCGCGTCAGGGCCTTCCTCAAGACAGGTGCGCGGCGTGGCGTGAAGTTCGCCACCCTGGGCGAGATTGCGAATGGGGCTCACGAGGATCCGGCATCGGGCAACACGGAACGACCTTCATTGGGGACGGTGGTTTCGGCCGATCCGAGGCTTCGAGGCGGAGAGGTGAAGACCCTCGGCGCCGAGGCCGGCGTGCTCTACCACGGCGATTCGGCTCCATGCAACCTGGAGCTCGATCCGCAGAATGCGGGCATAGTCATCCTGTCCCGGAACCGCAAGGGATACCTTGCGGACCTTCTCGCGAGCATCGATGAAACCGGGCCGAAGGACCTCGGCCGAGTTGTGATCCTCAACAACTCCGACGACGATTCCGCCGGCCACGTAAGAAGCCATTTCCCCAATTGGCGGGTGGTCGAGGTCAACGACGCCGATCATCCGGAGGAACCTGCCGGGCTGGCTTGGCTGAAAGCCAACATGCCGGGACTGCTGCCCGTCCCGACGGAAAGGCTGGGGCCGAAGTCCGGCTGGACGAATCCCCGGAGCATAGGCTGGCTGAGGAACCGGCAGTTCGCGGAGTGCGGACGGGACTTTCTGGTGAACTTCGACGACGATTTCGTGGTGAAGCCCGGCTGGTGGGAGTATTACGTTCGTTTCCAGCGGGAATTCGCTGCGCATGCGGTCATGAACAACTTCGGTGCCTTCGTGATGTGCCGGACGGTGCCGGAGAAGATCGGGCTTCTGGACGAACGTTTCCTGGGCAGCCATGGTTACGAGGATAACGACTACGTGGCACGCATGGCCGAGGCCCGGCTGCGATGGGTCCTGGGGTTCAACAAAGATCACGATTGGCGCAGTGCGGAGGAGGGCAACCCCCGCGGGAGCATGACTGGCGCGGACTACTTCATTCACAGGTACGCGCTGCGTTCCGGCGGATACTCCGCCAGACGCGACGAGGGCGCCGCCAATCCGGTGCGTGCAGCCTGGAACGCGCGCTGGTTCGGAGCGAAGTGGGCACAGACGCATGAAGACACGGGGGTCTTCCCGCGGCCGCCGTTCATGGGGACTTTCCTGCGCAGGAAGATCGGCGTGGAGCCCGATTGGGGGCGGCCCAAGGCAGGCCCGGCGGTCCCGCGGGGCCGCAAGCGCTACTTCATAGACTGCGGCGCGCACATCGGCGAGTCGATCGTCAGGGCCAAGGAACTGTACGGACAGGACACCTGCGTGGTGGCCTTCGAAGCAGTGCCCTACCTGGCCCACCAGTTGGCCCGGCTCTGGAAGGACGACGACTCGGTAATCGTCCACAACGCCCTGGTCTGGACCGACGATGGCATCAAGGACCTGCACATCTCCACGGAATGGTCCGACGGCTCGTCGGCCTACGCCTCGAAGACCTGCGGCGGGGTGGGCAAAGGCCCGAGCATAGGAGTGCCCAGCATCGACTTGTCGAGATGGTTGCGCGAGAGCTTCGATTCCCATGACGAGGTCATCCTGAAGCTCGACATCGAAGGGGCCGAGTACGAGGTGCTGGCCAAGATGATCCGGGAAGGCAGCATCGGCATCGTGAAGAAGCTGTGCGGGGAACTGCACGACGGCAAGATCGATGATGAGGGGTTCCGGTCCCTTTCTGCGCTGGTTCGGTTCTGGCTGGATCGGAACGGCGTCGCCTTCCATGTCTGGGAGGCCCATGGAGTGACCGGAAAGCTGGCCGAGCGCCCCAAAGACATGGGGGCGGTGGCGGCCTGGAGGCCGCCGAGCGCGGCTGGCAGCCAGGACCACAGTGGGAAAGGCCGCGGATGAAATTGACCGACACCCCGACTGCGAGCCATTTCGTGAACGCCGGACTGCTCGATGCCCGACAATTGGCGCTCATCGAGCAGGAGCTGTCTCAGGCGGAAACCGCTCTCGATGGCAAATGCCCTTGGGAGTCGGCACGACTCAGATCCGCCGAGGCGGTTGAAGCATACGGCGCATGGCTCTACGTCCTGGCCAGAGCCCTGCGGCCGGCAGTGGTGGTCGAGACAGGGGTCCAGAACGGCTGCTCCACCGAGCTCATTCTTTGGGCGCTTCATCGAAACCGGCACGGGCAACTCTACTCCGTGGACTCTGGCCCCACGAGTTCCGACGGTTCGCACAAGACCGCCTGGAATGCCACGCAGGACGGCATCCCAGGCAAGAACATCATTGCCGGCCTGAAGGAACGCTGGAATCTCACCACGGGTCTGAGCCGGGACCGGCTCCCCGACCTCTGCCGCAAGGTAGCGAACGTCGACATGTTCTGGCACGACAGCGACCACTCCTCAGAAAACGTCGCTTTCGAGTTTGCCACGGTTGCCCCTTATGTAACCCCCGGCGGGGCGCTCTGCATGCACGATTTCACCGGCCAGCCGGTCGGGATGGACGCCCCCGGCTATTGTCTCGCAGTTCCCGACCTCGCTCCCCGCCTTAGGGTCTGGCGCAAGTCACCAGGGGGCCCCGGATGAGTTCTGAACTCAGCATCCTCATCGCCGGGCGGAACACGTTGCGGTTCCTTCCGCTCTGCCTGCGGTCCATCCGCGAGAACCTCACCGGAAAGGACCACGTGGTCACGGTCCTGGACGATGCCTCGACCGATGGCAGCAGAGAGTGGCTTGAGGCCAACCGCTCCAGGTACGGATACGAGCTTGAGCTGCACCAGGGGCCGGAGCGCCTGGGGATCGTCGGCGCCTATAACCGGCTGGTGGCAGATGCCAGGACGCCCGTGGTGTGGCTGGTGCATTCGGACATGTACTTCGCCAAGGCCGCGGACGTCGAGACGGCTCGTTACCTGGAACCGGGCACGGTATGCACCTGCACAAGGATCGAACCTCCCATATTCGGCCCGGCGGCATTCAAGATCGTGCGGGACTGCGGCCTGGAGCCGGAAGAGTTTCGGGAGCGGGACTTTCTCGAGTTTGCAGAAGGTCAGACCAGGCCCGGACACTTCACGGAAGGCATCTTCGCGCCGGTTATGTGCTATCGCGATGACTTCCTGGCCGTGGGCGGACTCGATCCGGCCTTTGCGCCACAGAGCCGGGAGGACTCGGACCTCTTCAATCGCATGGCGTTGGCCGGGTACCGGTTCCGGCAGAGCTGGTCGGCCTTCTGTTATCATTTCGCCGGTCGTGGATCCAGGAAGAAGGACGGCGTCGCCGGCGACAGTTCCGAGTGGCAGGCCACGAACTCCAAGAACGAACGCAACTTCATACGCCGATGGGGCTGTTCGGTGCGCCACGACCATGGGCTCAAGCCGATCGTCCCCAGAAGAGAACCCATAGCGCTCGTCGCCCTGCTCGGCCGGGAAGCGGAGCACGTGGTCCCGTTCCTTGATCATCTCGAACCCTTCTTCGATGAGGTCGTGTTCGTGGCCGACGGCCCGCAGCCCGAATGCGTGGCCGCAGTGGACGCGTACTCGTCGAAGGAAATAGCGGCGGGCCCCACGCTCTTCGACCGGAAGAAGATCAGGGTCTTCGAGCGGCCCTTGGCCGGGGACTTCGCCGCCCAGAGGAACTTCGGCCAGGAGCAATGCGCTTCCGGGTGGGTGCTGCATGTGGACCTCGACGAACGGCTGGATAGGGGCCTGTTGGAAAGCCTGCAGGACATCCTGCTGGACATGCGCCGCGGAGGCAAGAGCGTCTGCGGCTTCCCACGCCTGAACTTCCTGGATGGCGTGCTGGTGAACGACCTGGCGCGGGAGGAGTGGACGCCGGAAGGGCTCGAACGCGCCCGCGGCAAGCCCCCCGACCAGGTCCGCAGCCTGGATCCCCAGTTCAGGCTGTTGCGCCGCGATGTGCGCTGGAAGCGGCCGGTGCATGAAACGCCCGAAACGCTGGAGCGTGATCCGCGCGCGGTTACGATCTGGTCCCATGCCTTCATAAGGCATCCGAAGACCCTGGCTCGGCAGAAGCAGCAGGACGCCAGGTACGAGTCCATCCGCCCTGGCGCAGGCCTCAGGCCAGCCGCTGGGCGCCAGGCGGGCAATGCCGGACACCTCCGACTCCTCATGCTGGCGACGGAGTACCCTCCGGCCAGAGGCTATGGACTGGGGAGATACGCGTCCGAACTTGCCGAGGCCCTGGCCGCGACCGGGGCGGAAGTGCACGTGGTCACGCAGAACTACGACAGCGGGAAGCCCCTGATTCAGGCCAATGGCGTCAGCGTCCATCTGGTCACCGAGCGCAAGGAACTCGACCACTATCGCTGGGTGTCCAACGCCGTCCTCGACAACCTGTGGCTGGTGGAGCGGGCGCTTGAAGTCATGCGCGATCATGGGCCATTCGATGTGCTCCTGACTCACGATTGGCTGGGGGCGCTGGCAGCGAAGTCTCTGAAGGCGAGCCAGGGCCTGCCTTGGGTGTTCTTCATGCACGACACCGAGCCGGGCAAGCGTGGCAACAAGCTCGATCCCGAGCAGATCTACATCGCCGAGATGGAGGCCTGGGCCTGCGCCAATGCCAATGCCGTGGTCGCGAACAGCCGCTTCACGGCCTCGGAACTGACCCGTTACTATCAGTTCCCTGCCGACAAGCTCGCCGTGGTCCCCTGCGGCGTCAACCCCCGCCGCTTCCATGCCCACTGCCATCTGCCGGACTTCAGGGCGCTCCTGGCTGCGCCTGACGAGAAGCTTCTGCTCTATGTTGGGCGGCTCTCGCCGATGAAGGGCGTCGACGTGCTCGTCGAGGCCATGCCCCAGATCCTCGCGCAACGACCGGCGACCCGCCTGGCTATCGCCGGCGAGGGCGTGCTTAAGGACGAGATCCTGAAGACCGCGAAGAGCAAGGGGCTGGAGGGCAGGGTTCGATTGCTCGGTCACCTGTCCGGGCCGGTGCTGGCAGCGGCCTACAGGGCCGCCAGCCTCATAGTGGTGCCCAGTCGATATGAGCCCTTCGGGATGGTGGCGCTGGAAGCCATGTGCTGCGGCACCCCGGTGGCCGCCGCGGACACTGGCGGCCTCAAGGAGGTCGTGCCTGCCGATGGCCTGACCCGCCGCTTTGCCGCCGACAATGCCAAGGCCTTGGCTGCCTCCGTGATCGAGGCCCTGGGGCGGAGCATGACTGGAGAGGACCGCCAGCGGCTTCAGGACCACGCCAGCCGGTTCAGTTGGGAGCGCTCCGCCGACGAGACCATCGGCCTGTGCAGGCAGGTCCTGGCCGGTAGTGCCGGGAAGACACCCTGAAGTCGAAGGACGCTCGCGGAGGGGAACGCGGGGCAAAGACACGGCGAAAGGGAACGTTTTGAGTTACAGCCCACAGACACTTGATCATTTCAACCGCCCGCGTAATGTAGGCGTTCTCGATTCGCCCACCGCGGTGGGCTCCGAGGGTGTGCCCGGCCGGGGCAACTACATGGTGATCTACATCCGGGTCGAGGCCGGGCGCATCCACGGGATCAGCTACCAGACCTATGGCTGCCCCGGCGCGATCGCCGCCGGGTCGGCCCTCACCGAACTCGCCAAAGGGCGCACTCTGGAGGAAGCCAAAGCCCTCACGCGGGAAGATGTAGACAGACTCCTCGGAGGACTGCCGTTGGGGAAGGGGCATTGCGCGGACCTGGCCATGGGCGCGCTTAAAGACGCCCTTGGCAAGGCGAGGGAGTGAGCCG
>Ga0302238_1001930_pt1 | contig 15671 bp, 15 predicted proteins | sample AAG_UR_Asn_MG_FD_193527 | JGI IMG/M metagenome (GOLD analysis project Ga0302238, IMG submission 193527) | Enriched activated sludge microbial communities from anaerobic digester in WTTP, New Holstein, Wisconsin, United States - AAG_UR_Asn | ecosystem: Engineered > Bioreactor > Anaerobic >...
GACCAAAACGCGAAATCCCACGTTCGAGTTCACGCATCTCCTCTTTCAAGGCGTCCATCCGCGCGGAGATCTCGACGACCTTGGCATACAGCGGCTGCAAGCGGTTCGTCCGCAGGTTCAGTTCCTCGATCAGCCGCACGCAGCGGTTCCGCCGCCGCACCAGCGAGGCCCACGCGGAACGTCGCACGCGCCGAGTGTGATGCCGGCTGATCGCGATCCGAAAGTCGCGACGGTTGCGAACCAGCAGGTTTCGCAGGGTCTGAACGTTGGGCCCCAGTCGTCGCAGGATGCGGCGTTTTTCCGCGGTGTTGGTGACCGAAACCTCCACGGTCCGGTCCAGGCGGAGTTCGCCGTCGCGCACGCGTTCCAGGATTCGCACCGCGCCTTCGAGCATGAAGTCGTTCGCCAACATGCTGTGCCGGTACAGGGTCCGCGCCCGCTCGATGTCCCGAGCCGCCGCAACTTCCTGGCCCCGATTCAACAGGGGGATTTCTCCCATCTGCATCAGGTACATGCGCACCGGGTCGTCCGTGACGCCCCACGTTCCCTTGTCCTCGCCTCCCTCGGTCGACGATTCGACGTCCCCGTCGCCTGACTCAGTCTCGTCTTCGGCGTCCAGGTCCTCGTCAGCGTCATCCAGGAGATCGTCGTCATCCCACAGGTCCGGCCCCTCGCCGGTGGTGCCCGCCGCAACGGCGCTGTCCATATCTTCGTCGTCGGCGTGATAGTTAGATGGGCCTAAGGCAGAATTCCGCGCACGATGAGCAGTTCCAGGACCGATTCTTTTCAACATGTTGCCCCTTCTGAAGAAGTGTCTTCGGTAATCGCGGAGGAAGACAAATCGGTAAGTTAATCGTAGGGATGCATGTCGCGTGCCGAAGCGATCATCAGAACTCCCCGGCGAACCTCAAGTTGTTAATTTGGAAAAAGTTACGAAGTCTCGCTGAACTCGTATCAACCCCTTTGCTGATGTGTCCCGTCCACGTGGGGTGGTACCGCCTCAACGAGTTGTCTATTTTCGGAAGCGCGGTTTGCAGACTGACTCCGATGGTTCGCGCAAACGGAGTGTCCCTTGTCGATTTCGGCCAAAGCCGGTATAACCCTTACCGTTGGACGTTTGCTGGGCCAACCGCAGTCCGTCTCGAAACGGGCTTTCTGCGGTTTAGTTCAGGTTCGTGCCGGGCTGGCGGAACGCGCCTTCTCCCCAATGCAGGAAGTGACCCATGGCTGACAAGAGCAGAATCCTGATTGCCGACGACAACCAACCCAACTGCGAACTGCTGGAAGCGTATCTGTCCGACCTGGACTGCGAAGTGGCCATGGCGGCGGACGGGCTGGATACGTTGAGCAAAGTCAAATCGTTTCAGCCGGATCTGATCTTGCTGGACGTGATGATGCCCAAATTGAGCGGCTTCGAGGTGTGCCGCAAGTTGAAGGACGACAAGGTGACGCGGCGGATCATGATCCTGATGGTCACCGCGCTGAACGAACTGGGCGACATTGAACGCGCAGTGCAGGCCGGCACGGACGACTTCTTGTCGAAACCGGTCAACAAACTCGAACTGGTCAAACGAGTCGAGAATATGCTCAAGCTGAAGGACATCAGCGACGAGAACGAACGGTTGCGGCAGTACATCGAGCAGATGGACAGCCGTAGCGAGCGGTGAGGGCGGGGGTCGGAGGGCAGAGGGCAGAGATCGGCGGGCAGAGGTCGGAGGTCGGCGGGGACGAGCGCCGGCTGGCAGGAGGGCGGGGCGGTACGCGTTGCCGGAACCGCGTCAGTGAGAAAAAACGCGGATCGGGGAGAAAAGCCGGGCTTCTGCGCCGGCGAACCAGTTGGGAATCTGCTGAGCAGCGTTCGAGAAATAACTGTCGCCTCGTCAAAGTAGCCATCACGCTCCGCGTGATGATCGGCAACAAACGCTGGACAGTTTTTTCCCGCATGGCTCGAACGCTGCTAACCACACGGCGCAAAAAATCTGCCCCGCGTCACTCTTTCGGCGCCGGGGCTGCGGTGTCGCTGCTGGCTTCTTTCCCGGCAAAGCGTTCACGCAGGTTCTGCAACGACTTGGCGTTTGTCTCATCTTGAAAAGGATTCGCGGGGGCTTCTTTGGGTGGACCTCCCGGCCCGCCGCCGGCACCACGCTGTGGCCGGGGCAAGCCGACCGCATCCAATTGCGGTTTTTGGGCGTCATCCAACAGCGCCAAGATTGCGTCGTGTTTCGCCTGGGCGTCGTCGTCCGACATGTCCTCCGCTTTCTCGACATCCGCCAGCGCAGCCGCCAGGGATGTGCCTTGCTCTTGGTTCAACTTGATGCCGATGTCACCCGTCAAAAGATCGAGCTTGCGCACGAGGGTCGTCAATTCACGTTTGGGATTCGGACCTCCGCCCATACCTCCGCCCATACCTCTGCCCATCCCACCCATTCCGGAACCCATTCCCCCCATGCTGCGGCCCGCGTCCGACATGACAGCCGGTGCTGCCATGTCTCCGCCCTGAGACGCCGCGGACGCACCCGGCGGCGCCTGCCGAGCGCCCATCAGTCGCAAAGCCCCCAGGCTTACGGCAGCTCCCAGCAGAATTCCGATCAAGCCTGCGGCCAGCCAGACAACGACCGTCTTCCCAGTCCGTTGCCGCTGGAGAACCAGTACGGCAAACATCAGCGCTACCAACATGATCACGACAATGCCCAAGCCAACGGTGTCCAGACCCAGCCTCCACATGGTATTTCCCTTTCGCTCGAAGAATGCATCGCACGCGTCACGGACTGTGCCGCCAATCGGGCAATAGCGTACACCGCCAGCCGAACAAGTTCCAGTAGTCCGGGCCGATCGAGTCGACAATCGCGGCCAGACCGTCAAGCATTCAGCGGCTGTCGGAATCGTCCACCCTCGCCCAGAACGGATGTTGCCGGTCGCCGCGCGTGCGGGCGTCCTCCAGCAAGACCTCGGCGCGTGGCTCGATTCGCGAATAGGTCCGGCGGTTGATCGTCACGCTGACCCGTTGCGAAAAGTCAACCATTTCGGGTGACAGCCAAACGGCCGCCCGATCCGCCGCGGTGCTCAGGCTCACGCGGCTGTTCTCCAGAATGCGGCCTTCCGTTCGGGCCGCCCGCACACCGCTGTCCGGCGGCCAGTTGACGGGCAACACGACCGACCGGGCGGGCAACGACTCGAGTTCCGCCCACCAGAAGAAATTGTCCCAAGGGCGCATGGAAACGCACACGAACTCTTTCGGGAAGAACTGGCGGCGGTGCAAGTCCATCCAGGTGAACGCCCGCTGGATCTCGTCCATGAAATGCTCGTGGCCGCGGCCCTGGTACACCACCACGATCGTATCGTAGGTGTGCTTGTTCAGATACCGGTCCAGGTCCATGCTGTTGCGACTCATCTTGTCTCCGTCCATCTCGCCGGCCACGAAGTACATGGGGACATAGCGGCCGTTCTCCCAGTAGCGCGAAACGAACTTGTCTGCCGTCGCGACAATCGGGATCACCCCCGCCCAGAAATCCGGATGCGCCAGGCCGATGTCCCAGGCCGCGTCGCCCCCCATCGAGTGGCCGCTCAGGAACACCCGATCGGTGTCGATCGAGAACCGGCGGCAGGCATCCCGCAAGGGGTACAGCACGGCGGCATGTTCGCTGGCGGAGTACCCGTATTCGGCCTGGTGCGGCTGGGTCCACTGCGGCGCCACGACGATGTATCCGTAACGGGCGGCCTGGCCCAACCGCAACTGGGCCTGTTCGTTGTACGTCCCGGCCCACCAGTCGATCTGCTGTTGCGGCGTGGTTCCGGCACCATTCAGCGTGATCACGCAAGGATAACGGCGGTAGGGATCGTATTCCGGGGGCAGTTGCACGTAGTAGGTGATTTCCGGCTCACCGGTCAGTCCGGCCGCCGCGAGTTCATACCATCCGGGCGGAGCGTCTGCCTGGGCCTCCGTCTCGACGGGCGGCTTCATGTGTGAGAGCACCTTGGCCAAGTAACTGGGCGAACTGCCTTCCAGACTGGCCAGTTGCCCGAGGATCTGGTCGCGTTCGGCCTTCTGCGTCGTCGCCATGTACTGCCGCACCAGCTTGCGAACTTGAAACAACGACGTGGCCACGGCGACATTCTGGTCCCCCGAACCGCTGCCCAGCAGCCAGCCGCTGATGGCCAGGGCGACCTTTTGTTCGGCGGAGAGCGAGGGGTCGTTCGACAGCCGCAGGTAATCGGCCATGCGATCGTACGTGGTGATATTCAATTCGGACTTGATCTCCGCCACAATCGGCTCGACGTCGCCGCGGACTTTCGAGTCCTTGATCTCGGCCGAGTGGGCCTCGAGCGCAGCCAGCGTCAGCTCGCCTTGCTCCTTCAGCTTTTTGTATTCCTCCAACAAGTCGCGGACTTGCAGCAATAATTCGCCGGCCACACCTTCGGCGGGAAACCGTTCCAACATGCTGTAGGCCAGTCGATGCTGGCCCGATTTTCGGCGGAGTTCGATTTCCTGAATCATCCTCTTGGCGCCGACCTGGTACAACGCCGTCACCTGCTTCTTCAGGTCCGCCAGATCCGGGAAGTCGGCAATGACCGCTTGCAGTTCGGCACGCGCATCCGAGTGGCGTTCCGACTGGATGTACAGCCGCACCAAGCGCAGCCGCTGGTCGGCGTCCCTGGGATCGATGGCCCTGAGCAGGATCTTGCTCAGCGTGTCCCGTGGAATGGAACTGGTGGCGATCCGCATGTCCCAGACGTACGCGCTGCGGGCCGCCAGTCCTTCGACTTTGGTATAGACCGGCGTCACCTCCGTGATTCCTTGAATCACGTCGATGGGACCCTGGCCCGTGTTCATGGTAAAGATGCGTCGGCCCCATTCGTCGAAGGGCGTGACGCGGACAATGGGCCCGACCGCGGCCACCCGTCGGCTGCCCTTGGCCACACGCTGTTCGATGCGGATCTTTTCCACGTTGGTCTGGCTCGGAACTGCCGACTGCAGTTGAATTTGCGAGAAGAAAGTCCGCCGCAAGTCGTCGTCTACAAACACGATTTGCCGGACCTTCACTTGGCCGGCCGCGCTTTGCGGGTTCAGCGGATCTTCTCCCAAAGAACCGATCTTGCCGATGTTCCCCTCGAATTGCATCCCATTCTTGAGCGTGGCGATGTCGGCGTCCGCGGCGGTCGTCATCCACGCGGCCAGCAGAGCGACGGCCGTTCCGTCGCGCAGTGTCGCCCAAACAGTCCTACGTTCCTTCATCGAGTCGTCCCTTCCCGGAAAACACTTGTGGCGGCGGCCGGCAAGAATCGCCTCCTTGTTCCATTCTGGTCGGGGACGGCAGGTTTCGTCAACGAAGGGACGATCCCGCAACCACCGATTTACCCCTGATGGGATTCCGGATATGATGCGATGCCCAGGGGAAAGGCACATTCGCATACCCACAGGAGGCGATCTCGTGGCGACCGACAAACCCGTATCTCTCAAGCTGCAGCACAGCGAAAGCGCGGTCCTGCAGGTAGCCGCTCAATTGTATTCCGCCTACGTGATCTCCGGCCGCGTCAAGCCGGACGACGAGGCGACATGGATGGAGCGCTGCGTTCGCGAGGCCATCTCGATGGCCGAAGCCACCGACGCGGCCGTGATCAGCGACGACGAGATCAGCGGCCAACAGACGCGCGGTGGGCTCCGCAGCCGGCTCGAATGAGCATCAGCGCCCTGCATCCTTTGCACTGCTAGGGCTGAGGAATCGAAGAAGATGACTCCACGCGAACGGGTGTTGGCCGCCGTGGCACGCGAGCAACCGGACCGTACGCCCTGCGATTTTTGGGCCGAGGAGTGTACCTGGAACCGGCTGCTGGCCCGTGTCGGACACGCCGACCGAGAGCGGGTGCTGCAAGATCTGAACATCGACGTTCGCCACTTGGACATTCCCGCGCCCGCGGAGCGAGAGGTGGGCGAGGGCGTGTACCAGAACTTCTGGGGCGAGCGATACATCTATCGGGCCACGCCCTGGGGCAAGATGCGCGAAGACGTACACGGAGCCTTGTCCGACGCCTCCAGCTTTGACGAACTGGAGCGATTCGCTTGGCCGACGCCCGACGCGTTCGACTATTCTTCGTTGGCCGACCAGTGCCGGCGCTGGGAGCCGTACGCGTTGTTGTACGGTTTTGCGGACGTGTGGCAGCGGCCCGGTCTGGTCCGTGGCTGGGAAGGCATGTTCCTGGACATGGCCGAACGGCCGGACTGGGTGCATTTTCTCTGCCGCCGCTTCACCGATTTCTATCTCGAAGATTACACGCGAGCCGCGGAGACAACCGGCGGCCGAATCGACTTGTACCTGCTGATCAGCGATCTGGGCAGCCAGGCCGGTCCGCTGATCTCGCTGCCGATGTTCCGCGAATTTGTGGCACCCTACCTGAAGGAGATGATCGACCTGATCCACGGCTTGGACGGCCGCGTGCTGTATCACAGCTGCGGCTGTATTTGGCGGTTCATCCCGGATCTGATTGCCCTGGGCGTCGACATCCTGGATCCGATCCAGCCCGCGGCACCCGAAATGGCCCCTGAACGGTTGAAGGCCGACTTTGGCGACCGGCTCAGCTTTCACGGGGGCCTGGACATGCAGCGCCTGTTGCCGCACGGTACTCCGGACCAGATCCGCGCCGAAGCCCGCCGGTATCGTGCGACGCTGGGCGCCGGCGGCGGCTATATCCTCGCGCCGGCGCACTTGTTCCAGCCCGACGTGCCGCCGGAGAACATCCTGGCGGTGTACGAGACGGCACGATAGACGACCATCGGCATCTCCGGAACGATCATTCCGCGTCCGCTCGTACAAGACGGCTAGGGGGCACCGGTTGCGGAATGGACGTGCAAGCCCAAGATCCCAGCGAGCCCGCGCTCGACGTTTGCAAAGTCCCCTGCGGACATGGCACCGAGCCTCCTGGCGACGTCGGATCGATCCACCGTCGCCAACACTCCACGAACCGCCGAAGGCTTGACCAACCCTGCCCGGCGCCAGTCATTGAGTAGCGTATCGCCGGGGCGAAATGGCGGAGACACGTTGCTGGTAATGGCCGCCACAATCAGCTTGATGCCTGCGGCGTTGAAGGTGTCGTCGCTGACGATGACGGCGGGCCGGCGTTTCTACCCAGCTGAACCGCTAAACGCGATGTCCACCAGGATCACACCGCCTCGATCATAGTTCGTCATAGACTGCGTCCTCTTCGTTATCCCAGACCTCTTTCAAGGCAGGAGCACTGGCTGCCAGCCAGTCGGCAACCAACGCTGCTTCTGACGACCGTTCCGGAGCCGCCAAATCGAGGAGCGAGGCCCCCAGAACCCGCCATTCGTGGTCAAGCCTGACACCTCGAAGTCGTCCTGACTGGAGTAGCGCCAAAGCAGCCTCCGGTGAGATACGCAACAACTCAGCCGCTTCGTTGACCGTGTAGTACACGGTCGGCTGTATGGCAAGCGATACCAGTACACTCATAGGTTGCCTCCGTGAATGTGCGGAAACCGACAACGACCATCGGGCGTCACCTAGCCCACGCGGCCAATTGTACGTTGTGCAAGGAAACAAGAGAACGGCAAACCGGACAGAACGTCCGAGCTGCCTCCACCATACGCCGATGGACAATTCGACGGTTGGAACGGCGGATGCAGGGCCGGCGAATGTGGGCCTCACTGCGGGTCCTTTCTGTCCTCCTGCCCGATCACGTACGAGTCGATGACTTGCGAACGTTCCTGCGACTGGGGCCAGGAGCCGAAACCCGTAGTCTCCATCGCGAAGTGGGACTTGAACCAAGCGACCAGCCGCCGCCGGTAGTAGTTGCGGGTCCACGGAATCAGCAGCGTCACGCCCATCAAGTCCGTCAGCACGCCGGGCGCCAGCAGCAAGGCTCCGGCAAGAAAGATCAACACGGCGTCCAGCAGCGGTTCCGCCGGCATCCGGCCCGCTGCCAGCTCTTCCTGGATCCGCGACCAGACTCGCCAGCCCTGGGAACGAGCCAGCGCCGTTCCGATCACGCCCGTGGCGATGACCAGCGCCAGGGTCAGTTGCCAACTGGTCGCGTCGGCCAAGTACAGAAGCAGCGCCAGTTCGGCGAGGGGAACGACGATCAGCAGGAGCAGGAGTTTCAGGATCACGGCGATCTTGCTCGGACAGAGGTTCGCGTCACGGAGTGCCGCGTCTACGTGGTCTGCCAGTAGCCGCCGCGGGCGTGGTCGTAGACGGCCTCGCCGCCGCAGCGGGATTCGTCGAATTGGCCGTCGCGGAATACTTCGTGCCCCAAGACCCAAGTGCGGACCGGCCAGCCTTGCAGCGTCTGGCCGTGCCAAGGACTCCAGCGGCACTTGGTCTGCTGCTCTTCGTTGCGGATCTCGGCGGTCTTGTGCAAATCCACCAGCACCAGATCGGCGTCGTAGCCTACGGCGATGCGGCCCTTGTTGACCATGTCCCAAACCCGCGCCGGCGCATCGCACATCCACTGGACGACTTGCTCGATCGTGCAACGGCCTTGGTTCACTTGATTCAGCATCAGCCCCAGCGAATTCTCGACGGCCGGCACGCCGGAGGGCGACTGCGGGTAAGGACGCCGCTTTTCTTCCAGCGTGTGCGGCGCGTGGTCGGTGGCGACGACTTGCAGCCGGCCGTCCAACAACGCCTGCCACAGTCGAGCACCGTCTTGCTTCGTCTTGAGGGACGGATTCATCTGCACGAGCGTGCCCAGTCGCGGGTAATCGTCCCGGCTGAAGAACAAATGGTGCGGGCAGACTTCGGCCGTGACCAGTCCGCGGTGATCGGCCACCAGTTGCGTTTCTGCGCCGGTCGAAACGTGCGCGACGTGCAGTCGGCGCCGATGCCGGAAGGCCAGGTCGAGCGCGCGACGGGTGGAGACCAGCGCCGCCCGGTGATTGCGGATCAACGAATGCTGGACCGCGTCCTGCGGGCCGGCGTAACGCTGCAGGTTTTCACGAATGATGGCCTCGTCTTCGCAATGGGCGCAAATCGGCAGGGTGGTTTCGCCGAAGATCCGCTCCAAGGCATCCTGGCCGTCCACCAGCAGGTCTCCCGTGCTGGAGCCGATGAAGAGCTTGATGCCCGGTGTGCGCCGGGCCCGCTTGAGGTCCTCCAGATTGTCGGGCGTCGCGCCGATGTAGAAGCCGTAGTTGACCAGGCTTCGCTGTGCCGCCAACGCGTGTTTCTCGTCCAGCCGCGCCTGCGTGGTCGTGTTTGGGGTCGTGTTGGGCATGTCCAGGAACGTGGTTACGCCGCCCTTGGCACAGGCCCGGCTGGCGTGCCGCAAATCCTCCTTGTGCGTCAGGCCGGGTTCGCGGCAGTGGACATGGTCGTCGATCACGCCGGGGATCAGGAGCAGGCCGGCGGCGTCGACCACCGTCTCGGCCTGCGTGTGGACCGCCGGGTCGATCACGGCGATCTTACCGCCGTCGATCAGCACGGAGGTCCGCAGCGTACCTTCGGGCAAGACGACGGTTGCGTTTCGGATGAGCGTCTTCATGGCTACTGGACTTCGTAGGTTATACATCCATGGTGCTGGGCACGCGAGACCAGGTCCATCGAATACAGGCCGGCCAGGATGAATTCGACGCACGAGGCCCGGACCGCAATGTCCTCCGCAGCATTGACCTCGAAGGCCTTGTCCCACACCGGCGGAACGCGCTTCAGCCGGTCGGCGTACTGCCGCGACGGCAGCAAGTCGCCGACCTCGATCTTGACACCCTTATTGAAGATTTCGGAGATCTGCGACAGCCCGTGCTTGTCGACGTATTCCTCGAACACGACGCGAATCGCCTCGGCCGTGACCGCGTCCAGCACTTGCCGCTCCGTCATCTGGTGGCTGCCCATCAGGTCCAGTTCCAGCTTGCCCAGCGACGACGAGTAGATGCGTCCCAGGTCGCTGATCCGCGGCACGGCCGGCCGCTCGTTCAGCAACACCGCCCGCTGCCGAGCGCTGGAGACCATCGTGCGGTAGTTGGCGATGCTGAACCGCGCACTGATCCCCGACTGCTGGTCCACGTACTTCGACTTGCGGGCCTGGACCGTGATCTCCTCGACGACCTGCTTCATGAAGTAGGGAACGGCCACCGGATACGGTCCGCCCAGGTCCAGGCCCGCTTCCTGCTCCATGATTTCGATGCCGGCGTCCCGCGAGCGGGGATAGTGCGTGTGGACCACCGAGCCGATGCGGTCCTTGAGCTGTGGGATCACCTTGCCGCTGCGGTTGAACGTGGCGGGGTTGGCCGAGAACAGCAGCATGATGTCCAAGTCGAAGCGGATCGGATAGCCGCGGATCTGGACGTCACGCTCCTCCAGGATGTTGAACAGTCCGACCTGCACCAGTTCATCCAGTTCCGGCAGTTCGTTGACGGCAAAAATCCCCCGGTGCATCCGCGGGATCAGGCCGAAGTGCAGCGCCTGCTCGGTCGACATGCTCTCGCCGCCGGCCAGCTTCGCCGGGTCAATTTCGCCGATCACGTCCGCAAACTTGGTGCCCGGCGCCAAACGTTCCGCATAGCGTTCGTCGCGGTGCCACCAGCCGATCGGTACGTCCTCCTCGCGATGCTCGGCGACAAACCGTTTGCCGGCGCTGCTGATGGGGCGGTAGGGATCGTCGTGGAAGGGCGCTTGCGGGATGTCGAGGTAGGGGATGCACTCGTCCAGGAATCGCACCAAGCCGCGCATCAACCGCGTCTTGCCTTGTCCCTTCTCGCCCAGAAACAACAGGTCATGGCCGGCGAGCAAGGCCAGATTGATCTCCGGGATGACCGTGTCCTCATAGCCGACGATGCCCGGAAACAACTCCTCGCCGGACGCCAGCATCCGCAGGAAGTTGTCGTACACTTCGCGCTTGACGGATTTGGATTGCCAGCCGCTGTCTCGCAACGCCGTCAGATTCGCAGGCCGATTCGTGCTCGTCATGGAATTCCTCTGCTGCATTATAGGACCACATTGAATTGGACAAGATGGGTGGGGAAGACTTCGTCATTTCCTCCCTCGCCTGCTTGTGGAGAGACGGGAAAACCCTACGATGATGGCCATGTGGGTCTACCTGTTGATCGCCGGCTATTGCTCGTTGGTCGCCCTCGCTTCGCTGGCGGGCGGCACGCTGCCGTCACTCTTGCGGTTGACGCACACGCGGATGCAGCTGATCATGAGCTTCGTCGGCGGCTTGATTCTGGCCGTAGCCCTGTTACACATGCTGCCCCACGCGGTGGCCGAGACAGAGTCGGTGGACCGGGCCATGTGGGCCGCTTTGGCGGGTCTGTTGACCATGTTCTTTCTGATCCGCACCTTCCACGTGCATCAGCATGGCCCCGTGGACGCTGCGGCAGTCAGCAGTTGCGATCACGAACACCCACATGACACCTGCGACCAGCATGACTACCCAATGGACGGCGAACGTTGCGCGACGCACCGGCATCGCTACAGCTGGATCGGCCTGTTTGTCGGCCTGACGCTGCACACGTTGATGGACGGCATCGCGATCGCTGCCAGCGTGACCGCCGAGGCTCGGCATGCGGTGGGCCTCGCGGGGCTGGGGACCTTCCTGGCCGTGTTGTTGCACAAGCCGTTGGACGCGATGTCCATCACCTCGGTCATGGCCGCGGGCGACTGGTCGAAGAGGTCCCTGCAAATGGTGAACGTGGGATTCGCGATGACCAGCGCGGCCGGAGCGATCGCGTTCTGCCTGGGCATCGCGCAGCTCGTGGAGCACCAGCACACCGTGGTCGGTTTGGCGCTCGGTTTTTCCGCGGGCGTGTTCCTGTGCATCGCGCTGGCGGATATCCTGCCGGAGGTCCAGTTCCACGCGCATGACCGCATGAAGCTGTCGGCCGCGCTGGTACTGGGCGTCCTGTTCGCCCATGCGCTGGGATTCTTCGAATCGCCACACCAACACGGGCATGACCACGAGCATACGCCGGCGGAGACGCACAGCCACGAGGGGCATGAGCACGGGTGAGAGGGATTGGTGATCGGTGATCGGTCGGTGGTCGGTGGTGATCGGTGATCGGTGATCGAGAATGAAGGCGTGTTGTGCGCGGGTCCCTGACCCCGCACGGACGCCGACCGGAGGTCTCCGGCATCGTGGAGACCTTCGCTCGGAGGTTTCGGCGAGGTCAGAGACCTGCGCCGAACACGTGAGGGCAACAAGGTTGCGTAACCAGTGACGAATGACCAGTGACGAATGACCCATGAGGAGCCTGACGATGAAGAATTCCGCGTCCCGTATGGATTCCCGCGCTAACTCCCGCCGCGACTTCCTCCGGCGGTCCGGACAATCCGTCGCTGCCGCCGCGCTGGCCGGGGTGATCGTGCCGCGCGTTCACGCCGCCGAGGCGGGGGCGATCAAGTTGGCTTTGGTGGGCTGCGGCGGCCGCGGTACGGGCGCCGTCGTTGACGCCTTTGCGACCAGCGGCGGGCCGATCAAACTGGTCGCCATGGCGGATCTGTTCGAGCACCGCCTGAAGGGCAGCCTGCAAAACCTGACCCGCGCCGCCCAAGATAAAGTCGAAGTGACGCCCGAACGATCGTTCCTGGGATTCGACGGCTACAAGAAAGCGATCGATTGCCTTTCGCCGGGCGACGTTGTGATCTTGACCACCTCGTCGGTCTTTCGCCCCCTGCACTTTGAGTACGCGGTGCAAAAGGGCGTCAATGTGTTCATGGAGAAGGCGAAGAGCCGAAAAGACCTCCGGCGTTTCCCTTACTGCCGGAATCGCCGTAACTGCGACGTCGGGTTCCGCTCCACCCGACTGGGAATCTGCCCCCAGTCTTGCCGTGCTCCGTGTGGAAGGACTTCATTCGGGTGGGATATTAGAGGGCTTCGCCGGCGCATACACGGAGAGACATGTGGTCTGTCTGCGATAGAACGTTCGCAACTATTCAATCGCAATCTCGCCTGACCGATAGTTAATCCGCAGGTCACGGCCGAGCAACAATCCAACGCCGAGCAAGGGATACTCACCTGAGTTGGCAACCACTTCCAGATGGCGTTCTTCTCCAAACCAGTCGATCAGGCATGTGTACGTCTTCAACGCAACCTCGGACCCATCCGCGGGAATGCCTTTGACGGTTCCTGAATGGGGCAAGGCCAGATCATCGATCTGCTTCTCCGGCAACACCAAGTCCCCGTTAAAGCCGGTATCAATCCATGCCTCGATTTGACGGCTATCTTCCGCATCCGATGGCCGAACGGAGACGGTGACAAGGGCTCGGCCGGTGCTGTCTACGTGGCCGTTCATCGAACATGCACTCCGAAGTGAAGAGCGGCTTTGTGACCGACACGCATCGCGTGGGCCAGCCGGTCCGGGTGGCAGCGGCGCGCGGCTCCGATGGCCTCGCTGAGCGTCTTGCCCAGGAAATAGTCGCCGGATTCGGGCTCGATCGCTACGAAGTCATCTGCATGTTCAGGCTCCAAGACCGCTCGCAGTCGGTTCACATAAACATCTTCCGCTCTTCGCACGAACTCGTTGACATCTGGTCCGGTCATGGCTTATCTCCCGCGATTCCTGTTGATCAGACATTCTACTGTCTAAACAGCATGTGACACGTCGATATGTCTCAAGAACCCTGGAGACCTGCGGTCACGATTACGGCGAGGTCGGGAGACCTGCGCCGAGCGTCTGGCCGATGGCTCGCAACTGGGCTACGAACGGCTCCGGGATCAGGCCGCTGCTCTGGATCGGCACGTCCCACGTAATCACGCCGCCCTTGGCAGTCAGGTCCCGGACGTAGCCGACGATTTCGTCGTCGGGCTTCTGCGGACGTTCGCCGCTGCACCAGGTCTGGCCCAGGAAACTGAGGATCTGGAACTGGACGCGACAGCCCTCGCGTTCGATCCAGCGTCCGGGACAGGCGCGGATCGCCGCCGCGACTTGGTTCAGATTGACTTCGCCCGCCGTGTAGTCTTCTACGGGCGTGTGACAGACGATGGGCACCTTGACGCCCGGATTGAACGCCACCAGCGCGTCGGGATTGCCGGCCTTGAGCGCGCGGGCAAAGCTCGCAAAATTCGGCTCATCCGGATGGCGGTACATCTCGTCGGCGAAGTAGCAGCCGTCGATCCACCAGCCGGCGACCAGCCGCCCCCAGCGTTGCGACCAATCGCGGCAAATCGCTTCCCAATTGCGTTGGAACTCGGCTAACCGCCCTCCGACCTGCTCGCCGGGCAGCTGCCAGCCTCCCGGCGAACCCCAACGCCACTGCAGCTTCCGGCGTGCCTCATGATCCGCGGCCGGCGCGCCGCTGGGTAGATACGCCAGCAGCCGAATCCCGTGCGGCTGCAAGGCCCGCGCGAGGTCGGCGATCAAGTCGCGCCGCGAGCACTTGCTGGGCTGGATGTCCACCAGGCGGTCGTAAGTCGCGTTTGGCGCACAGTAATGGCCGGAGTTCTGACCGACGGTGAACAACAGGTACTTCGTCCCCGTGGACACCAGCTGCCGCACCAAGCCGGCCACGTCGAACGCATCCACTTGCTCGTTCCACGCCTCGGCCGACAATTCGGCCCCCCCGGCGGAACTGGGCGGCGCGCCCAGATAGTGCGTCATGACGCCCCAACCCGACTCCTGGAACCAATCGCAAGGGTGGGACTCGGCGGCCCCCACGTCCGCGATTGCCGAGCCCTGCAAGGTCAGTCCCGCGGCGGCCGCCTGAATCAGAAAACGGCGACGAGGTAGGACGTTTGGCAATGGAGAAACGTTCATCGGAGTGCGACCTTCCTTTCTCTTCAATCACGGGTTAAATCCAGACTTCCCCACAAGCTGGGATCTTCGTCGATCGGGAATTCCGGTCCCATCGTGAACGTCTGCCAGCCCAATTCCCGATCGACGACGGCATAAGTAAAACCCAGCCGTGGATGCTCCGAGGGATCGAAGCCGGACAGCGCGGCGGCGGGAATGTACGCCTGCAACGTGTATCCTCCGGAGCGAACGGTGGCGCGGATGCCAAGCATCGAATCCGCCACCGATTTCGGGTTCTCGCGGGCGCGGTCAATCATCAGCAACCGAGCGACGGGCTGCGTCTCGGAGCGCCCGCCCCCGGCCGGCAGCAGCGCGAAGCGATGGCAGAAACGGCTGGCACGATGAATGTTGTGCGTGTCGCGGGTGTCGATCCAGACGTGCAGCCCGTCGCTGTCTTCCGGACGTGACGAACGGCACCAGACGTTCTGTTTTTTGCCCGAAACGTACACCGCGAATCGCAGCCCTTCGTGACTCCACGCCGCCCGCACGTCCGCAAATTTGGGCCGCCCTTCCAATTCGCCAAAGCTGGGCAGGGTGTACTCCGGGCCCAGTTCGGGGCCCTTGGCGGGCCACAATGGCTCGCAGTGCCGGCAGGGAACGGAGACCCGGAACAGAAAAGTCGGAGCCAGCAGCGCTTCAGACATAAGCTCTCTCAGAAAAAAGACAACCGCGTGCGGTATCTCGGTTGTATTCCATCCGTGGGCCGCTGTCGATAACCCGGCCTTCGCTTCCGACGAGCGCGGCTTGTACACGGTGGCCGCTCGCCTACAATACGGCAACCGTGGATGGAATGCAGCCTGTGGCCGCAACCAAGGAGATGCTGCCCCGGAAGGCACTAGAACTCAACAGCGCAGCCCCAACCGTCAATGCCCGCCTCCGATATCGTCGTCAAAGGCGCCCGCCAACACAATTTGCTGGACGTCGATCTGGTCCTGCC
>Ga0302238_1001931_pt1 | contig 15667 bp, 9 predicted proteins | sample AAG_UR_Asn_MG_FD_193527 | JGI IMG/M metagenome (GOLD analysis project Ga0302238, IMG submission 193527) | Enriched activated sludge microbial communities from anaerobic digester in WTTP, New Holstein, Wisconsin, United States - AAG_UR_Asn | ecosystem: Engineered > Bioreactor > Anaerobic >...
AGGAAACGATGGTATCTCCTGCGGGTAGTAGCTCCCGGCAGAGAGATTCGGCGAGTGCATCGGCCGAGGGCACCGGGGGTCGTAGCCGCGGCCGCAACGACGAAGGGGAGACAAGCTCTGGAACGTCCAACGCCGCTGGCCCGTTGGTTGAGGAGTTGCCGGTACCTTCAGAGCCGCGGCTTCCCCCGCAGCCTCCCGTGGATGCCCCGGGGCGGTATGAGATTACCGAGGTGCGCTGGGACGTAGGAACCGACTTCGTGGGCTCCGTTGTCCGGAGGCTTGAGGCGGCCAAGGCAGACTTCGCACGACGGCACGAAGTGGAGGGGGGCCGCTTCTACGTAAGGTTCAGGATAGACGCCAGCGGCCAGCCAAAGGATATTGCCGTACAGGCCGAAGGCGCTTCTGGCTCTGAGGAGAAGTTGGGGATAGCGCTTGTGCTGGCCGCTGCCCCGTTCCCTGTTCCCGATGCCACATTTGAAATCGATGCGTCGGCCACTATTGGCAGCGCCGTGGATGCTGCCAGCGGCGAAGAGCATCGGGCTCTCCTCTCGGGTTCCGGGGACAAGGCCTTCGACGAGTTGGCAATAGGCCTGGGGGCCGGCGGCCCTTCCGGTGGCGTTGAGTGGAGCCTTGCCACCCACACCTTCAGGGCCCGATTCCGCCTGACCCATGAAGAGACCGCCCGTTTCAAGGCCGTGCTGGAGTGGTGGGAAGGAGATGAAGTTTTCCTCCCCTGGGCGCAGCAGCGTGCAGCGACCTACTCGGCCACCATTGAAGCCACACCGGTTCTTCGGTTGCCCGTATCGGTGAAGAGACGTTGATGCTGACGAGAGGCAGCGCCTACGCAACACCTAAGGCGGGCCGCATAGTGTGATAATTGCTCAATTGGTACAGATGGGAAAGTTCCGGGGGAACGGGGGTATCCACCGCCCCCATTTCGTGCGCCTTTTTGCGCATGCACTGATCGTGTTCCGGCCCCGCAGCAATGCGGGTGAGAAGCCTGTATGGCCGATGCGGGGAGCCCCCCTCAAGTTTCTCCCCCCGGGGGGTCTTTTTTTGTTGCATTTCGGGGGGGGGTTGATTAAGTTCCGCCGCTCGTACGGACCCCCCGCCTGGGCAGGCGTTCCGTGCATGCAGTGAACCCATTTGGAGATGACTGATGCTTGGTCAAATCTGGGAAGTTGTTGTGGAGCTGGGCGTAAGCCCCCCAACCTGAGGGGAGATGTGGAATGCACACCCTGGGTACTCATTTTCTGTTAGAGCTGTCTGGATGTCCCTTCCAGAACCTGAATGATCGCAACTACGTTGAAAGAACGTTATTGGAGGCGGCGGAAACGGCCGGGGCCACGATTGTGACCTCTGCTTTTCACACCTTTAGTCCCCATGGCGTCTCTGGAGTCGTTGTGATAGCAGAATCCCATCTCACGATCCATACGTGGCCTGAGTTGGGATACGCTGCGCTTGACGTGTTTACTTGCGGCGACGAGGCTATGCCCGGCAAGGCCGTGAAGTATTGCATCGACAAGTTCGGCGCAACCATGAACACCTACGTTGAAGTTAAACGTGGCATCATGGATGACAGAACGAAGTCAGCTTCGTGCTTCTTGAGTATTCAGGAGGGTCGCGGTGCCTCTCTTTGATTCCCACCTTTGGCTTTATGATTTTGTAGCGTCGGACACCGACGGCATGGTTCATCAGATATCCGAGACGATTTTGACCCGGAAGACGGAGTTTCAAAACGTAACGGTTCTGGCCACGCCGCGCTTCGGCAAGATTCTCACCCTTGACGGCCGAGTACAGAGCCTCGAGATGGACGAGTTTGTCTATCATGAGTCGCTGGTACACCCTGCCATGGTCGCCTGCGCCGAGCCTCGCAAAGCTCTGGTGATTGGCGGCGGAGAGGGGGCCTGCCTGCGTGAGATTCTTCGTCACAAGTGCGTTACTGATGCTGTCATGGTCGACATCGACGGTGAGTTGGTGAGCATCTGCAAAGAGCATTTGCCCACCTACCATCAGGGTGCTTTCGACCATCCCAAGACCAGGCTCTACGTGCAGGATGCTGCCAAGTTCGTCAAGGAGAGTCAGGAGCAGTTCGACGTGGTAATCGTCGACCTCTCGGAGCCTTCTCCCGGAACTCCGGCTTACTACCTGTTCACTACGGAGTTTTACCAGGATTTGACGCGGATTCTCGCCCCCGGCGCCGTGGTGGGCTTCCAGAGTGATGCGGCAGCGATTCATGCTCCCTCGCTGTGGACCACAACGGTGAACACCATCAGGCAGGTCTTCCCTCACGTCAGGCCCTACGTCACAACCATCCCCGGCTTTGGTTCGGAGTGGGGGTATGCTCTTGCGGCCCACGCACCGCTTCCTGAGCTGGATGTCGCCAGAGTTGATGCGATTCTGGAGAAGCGGGTCGACACTTCGTTGCTCCGCTTCTACGATGGCCAGACCCACCAGCGACTCTTCTGCCTTCCCAAGTATATGAGAACCCTCCTCGATAACGAGAGTCGGGTCTTCAGGCTCGACTCGCCACCAGTAGTTGAGTGGTAGCACAACGCGGAGTCTATCATGAGCGATAGCGCCAAGTTCGTCCTGGGCATTATCGGTGGTAGCGGCCTGTACGGCGTGCCCGAGATAGTTGTTGAGCGGGAGGTCGAGGTTGAGACGCCTTATGGCGCCCCCTCCTCGCCTGTCGTGGTAGGCTCCATCGGGGAGATGCGATGCCTCTTCCTTGCCAGACACGGGCGCGGTCACGTCAAGACCCCCTCCGAGGTGAACTACCGGGCCAACATCTGGGCGCTCAAGACCCTCGGGGCTCAAGCAGTTCTCAGCGTCTCGGCAGTGGGCAGTTTGCGAGAAGAGATTGTCCCCGGGGATCTTGTGATTCCCGACCAGCTCATCGACAGAACAACTGGCGTCCGGCCCAACACCTTCTTTGGTGATGGCCTGGTGGGCCACGTTGCATTCGGCGATCCCTACTGCCCATGCCTCAGCCGGCTGGTCGTTGATGCCGCCCGAAAGAGCGGGGCTACGGTTCACGTTGGCGGAACGCTGGTTTGCATGGAAGGCCCCGCCTTCTCTACAAGGGCAGAGTCCAACCTGCACCGGTCCTGGGGTGCTCACCTCATCGGCATGACTGCCATGCCCGAGGCCAAGCTTGCCCGGGAAGCCCGGCTCTGCTACTGCACCCTGGCCCTGGCCACAGACTACGACTGTTGGCACCCCGACCATGAGTCTGTCACTGTGGATCAGGTTGTTGCCGTGATGCAGAAGAACGTTGCCCGGTCCAGAGACACCCTCATCCATTTGGCGGAGAATCTCTCCATGGATGGCGGATGCCACTGCGCCGATGCCCTTGCGACGGCAGTTATCACCGCCGAGGGCTCCCGCAGCAAGGAGGCCATGCAGCGGCTGGAGTTTCTCTTGGCCTGATTTCCCGTTTCTCGATCCTGCAACAAGGAGTTCAGTCATGGAGCCCAAGCTCGTGGTAGTCGGTTCGGTAGCCTACGACCATGTGGAGACGCCGTGGGAGACCATCGCCGAAGTACTTGGCGGTTCCGCAACTCACTTTTCGCTAGCTTCCGAACTGCTGGTACACACGGGCGTAGTGGCCGTGGTAGGGGACGACTTCAAGAAGTCCGACTGGCAGCGCATGGAGCACCGTGGCATAGATCTCACAGGCCTTAAGCGCACTGAAGGGCTCACCTTCCGGTGGGGCGGGCGATACGACGAGCACCTGAAGGAGCGCACAACGCTCTTCACCCACCTCAACGTCTTCGCACAGTTCAGCCCCGAAATCCCCGCCGAGTACCGAGACGCCCCGTACATATTCCTCGCCAACATCGACCCCGACCTCCAGCACTTGGTCCTGGACCAGGTCAACAACCCCAAGTGGGTTGGCCTGGACTCCATGAACTTCTGGATCACGGGCAAGAAAGAGAGCCTCGTCAGGCTGCTGGCAAGAGTCCACACCTTCTTCCTCAATGACAGCGAAGCCTTCGAACTCACGGGCTTCCGAGACGCCTTCCGCGCCGCAGCCGCCATTCGGGCCATGGGCCCAAAGGTTGTGGTCCTCAAGAAGGGCGAACATGGCTCCGTGCTATTCGTTGGCGACGAGGTCTTCTCTGTTCCAGCCCTTGTCCTCCCCGAAGTGAAGGACCCAACGGGTGCGGGAGACACCTACGCTGGTGGTATGGCCGGCACCCTGGCCCGCCTCGATGACCTCTCCCCAGAGGCCATGCACTTCGCCGCTGTGGTCGGAACCTGCCTCTCCTCCATGTGCGTCGAGCAGTTCGGCCCCGATGGCCCCTGCTCTTCGGACCTGGAAGCGTTGAACCGAAGACTGGAACTCTTTGATAGACAAGTGCGCCACTCTGGTAGGAGAATCTCCTGAAGGAGGTGCGGTGATGGTTCTCAGCAATAAGGTCTCCTTGGATGCCAGAAAGCTCTCAAAGCTGCTGGATTTCTCTACCACCAGCAGCATTGCAGGCCGCATGGCGTGCACAGACTTCCCCTCTTCTTTGCTCAAGCCGGCCATTCAGGCATACATCAAGGCGTTCGGCGTGGACATGCAGGATGCTGCCCGGGGAGTGGAAGAGTACCGCTCGTTCGGGGACTTCTTCGCCCGCGAACTGAAACCCGGTGCCCGCCCCGTGGACCCCAGGGAAAACGTCCTCGTCAGCCCCGCCGATGGCCTCTTCCACAACTGGGGCAACGTGGAGCAAGGATTCATCGAACAGGTCAAAGGACAGACCTACTCTATTGCTGAACTGCTTGACGACCCGGTGGAGGCCAGGAAATACACAAAGGGCTCCTTCGCCACCATCTACCTCAGCCCAGCAGATTACCACAGAGTCCACTCGCCTATGCCCGGTTCTGTGGTCTCGGCCCGCTACTCGCCCGGGGCACTCTACTCGGTTCAGCCCTTCGTCACGAAGCTGCTGAAGAACCTCTTCGTTGCTAATGAAAGAATCTCCATTCACCTCGAGACGCCCCACGGCAGGGTTTGCGTCGTCATGGTCGCCGCTACCATCGTTGGCCGAGTGAGCCTTGCCTTCTCCAGTCTTGAAACCAATGGAAAGACCAGACTTCCCAAGGCAGACCTGTTCAGCAGGCCCATCCCCCTCTCCAAAGGGGCAGAATTGGGAATCTTCCACATCGGCTCCACGGTGGTATTGCTCACAGAGCGGCGCTTTGCCCCCACCGCTGATCAAGGCAGCAAGGTCAGAATGGGACAGCAACTCATGGAACTGAGATAAGCAGAGACTCTGTGGGGATTAGCTGAGAGCCGGCACGTCGGGACTTACTTCACTTCCAGCAATTCAACATCAAAGATCAGCGTTGCATTGGGGGGAATCACGCCGCCTGCGCCCCTGGCTCCGTAGCCAAGTTCCGGCGGAATGGTCAGCTTGCGCTTTCCGCCAACCTTCATGGACATTACGCCCTCGTCCCAACCCTTGATCACCTGGCCAACGCCGATGACAAACGTGAAGGGCTGGTTACGGTCGTAAGAAGCGTCGAACTTCTTTCCGTCGGTGAGCGTTCCTCGGTAGTGCACCACAACAGGCTTGCCGGCCACGGGGCTGGCGCCAGTGCCAACTACGACATCTTCATACTTCAGTCCGGATGCAGTCTCCACGATCTTTCCTCCATCATTGGCCGCCTCATCGGCAGGCTTGGGTTCATCGGCAGGCTTGGCCTCTTCAGCGGGCTTGGCCTCTTCAGCGGGTTTGGCCTCTTCAGCAGGCTTGGCCTCTTCGGCAGGCTTGGCCTCTTCAGCAGGCTTGGCCTCTTCAGCGGGTTTGGCCTCTTCAGTGGGTTTGGCCTTCTGCTCCTCGGCTTGAAGCTTGGTGGCCTCAGCGTTCTTGGACTCCACCGACGCCTTGTCCAGAGAGACCTCAACCATCTCAGCGCCCTTAACGGGGTCTTTGGCCTGAGCCTGTTTGGGCGCCTCGGCCTTAGGCGGCTCAGCCTTGGGTGCATCCTTGGCGCACCCAAGGGTCAGCCAACCGGCAGCAACAACCAATAGCAACTTGTTCATGTGAACTCCTCCTTTCACAATGGCGGGGAGAATTTCGCCCACTGGGCCCCTCGTGTCAAGCGGGATGAGCAGCCGAGCACCGCTGACTCGAATCCTGGGTCTCGCTCTGGTCCGCCGGGCCCCTGCTCAGCGCCGCCACTTCCCAGCTTGGGCCGCGCCGACGCTACTTCCCTTGACGTGAGGGCGTTCTCGTGCTGATATGCGCCCGCCAAAAGGGGTGAGTACTCGTGAATCACATTAGAAACTTCTCAATTATCGCTCACATCGACCACGGAAAGACGACTCTCTCTGACCGACTGCTCATGGAGACTGGAACCATCACCGAGCGGGAGTTCCGAGAGCAGCTTCTCGACTCCATGGACCTGGAACGGGAGCGGGGCATCACAATCAAGTCATCTGCCGTTGCCATGAAGTACCGGGCGAAGGATGGCCAGGAGTACCACCTCAACCTCATCGATACTCCCGGCCACGTGGACTTCTCCTACGAAGTAAGCCGAGCCCTGTCGGGTTGCGAAGGTGCCCTGCTGGTCATCGATGCCAGCCAGGGAATACAGGCCCAGACACTGGCTCATTACTTCAAGGCCCTGGAACTGGACCTCACGGTTATTCCGGTCATCAACAAGATTGACATGGTGGCAGCGAATGTGGATCGGGTGAAGGCGCAGATAGACCGTGAATTGGCCATGGATCCTGAGGAAGCGCTGCTCTGCTCTGCCAAAGCTGGTCTGGGAATACCCGAGTTACTGGAAGCCGTGGTGAAGAGAATCCCGTCGCCCGGCGGCAATGTCGATGGGCCCGCCAGAGCCCTGATTTTCGACTCGAAGTACGATGCCTTCCGAGGCACCGTGATTTACACCCGCATGATGGACGGCTCCATGACCGCCGGACAGATGCTGCGGGTCATGTCTTCGGGCAAAGCCTTCAAGATAGAAGAGGTGGGACAGTTCAGGCCTGAAAGAAAGGCTGTGAACGTCCTGAAGACGGGAGAGGTGGGATACATCATTGCCGGCATCAGAACTGTCTCGGATACTCCGACGGGCGACACACTTACGCTGGACGAGAATCCCGCCGAAGAGCCGTTGCGTGGATTCATGGAGTCCAAGCCCGTGGTCTTCTCTTCCTTATACCCTGTTAGCGGCGATGACTTCGAACCGCTTGGCCAGGCCCTGGCCAAGCTCAAGCTGAATGATGCCTCCCTCCACTTTCAGAAGGAGTCTTCTTCGGCCCTGGGGTTCGGCTACCGTTGCGGCTTCCTTGGGCTGCTCCACGCCGACATAACCCAGGAGCGAATCAGCCGTGAGTTCAACATCGACCTCATCATCACGGCCCCCTCGGTGCAGTACCGCATAACGCTGAAGACCGGCGATGTGATCCTCCTTGAGAACCCCTCGGCCTACCCGGATCCCGTTGAGATCCAGATGGCCGAAGAGCCGTTCATCGATGCCACCATGATCATGCCCGACCACTACCTTGGGGCCGTCATGAAGCTCTGCATGGAGAGGCGAGGCACCAACCTCCGGCACAGCTACGTGGGCGAGAAGAGGGTGGAATTGAGGGTCGAACTGCCCCTGGCCGAGGTGGTTTACGACTTCTACGACCAGCTGAAGTCGGTGACACAGGGATACGGCTCGTTTGATTACGGATTCATCGGCTTCAGGCCATCCCAGCTTGTGCTGTTGGCCATCAAGGTCAACGGCGAGGATGTTGACGCTCTTGCTATGCTGCTCCACAAGGACCGGGCCTACAGCCGGGCCAGAGAGATATGCGAGCGCCTGGTGGACGAGATCCCCCGCCATCAGTTCCCCATCCCAATTCAAGGAGCCATCGGAGGCAAGATCATCGCCCGAGAGACCATCCCGGCCTACCGAAAGGATGTCACGGCGAAGTGCTATGGCGGCGACATTACGCGAAAGCGGAAGCTCCTCGAGAAGCAGAAGGAAGGAAAGAAGAAGATGCGCCAGTTCGGTTCCGTTGAGATCCCGCAGCGGGCCTTCCTGGCGGTGCTGCGCACAAAGTCCGACAAGGACTGATGGGCAATACTCCCAACCGGAGAGTGGTTGCCACCGCCATGAGCCACATCTACATTCACGTGCCATACTGCCTCAAGAAGTGCCACTACTGCGCCTTCTACTCCAGGCCACAACCTACTCAGGACCAGCTTGACTGCTACGTCGACACCTTGCTGCTGGAGGCCGGGCGCTCAACATTCCAGTGGAATGGAGTAGAGACCCTGTTCCTTGGGGGTGGCACCCCTACCCTTCTGGGACCTCATCGGGTAAAGCGATTGTTGGATTCGCTCCCGCTCTCCTCCTCCTGGCTTCCCGGCGCCGAAGTTTCCATGGAGGCTAACCCCGGCACTGTCGGTCCCTGGGACCTGGAGTTCTATCGGGCCGCCGGAATCAATCGTCTCTCTATTGGTGTCCAGTCGCTGAATGAGCAGACTCTCTCCTTTCTGGGACGCCTTCATGACGCGAATGACGCGCTTCGCGTGGTGCGTCATTCTGCCTCTCTTGGCTTCCGCACCAGCGTGGACCTAATCTACGGCGTGCCAGGCCAAGAACTCATCCACTGGTTCCAAGAGGCCCAGACCCTGGCCGAACTGGGCGCCTCCCATATCTCGGCCTACCTGCTCTCCGCCGAACCCGAGACTCCTCTGGGAAGAAGCACCCGGCAGGGTCTTGTGGTATTGCCCGACGAAGAGGCCCAAGCCGACCTTGTGCGAAGCGTCCATGACTTCTTCCGCCGCTTGGGCTGGGACCTCTACGAAGTCTCCTCCGCAGCCTCCACAACAGGCCAGCGCTGCCTCCACAACCTGGCCTACTGGGCCCGAGAGCCCTACCTGGGACTTGGCCCTGGGGCCCACTCCTTCGACGGAGTTCGCCGCTGGGCCAACATCGGCAACGACGAAGCATGGCTCGACGCCGTGAAGAAGGGCAAGAGCGCACTGGAGTTCCTGGAGACCCTCACGCCATCAGAAGAATTGACCGAACTGATCATGCTGGCAATGCGCTGCGCCGACGGCTTACCCCTGAGCAAAATCCTGGACCGACCAGAGGTTCAGGCGCAGCAGTTCCTGAGCAACGCTCAACGTCTGGCCCAAATGGGACTGGCTCAACTGATTGATGGGCGCCTGGTGCCTACTGCCGAGGGACTGCTCTTTGCCGATTCTATGCCCCAATGGCTACTTGATCAGTAACGGGGCTCCCGTTCAATCGGGAACCTGCCCCGCTAATCGGCCGGCTTACTTGAGCGTCTTGAGCAACTCTTCAAGCTGCACCCTCAACTGCCCTCCAACCCACTTCTCGCCCAACAAGCTGCGAAGGAAATCACCAGCCTTCTGCTTCTGCCCGGCCTGAATAAGGGCATTGGCATAAGAGAGCGCAAGGGCACCATCTTTGGGGGCCAGCTTGACTGCCATGGCCCACTGGTTCACCACCTCTTCCATCTTCGTCTTGGCATCGAGCATTGCCGCAAGTCTGCTTCTTGCTGAAGCACTGTCGGGGGCCCACTCTACAATTGTTGTCAAGCAACGGAATGCCTTCTCATGCTCCCTGACCTCAGTGAGGGCTTGTGAGATGATCTTCACGGTATCGGGCTGCAGTCTGGCTCCTGACATCATAGCGGCCATGCCCCAGTCTGGCACAGAAGCCTGCTGCCCGCTCTCCCACAACATGTCGATGAAAGCGCCCCAGGTGATGCTGTCGGTAGGCCGTGCTTCCACTGCCTGCGAGAACTCATCGATGGCGGCGGTCCAGTCCCTGCGACCGGTGAAGACCTGGGCAGCGATGCGGTGCAGCATGGGTGATACCAGCCCCGATTGCGCCTCGTCCTTCCGAATCTGAGCCATGAGCTCCGGCAGGGACGGGTGAATCTCCATCAGAGACCTGACCTTATCCTCTGCACGCTGACCGTTGCTGGCAGCGCAGCTTGGGCAGGCGCTGAGCGCCGCCAGGATATCGTCCAGAGCCGGCTTGTACTTAGCACCACTGGTGTGGGCGTCAGCTCGGCCATAGAGGCGGTTAGCCATGAGCCACGGCCCTCCCCCAGCCTCGCTGAGCAGAGAGATAGACTCTCCGAAGAGAGCAACGGCCTCGTTCCAGAGTGGGCCCTGGCTCACGGCGTGAGCCAAGACCGCCGCCACCTCGTGATTCCAAGCGCCACGGCGCTTCCAGTCGGCCACGGTCTCTCGTAGAACCTTCGCTGCATCTTTGCTTTTACCAGTCTTCAGCGCCGCAACAATGTACTGAGTTCTCGGGTTGAGCAGTTTTGGATAGGCCACCATAAGCTGGCGGGCCGCCTGAAGGGCCTTGGCAGACGCCCCGGTGCTGTTCCAGAGTCGAATCAACTGCTCCAGGGCGTAAGGCTCCAAGGGCTGCCTGGCGTGGGCCTTGGCCAGTATCTGGGCCGCATCAACGGGCCGCGCCAGGTCGTGCTCCACGAAGGCCGCAACGAAGAGTGTGCAGGAGGAGCACTCCAGCACCAGCTCCGCTGCGTCACGGGCCGCTTTGACAAAGGCATCCTTGTGCTTGGCAACAAAGGCGCCCCCGTCCATCTGCATCACTACCCAACGGTTGTTAGTGCGCCCCGTCTCCAGTTCTTTGGAAGTCTCCGCCAGCAGCAGGTCCAGGAGTTGCTTCTCCACATCCTTGGGCAGAGTCTCTCCACGCACCCACTGGTCCAGCTGATACCCCACCGAGCCCATGAGGCCCGACTCGTAGTAGGGTCGGAAGGTGGGCACCTTGGCCCTCAACTTCAGAACATAGCGCAGGGCATCCACCTTTGATTGGACATCAGCCACCATTGCAGCGGCAGCACCCAGCACCTCGTACCAGCGCTCACCGGCAACAGGCAGAACGCTGGCTTCCAGGAACTCGAGAAACTGGCCCAATTCCTTGGGTGTCCGAATCCCGCGGTACACCGCAGACCGAACGGCCTGTGAGGTCTCGGCCATAAGCCATGAGACCACCTGACTGTTGGCATCAGCAAGACGCTCCGTAGCGACCTTGAAAACTGCCTTCACCAGTTCTTGACCACTTCCAGGCGAGAGGGCAAAACCATAAGCGACTGCCTGTCCCGCAAGCCTGATGAACCGTGCTGCGATGGCACCTTTCACATAGGAGGGGGCCTTCTCTTCCATCTTGGCCAGGTAGAGTTCCAGGTCCGTCATTGCTGGCTGGGTGCGAGCTATTGCCACAAGGGTGTCCAGAGCAGAATACTCTCCGTAATCCAGGTAGTACCCTGTTGCCTCCAGCCTCGACGCCAGCTCGGTCATAAGCAGCATCACACCCTCTTGGGATGCTTTGTCCCCGTAGTGCATATTTGCGACGTTCACGGCCATCTCGAGCCGAAGAGGTGAAGCTGGGGCGCCCAGGCTCAGCAGCCCTTTGGCCACAGCAACACGCTTGGCCTCCAACTCCTCGTCCTCAAGACCTCCAAGGCCATAGAGCAGGGCAACGAGGCCCGCCGCTTCTCCGGCATCTGAGACCCCCGCTGTGGCCACCTCCATGCGCTTGAGCAGCCGGCCCTTGTAGTCGTCGAAATGCCCGGAGACAGCCAGGCCAACCACGTCCAGTGACATCAGCATCCCGTTGATACGGCGCTTCGCACCATCGTCGCTGGCCCCCTTGAGCGCCGCACTTACCTCCTTCATCACCTGCTCCAGCGCTGCCTCGGTCTGGATGCTTCGGAACTGATACTGAAGGTTCGTGACAAACTGGGACGCCTCCTGGGCTGTCATGCCCGGCAGAGCCTCAAGCAGAGTGACAAGCAAGCGGCCATCCTGCGTGGCGTTGAACGCCGTGCCTGCCTGGTAAGCGTAATTGGATGGATAGGGTGCCGCCTTGAAGAGGGCCTTGAACAGAGCCACCAATTCGTCGCTGGCCCTTGCATTCCCACCCTCTCTCTGAAGCCTTGCCACTTCCACGCCTATTCTGTTCTGCAAGTCCCACTCAGAGAGTTGGGAGAGGCTCTTCTGAATCCGCCCCTTCTGCCCCGCCGCAGCGTCAGGCATGGCTTGGGACAAGGAGCGCAGGAGCTTTGCTCCGGCAGCATCCAAGGGAGTATCGGAGGCCTGCTCCAGCAGCTTCAACGCCCCGGAGGCGTCCCCGCGCTCGGCCCGTATGCCCGCACGAACCGCAGACCAGCTAACGCCCCCAGGGCCCCCCTTCTCCAACTCCACGAGGAACTTCTCCAGAGTCTCCATCTCCCCGGATGCAAGGAGAAGCCCGATGATCTCCACCCTCCAGGCCAACTCCTCCTCCTCCGTAGCAGCGTCAGATGCAGCGGCCTTCATGAGCTCGACTACCTTGGCAACCGATGCCGGGTCACCCGAACGGACTGCCGCAGCCGCCGCAATATTGGCGGCGCTCTCCAACCAGATAAGAGCCTCGTCGAACGCCTGCTTCCTGGCACCCGACTTTTGCGCCATCAGCAGAGTACCTTCCGCCAGGGCCTCGGAGAGTTGCTGACCAAGGCCAACCCGAAGCGCAAGCTCACGCAGCCGCATCAGGGCCGCTATCTCCTCGGGCATCCCCTCCTTGTTGGCCATGGCTTTGGCCGCATCCAGCCGTCCCTGCCGGTCACACTTACTTCGTTGCCCGGCCCGAGCCTTGCGGTTTTCACCGCCGGCGCCCTTCAGGCATTCCTGAGCCCCAGCAAGCTCCCAAGCCATCGAGAGGCGCTCCACCGCTGCCAGCCGAGACGAGAGACGGTCTGTTCCCTCAAGCCTCGCTCCAACCATAGGAAGCAACGACCGGGCCTCCTCCATGTCCTCTATGCGTGGCCTGCCACCAACAAGAGTATAAAAGAACTGCTCACGGGCATCGGCCAACTCTTCGCCCGACATCGCCTTATGCAGGCTCCTGACGGTATCCAGATATGGCCCCCTGAGCTCGGCCGAATTGGCGGCCACAAGGTTGACCAGCGCATGGAACCACTGCAAGTCGCCCCTGGCCGCCCCATATAGCTTGGCAACCCCACCCTGCGCCAGCTTCAACACACTCTGCCGCTCCTCCGCCGTCAACGCCTTGAGGTCGGAGATAACCTCTACGATGCCGTAGAGACGCTCCCATGAGTAGCTGTCGGCTGCACCAGCCAGATGCTTCCAGAGACGTTCACGTAGCTCCCTGCCCTCCTTTGATGCGCTGAATTCGGCATGTCGCCGGGTTTGCCCGGCGTATCGCTGCCATCCCTCTTCCACTGCCGCTCGGTGGGCCACCTGGGCTACCTTGGGCGCCAACTCTTTGACCACCCTGCCGTAGCTGTATATGTACCCATAACCAAGAGCCATGTTCACCGCTGCCTGGAGCTTGCCCGCGGTAACCCCGGTCGGCACCTCCTTCAGCGCCAACGCTTCACTCATCCAGGTTCCGGCAACCCTCTTCGCCTCTTCACCTTGGCCAGAGGCCTCAAGCGAGGCCAAGTATCTTCCATAGGCCTGGCTGCTCTCCGAGTCTGCCGTCTCCATCCAACGTCGGGCCGCCTTGAGCAGCCCCTCTCCATCCCAACGGTTCTGGTAGATATCCAAGCGAGTGGTTAGCAGGGTCTCCTGTTGACTCTTTCGGCCCTCGAAGTGCTTGATGGATGCCTCCAACCAGTCCAGCGCCTCATCGCTGCGCCCCTCCTGGGACAAAGACCAGGCGTAGCCCGTTTGGGCGTAGGGCTCATCGGGGAAGTCCCGAGCTGTCTCGTGGCGCAGTGCCCGGGCCTCATGACGCATAGAAGCGGTCTCATAGGCGGAAATCATCACTTCACGAAATGCAACTTCTCCTCTTTCGGGAGGGACAGCGGCAACGTAGAAGGGCTTGAGCCATGAGGCAAATTCCACCAGTGGCTTGCCCCGTAGAATCCCTGACGCCGTTCGGTAGAGGTAGGTGCCCACGTGAAGGGATGGGCTGCGTCCCGTCCCAGTCTCGTGAGCAACAAGCTTCTCCATGAGCGGCAGCACTTCGTCATGCCGACGGGCCTGCCCGAACGTGGCCAGCCGAAGCCACGAAATGGCCACCTTACCCTTGGCAATACTCTCCATGGCCCCCAGTTCAGTCAGAGCCTCGTCGAAACGCTGAGCGTTGCTGTGCCACGAGAAGAGTGCAAAGTGGTCTGACAGCGTGGCCTCTCCTCTGGCCTTCCGGCCACGGGCCGCAAGAACCGATGGCGTGGTGTTCTGAAGCTCCAGGAAGGCCCCCCTGGCCTGCTCCAGCTCTGCAAACGAGTTCTTCACCCCTTCGGCATCCAGCAGCTTCCACGACATGGTCTCCATGATTTCGGAGTACCCCGACTCATCCCAGTAGCGAGTGGCCGATGGCATCCAAACGGTCCCAATAAGTTCGGCCTTAGCCACCTCGTAGGTGTTGAGCAACTGCTTGCCGGAATAGTTCCTCACGGCCACCACAAGCGAACGACCCGCATCTACCTCCAACTCCATTCGGGCTTTGGAACCGTCTGTGGCAACCAACTCCACAACGGGCTTCTCTTTCGAACCCCTAATGGAAGCCTGGAAGGTGGAAGCAAGGCTCGTGAGCGGGCTCCACAACCCCGTCCGATCAACTATGTCCCAGGGTGGTGTATCCCCTGGAGCCGACGCCCTGACCCGTCCTGTCATGTAGGCAGCGTTCAGGGCACCACGTAGTTTCCCGTCGTTCCACTGAATGTAGTCGGGGGAGTTGCTTCGCCGAGTCCGGGTGATCCAGCGCTTCTGGGCCAGGGTCACGCTTCCTGTAGTCAGGGAGTACATTCCGCCACTCCAGGCCCCGTGGTTCTCAACCCGCAAGTCAACGTGGACTCCGGGGTTTTCCGACGCCCAGGCAGCTCTGCCGGCAGATTCTAGCAGTGTTACCACTTCCTCGGGCCAGGTTGGCCCAGAGTCCACTGCCTCCTTCACCGATGGTCGGGGTGCTGGCTCGTAGATCTGGTAGGGAAGCAGCTCGGCTACCCACCACGGGTCCTGGGGTTGCCCCAGCCCAGAAAGACCGGGGACCAGAGACGCCACCGCACCTGACACCGAGCCTTCCATTGAGAACTTACCGTCCAATGACCAGTCGGCATACCCCGAAGCGAACCTGCTCTTCGCCTTCTGCGCCGGCATCTCTCGGGCCATGGTCTCGTCTCCCAGGCCCCCACCGGAAAAGAGGCCGTTCCCCGTAGCCTCTGCTTCGCCAAGGGGCGCAAACTCCCCCGAGGCGGAATCAAACTTGTCGCTCTCTTCGAAATCCCCCACGGGGTATGCCGCCGCTGGCTGTACCATTGGAGGCCCATCGAGGCTGTCGTAGGAGGGCTCAAGCATGGGCATGGGCTCCTCGGGTGGCACGACCCCGGTGTCGTAGGCCCCTGACTCCGGTTCAAGGGCCTCCTCCCTGTATTCGTAATCACCACCGGCCCCATCCATCTCTCCGCCAAGATCAGCTCGGAAATCCGAAAGGCCACCGCCACCTCGGCCCCATCCAGTAGCGCCGCCGGTGAGGGTCACTGAGGAGACAACGTCCACAGGCCCCTCCCAGTAGGCACCCCTCGAGACAACCTGCCCCAGAAACTGCCTGGAGAGCTTGTCCGGACGCATGTACCTCCCAGAGAGCCGCTCCACCAGTTCCCTCCGCCACCGCTGCCCCGCAACCGCTGCTTTGCTCTGCAGTT
>Ga0302238_1001934_pt1 | contig 15627 bp, 11 predicted proteins | sample AAG_UR_Asn_MG_FD_193527 | JGI IMG/M metagenome (GOLD analysis project Ga0302238, IMG submission 193527) | Enriched activated sludge microbial communities from anaerobic digester in WTTP, New Holstein, Wisconsin, United States - AAG_UR_Asn | ecosystem: Engineered > Bioreactor > Anaerobic >...
CACCGGCACCAGAATCTCCACGCGCGACTCAAGGTTGCGCTTCATGGCATCGGCAGAGCCGATGAAATACTCCTCTTGGCCACCATTATGAAAATAATAGACCCGGCTATGTTCCAGGAAACGCCCGACCACGCTGATCACACGGGCGCTCTCGGATACCCCGGTAATACCCGGAATGAAACGACAAGAATCCCGCACAAACAGGTCCACCTTCACCCCGGACTGGCAGGCGCGGTACAGGGACTTAATGATGTCGCCGTCATCCAAAGCGTTCATCTTGAATTGGATCAGCCCGCCACCTTTTTCACGGTGCGCCAGGATCTCCCGTTCAATCTTTTCCAGCAGGGCACGTTTCAGCAGTTTGGGGGCAGGCAGCAGCTTATGGTAGACCCGCTTGGGTGAAAGCCCGGTTGTCAGATAATTGAACAACTCGGTCACATCCCGACCAATGGCGTCATCACAGGTAAAGAGCCCCAGGTCGCTGTAGAGCCGGGCAGTATCGGTATGATAGTTGCCGGTGCCGATATGGACATAGCGCCGAATACCGTTATAGTCACGCCGCACCACCAGGATCACCTTGCAGTGGGTCTTAAGCCCCACCACGCCGTAGGTGACATGGATACCGGCCTCCTCCATCCGCTCCGCTATCCTCAGGTTGGCAGCCTCGTCAAAGCGGGCCTTCAGCTCGACCACCACCGCCACCTGCTTGCCGTTTTCAGCAGCTCTGATCAGCGAGTCGATCAGGCGCCCCTCCTTGGAGGTGCGATAGAGGGTCATCTTGAGAGCGCAGACCTTGGGATCATCGGCGGCTTCGTTCAGGAAGCGTTCGACCGAACCGGCAAAGGATTGGTAAGGGTGCCGCACCAGCAGGTCACCGCTGTTCCTGATGATGTGGAAGATGTTGCGGGTGGTCATCAGTAGCGGATGTTCCTCAGGATGATGGGGAGGATCGTGCAGTTTGGGGTGATTGACGCGGGCAATCTCGAACAGATCACGCATCCCCAGCATTTCCGAGACCTCAAACACATCGCTGGCCTCATCCAGATCAAGTTCTGCAGCCAGCCGCCCTTTATGCACCGGGTCCATCCCCGGCACCACTTCGAGCCTGACGATGGGTGCGAATTTGCGTTCCTGCAGCTCTGACTCGATCATGGCCACCAGGTCGTCGGCCTTTTCCTCGTCCTTTTCCGTGTTGGCGTTGCGGGTAACCCGGAACAGCTCGCAGGACACCACCTTCATGCCGGGAAAGAGCATATCCAGGTTGGCGGCCATGATCTCTTCCAGCGGGATGAAGCGGTCCCCCTTCCCCACCCTGATGAAGCGGGTCACACCGGGCCCCAGCGGCACCTTGACCCGCGCCAGGGAGACATCCTTTTCACGGGGATAGCGCACCGCCACCAGCAGGTTCAGGGAAAGGTTCGAGACAAAGGGAAAAGGATGGGCCGGGTCAATGGATTGGGGGGTCAAGAGCGGATAGATGTCGCGGCTATAGAGCTCGCGCAGGCTTTTTTGTTCTCTGCTGCTCAAGCCCTTCCAGGTTACGATCTCGATCCCCTTGTCATCCAGTAGATTCATGATCTGGCGGAACAGGGCCGCCTTGTCGGTCACCAGGGTGCGGACCTCCAGGTGACACTCCATTAGCTGCTGACGCGGGGTGCGGCCATCCAGGGTCAGCTCCATCACACCGGCGGCCAGCTGCTGCTTCAGGCCGCCGATCCGCTTCATAAAGAACTCGTCAAGGTTGGAGCTGACAATGGCCAGGAACTTTACCCGTTCCAACAGCGGCACCCGCGGATCGGCTGCCTCGCTCATTACCCGCCGATTAAAGGCCAGCCAGGTCAACTCACGATTCAGGTACCACTGGCTGTCATCCAGATCAATAACCGGTGCAGCAGCATCCACGGCAGTATCCGGCGCTGGTGTGTTTTTGGGCACAGCAGGTGCCCGGCGTCTCTTGGACACCGTTACCTTGGGCGTAACGTTCTCAGCGCCATCAAGCGGTTGATCCATCTTTTTCACCTTATGTTTCCCAGACTTGCGAGCTGCGGTCACAGACCACCTCCGGATGGTTATACTATTAAAATATTCTACCGTACTGTTACAATCATGCAACAAACAGCGGTTGTTTTGAATCGGTTGATCAAGCGGGCCATCTATGGTACACCACCTATCCCATGGCTCGCCTCAACCCGGAACAATTCTCAGCTGTCCATCATACCGAAGGTCCCCTGCTGGTGCTGGCCGGGGCCGGATCCGGCAAGACTCAGGTCATCACCAGCCGCATTGTCCACCTGCTTGCCAAACTGCACGTACCGGCCGACCAGATCCTGGCAGTCACCTTCACCAACAAGGCGGCCAAGGAGATGCAGGAGCGGGTCAGGCATGCCGCCGGCAAACAGGCCGAAGGGATCCTGATCAGCACCTTCCACTCCCTGGGTGTGCGGATCCTGCGGCGTGATATCCGCCGACTGGGGTACAAACCCAACTTCACCATCTACAGCGACAGCGACCAGGCCGGGGTGGTACGCCAGGCCCTCACAGACCTGAATATCGACACCAAGCAGTTCCCCCCGGATATGGTGCGCTGGCAGATATCCATGGCCAAAAACCGGCTGGTCTCAGCCGAACAGTACCCCAAACAAGGCAGCACGCCGCTCGAACAGGTCACTGCCCAGGCCTATCCGCGCTACCAGCAACTGCTGCGCGCCTATAATGCCATCGACTTTGACGACATCATCATGCTGACCGTGCAGATGCTGGAAGAGCTGGCAGAGGTGCGGCAGTACTGGCAGACCCGTTTCCGCTACATCATGGTGGATGAGTACCAGGACACCAACGCCTGCCAGTACCGTTTGATTTCCTTGTTGGCGCAGCAGCACGGCAACCTTTGCGTGGTGGGGGACGACGACCAGGCCATCTACGGCTGGAGGGGGGCGGATGTTGCCAACATCCTTAACTTTGCCCAGGAACGGCAGGGCTGCAGCGTGGTCAAGCTGGAGCAGAACTACCGCTCCACCGGCGCCATCCTGCAGGCCGCCAATGCCGTGATCCGCAATAACAGCAAGCGGAGCGACAAGGCGCTCTGGACCGCCTCGGGCACCGGCGAACTGATCAACCTGCTTGCAGCGGACACCGATGATGACGAGGCCCGCCTGGTGGTGGAACAGCTGCAATTGGCCCAATACCGCTCCCAGCGCCCCTGGCGCGACTTTGCGGTCCTGTACCGTTCCAATACCCAGAGCCGGGCCTTTGAAGAAGTGCTGCGCATGGAGGGCATTCCCTATGTCTTAGTGGGGGGCCAGAAGTTCTTTGAACGTAAGGAGGTCAAGGATGCCCTCTCCTATCTGGCGGTACTGGCCAACCCTCGCGACGAGGCCGCCCTGGTCAGGACCATCAACTTCCCCAGACGGGGCATCGGCGGCACCAGCCTGCTACGCCTGCAGCAATGGTCCCTGGAGCACAATCTGTCACTGTACGACACCCTGGGCATGGCCGATCAGATTGAAGGGCTCAGTGAGGCGACCCGTAAGGCAGTGAACGGCTTTCATGCCATGATCAGACAGGAACTGGCTGACTTTACCAGCGCCAAGATGGCTTCCCAGGCAACCGCCCTGTTCAAGCGGTTGGGGATCAATCAGGAGCTGTATCGCACCATCGACAACCCGCTGCAGGCCCGCAAGCGGATTGAAAACATTGAACAGGTGATCAATGCCCTGGCCAGTTTTGAGGAGCGAAACCCGACTGCAGGACTGGCGGACTTTCTGGAGCGGATCGCCCTGTTGGAAGACAACCGGCGGGAAACTGATACTGATCAGCCCCAGGACGCTGTCACCCTGATGTCGCTGCACGCCAGCAAAGGACTGGAGTTTCCCCAGGTCTTTCTGGTGGGGATGGAAGAAGGGCTCCTGCCGCACCACCGCTCCATTGATGAAGACCCGGAGGTGGCCGAGGAGCGCAGACTCTGCTATGTCGGTATCACCCGGGCACGGGAACAGTTGACCATCTCGCACTGCCTGAGACGCCGCAAGTACGGCAGTTGGGAGGAACGCCAGCCCAGCCGCTTTCTGGCGGAGATTCCTGCCGAACTGTTCGATGGCGGCCCCGCTGCCGAGGCGCAGCAGGAACCGGTAGACATGGGACTGGACTTCTTTGCGCGGATGCAGAATTTATAAACAAACACCCCGGTGAGGTAAACCCTCCGGGGTGTTTGTTTGAGTACGACAGAGACAGCACGTCTTGTACGCTGAAGACGGACTACTTTACCGCTGCGTTCAGGTCAGCCAACAGCTGCTCAGGATCAAGGCCATGGTTGATGGCCCCCAGGTCAATCGGTTCACTTTGCGCGCCAAGGCAACCGGCGCAGGCCAGGTTGTATTTCTTCAACACCTTGGCGGTCTCCGGATAGGTACGCAACATTTCGAGGAAGGTCATATCCTTGCTGATCTTTGCAGCCTTTGCCATATCACTGCCTCCTACTCGTATTTGATCTCGATGATTTCATATTCCTTGGTACCGGCCGGCACCTTGACCTTGACCGAATCGTCCAGCTTATGACCGATCAGCGCCTTGCCCACCGGCGAGGTGCAGGAGATCTTGCTTAACTTGATATCGGCCTCGTCCTCACCCACAATCTTATAAGTGATCTCCTCTTCCGTGGCCGTGTCATACAGGGTCACGGTGGCGCCGAACACCACCTTGTCCGGCTTGAGCCCCGTCAAATCAACCACATGGGCTCGGGCCAGCTTACCCTGCAGCTCAAGGATACGTCCCTCAATAAACCCTTGACGGTTCTTGGCAGCATCGTATTCGGCATTTTCCGAAAGATCGCCATGACTGCGCGCCTCAGCAATATCCTGAATCACCTTGGGACGCTCCTCACGGATCAGGCGCTTCAGTTCTTCCTGCAGCGCTTCGTAGCTTTCTTTGGTCAAAGGAATCGTAGTCGACATCGTAGCGAACAAGCTCCTAAAAAAGATAATCCTGAAGTGGCTTGACCCGTAGATCCTGCTCCTTCAGGTTGATGATGGCATCGACCGCTGCATTGGCACCGGCAGTGGTGGTATAGTACGCCACACTGTGCATCAGGGATTCACGGCGGATGGAAAAGGAATCGGCAACGGCCTGGGCCCCTTGGGTCGTGTTGATGACCAGTTGCACCTCGCCATTTTTCAGGGCATCCACAATGTGGGGTCGGCCTTCCTTGACCTTGTTGACCCGTTTGACCGGTATCCCTTTTTCCTCGAGAAACGCAGCCGTACCACCGGTGGCAAGCAGACCGAAGCCAGCTTTATACAGTTTTTCTGCCGCATTGACAACCAGTTTCTTGTCGGCATCCCGCACGCTGATAAAGGCGTTGCCGGAAAGCGGCAGCTTGACATTGGCCCCCATCTGGGCCTTGGCAAAGGCCTCGGCAAAGGTGTCGCCGATCCCCATTACCTCGCCAGTCGACTTCATCTCCGGCCCCAGCAGGGTATCGACCCCGGGAAATTTCACAAAGGGAAAGACCGCTTCCTTGACTGAATAGTACCCCGGCACGATGTCACCGGAGACCCCCAGCTCGATCAAAGACTTACCAGCCATCACCCGGGCCGCAATCTTGGCCAGCGGGCGGCCGGTGGCCTTGGAGACAAATGGCGCGGTCCGGGAGGCCCGCGGGTTCACTTCCAGTACATAGATGGTGTTGTCCCTGACTGCGTACTGCACGTTCATCAGACCCTTGACGTTCAGCTCCAGGGCCATCACCTCGGTCTGGCGCCGGATCTCGTTGATCAGCTCCTGCGACAACGAATAGGGCGGCAGCGAGCAGGCCGAGTCACCGGAGTGGATACCGGCCTCTTCGATATGCTCCATGATCCCGCCAATCACCACCTGCATGCCGTCGCAGAGCGCATCCACATCCACCTCGATGGCGGCATCCAGGAACTTGTCCACCAGGATCGGGTGTTCAGGCGAGGCCTGCACCGCCGTGGTCATGTAGCGAGTCAGGTTCTCGTCATCATAGACGATCTCCATGGCCCGGCCACCCAACACGTAGGAAGGACGCACCACCACCGGATAGCCGATCCGGTTGGCCACCACCAGGGCCTCTTCGGTGGAGCGGGCCGTGCCGTTGGCCGGCTGCAGCAGGTTTAGCTTGTGCAGCATCTCCTGGAAACGCTCGCGATCTTCGGCCCGGTCAATGGCATCCGGGGTGGTACCGATGATCGGCACCCCGGCCTTTTCCAGTGCCACGGCCAACTTGAGCGGAGTCTGACCGCCAAACTGCACGATCACCCCGACCGGCTGCTCCTTGGCCACGATCTCCAGCACATCCTCCAGGGTCAGCGGCTCGAAGTAGAGCCGGTCCGAGGTGTCATAGTCGGTGGAGACCGTCTCCGGGTTGCAGTTGACCATGATGGTCTCGTACCCGTCCTCTGCCAGGGCAAAGACACCATGCACACAGCAGTAGTCAAACTCGATCCCCTGGCCGATCCGGTTGGGACCGCCCCCCAGGATGATGATCTTTTTGCGGTCGGTCGCTTGCGCCTCACACTCCTGCTCATAGGTGGAGTAAAGGTAGGGGGTATAGGCCACGAACTCGGCCGCGCAGGTGTCCACCCGCTTGTAGACCGGCCGGATGTTTTTCTGCCAGCGCAGCTCACGCACCGCATCTTCAGTGATTTTCCAAAGCTTTGACAGCATCTTGTCCGAAAAACCGTACTGCTTGGCCTCAAAGAGTTGTTCCGCCGTCACGGCTTCGGGGGTGAGCTGCTTCAGCTCCTCCTCCTTCTCGATGATCTGGCGGATGCAGTGCAGGAACCAGGGGTCAAAGGCGGTACTGTTGTGAATCTCCTCCACCGACATACCGCTGCGCAGGGCATCCCCCAGGTACCAGAGCCGTTCGGCATTGGGGGTCTTGAGCTTTTCCTGCAGCAGTTGCTGCTCTTTTTCGGTCAGGGCCCGGCGGGTTTCCTCGGCCAGGTCGAACAGTTTTGAATCAAAGCCGCAGACACCGATCTCCAGCGAGCGCAGCGCCTTTTGCAGAGACTCCTTGAAGGTGCGGCCGATGGACATCACCTCCCCCACCGACTTCATCTGAGTGGTCAGGGTGGCATCGGCAGCCGGGAACTTCTCAAAGGTGAAACGCGGGATCTTGGTCACCACGTAGTCGATGGTCGGCTCAAAGCAGGCCGGGGTCTCGCGGGTGATGTCGTTGCGGATCTCGTCCAGGGTATAGCCAACCGCCAGTTTGGCCGCGATCTTGGCGATCGGGAAACCGGTGGCCTTGGATGCCAGGGCCGAGGAGCGGGAGACCCGCGGGTTCATCTCGATCACCACCAACCGGCCATCACGGGGGTTGATACCGAACTGGATGTTGGAACCGCCGGTATCCACGCCGATCTCACGGATGATGGCAAGCGAGGCATCCCGCAGGATCTGGTATTCCTTGTCGGTCAGGGTCTGGGCAGGCGCCACGGTGATGGAGTCGCCGGTGTGGACCCCCATCGGGTCGAAGTTCTCGATGGAGCAGATGATCACCACGTTGTCGGCCGTATCCCGCATTACCTCCAGCTCGTACTCCTTCCAGCCGATCACCGACTCCTCCACCAGGACCTCGTCCGTCGGGGAGGCGTCGATGCCGATCATGGCCATCCGCTCGTACTCCTCCATGTTGTAGGCAATGCCGCCGCCGGTACCGCCCAGAGTAAAGGAGGGCCGGATGATGGCCGGAAAGCCGACCTCTTTAATCACCTCAAGCGCCTCGTCGCGATTATGGGCCAGGCCGGAACGGGGTACCTCCAGACCGATCTTCTCCATGGCCTGCTTGAACAGGGTGCGGTCCTCGGCCTTTTTGATGGCCGGCAGCTTGGCGCCGATCAGTTCAACCCCGAATTTGTCAAGCACCCCCATCTCGGCCACACCGACCGCCGTGTTGAGGGCGGTCTGCCCCCCCAGGGTCGGCAGCACCGCATCAGGACGCTCCTGCTCGATAATCTTTGCCAGAATCTCCGGCGTGACCGGCTCCACATAGGTCCGGTCGGCAAAGTCGGGGTCAGTCATGATGGTGGCCGGGTTGCTGTTTAAAAGCACCACCTCGTACCCTTCCTCCTTCAACGCCTTGCAGGCCTGAGTACCGGAATAGTCGAATTCGCAGGCCTGACCGATCACGATCGGACCAGCCCCGATAATCAGGATCTTCTTGATGTCTGTTCTTTTCGGCATCTACACGTTACTCCTTCGTGTTGTTATCTAAAAATGAAATATACAGCGCCGGCCAGACAACAGCCGGCCCAAAGATAATCAAGTTTCAGCGGCACGCCCATGTACAGCACGGCAAACGGGATAAAGACCGACAGGGTGATCACCTCCTGGGTGATCTTGAGCTGGGCCAGGCTGAAGGAACCGTTGTAGCCGATCCGGTTGGCCGGGACCTGCACCAGATACTCGAAAAAGGCGATCCCCCAGGAGACCAGCACCGCTATCATCCAATGCCGGTTGTGCAGGTTTTTCAGGTGCGCATACCAGGCAAAGGTCATGAAGATGTTCGATATAACCAATAAAACAACCGTCCTCATGCCTGTTCAGCACACGCAGCCAGGCGTTGACGCAGAGAGGCGATGTGGTCCTGGTCAGCTGCCATCATGGCTGCAAACAGCCGGGTGACGGATTGGTCGGTAAAACGCATGACCGTCTTCATATGGGTTTCAGCCAGTTGTTCTTCCAGGCTGACCGCCATCTTGAGCGCCTGCTGGGCATTGGGCCGCATCGCTTGGGCCTTCTGCTGCACCGATTCAACAGACTGCAAGACCTTCTGCAGCAGTTCCAGAGTAACGCCTGGATCAGGATTCAGTTGCGCAGCATACAGGCGCTCGGCCATCAGAAACTGCTGCTCATGATTCAGCTCTTCTTGGGCGGTCTTTTCCCACAAAGCTGCCAGTTCAGGGTCAGAGTCATGATGAATATCCCTGAAGGAGAAATACAGGTTGCTGACAGCCCGCTCGATTCTGGCACATGCCTGCAGCAGTTCTTTCACGTTTGACCCTCTGGCTTCCCAAAGATTATACCGTACCGCGTTCCTGTTCCAGCTCCTGCACCCAGCCGTTTTCCAGCCCGGCCGTTTCCAGCGCCTCGACCGCTGCATCGTACTCAGCGTGGGTCAGGCCCCGGTGCATACCGGGCATGGACATGGCCCGGTCAGCCGGAAAATACTGGCTCATCAGGGCAATGTGGGTCTCCTGGCCCAGCTGGTCCGCAATCCAGGGCAGGGTTGCAGCCGAGCCTGCCCTGCCCTCTGGCAGCACCAGATGGCGGATGATCAGCCCCTGGGTGGCGATGCCTTCGGCATCCACCTGCAACTGCCCGACCTGTCGCAACATCTCCTGCACAGCCAGCCGGTTGATGGCCGGATAACCGGGTGCGCCGGACAGTTCCTGCGCCTGCGCCTCATCGCTGTATTTCATGTCCGGCAGGTAGATCGAGACCACCCCATCCAGCAGTTGCAGGGCATCCACGGTTTCGTAGCCACTGGAGTTCCAGACCAGCGGCAGGTGAAGCCCCTGCCGGACCGCCAGCCACACTGCCGCCAGGATCTGCGGCAACCAGTGGGTGGGGGTCACCAGATTGATATTATGGGCGCCGCGCTTCTGCAGCTGCAGCATCTTCCCGGCCAAGGCAGCAGTACTGATGGTCTCGCCGTTGTTCTGCTGGCTGATCGGAAAATTCTGGCAAAAGACGCACTGCAGGGTGCAACCGGAAAAAAAGATGGTACCGGAGCCCGCGCTGCCGCTGATGGGCGGTTCTTCACCACGGTGCAGGTTGGCCGAGGCGATCCGGGGCCTGAACCCGCTGCGGCAGCGTCCCTGCTCCCCTTTGATCCGGTTGACCCCGCAGCGATGGGGACAGAGATCACAGGCCGCCAGCCTGCGGTATCCTGCGCGGATACGCTCAAGCAGTTCACCTGATTGACAAAGAGTGTGGTACGGCTGCATCAGTGTTGCTTGTGCTGCTCCATAAGTTTAACAAAACGTGAAAACAAGTAGTGCGAATCATGCGGTCCGGGCGAGGCCTCGGGATGATGCTGCACCGAGAAGATCGGCAGCGTACAGTGGCTGATCCCCTCCACGGTCTGGTCGTTCAGGTTCTCATGCCCCAGGCAGGCTGCCTCGCCCAGAGATTCCAGGTCCACGGCAAAGCCGTGGTTCTGGGCCGTGATCTCCACCTTGCGGGTGGCCATATCCATAACCGGCAGGTTGGAACCGTGGTTGCCAAACGGCAGCTTGAGGGTCTTACCCCCCAAGGCCAGGCCCAGCAGTTGATGTCCCAGACAGATGCCGAAGATCGGCTTCTTACCCACAAACTTGCGGATTTCCTGCTGCACCGACACCAGCGGCTCAGGGTCGCCGGGGCCATTGGACAGAAAGATACCATCCGGATTCATGGCCAAGGCCTCTTCGGCCGGGAAGGTGGCCGGCACCACCGTAACGTCGCAGCCGGCATCCACCAGACAGCGCAGGATATTATACTTGATGCCGAAATCGTAGGCCACCACCTTGTACTTGAGGCTCTTTGGATCAATCTGGGGATAACCTTCACCCAGTTTCCAGAGTCCTTCAGTCCAGTGGTACGGCTTGTCACAGGAGACCCCCGATGCCAGATCAAGGCCGGCCATGCTGGGCAGGGCCCTGGCCTTGGCCACCAGCGAGGCATGGTCCAGGTCAATGGTTGAGATGATCCCGTTCTGGGCGCCATGGTCCCGCAGGTGACGGGTGAGTGCCCGGGTGTCGATACCATGGATGCCGATCACCCCGTTTTCCTTGAGATAGGCATCCAGGCTCATGTTGGAGCGGAAGTTGGAGGGAAAGTCCAGATATTCGCGCACAATAAAGCCGGACAAAAACAGGCCGCGGCTCTCGACATCCTCGGGATTGATACCGGTATTGCCGATCTGGGTATAGGTCATGGTGACCATCTGTCCCTTGTAGGAAGGGTCGGTCAAGACCTCCTGATACCCGGTCATAGCGGTGTTGAACACCACCTCGCCGGTTGCCTCGCCACCGGCGCCAAATGATCTGCCTTCAAAGATGCGCCCATCTGCCAGCGCAAGGATTGCTTTCATGCGTGTTACTCCTGATTCGTGTGTTATCTTCTTGAATATACGACCTTGCCGCCCACCACGGTCACGGCTGCGGCGCCAGTCATGGTCTCACCCAGCCAGGGCGAGTTCTTGGATTTGCTGGCAAGGACTGCTTCCGTCACGGTCCACTGCTGCGTGGGATCGATCACCGTAATATCGGCCACACTGCCGGCCTTGAGGGTACCACGGCCAAGCCCCAGCAGTTCGGCAGGTTTGCAGCTCATCTTCTCCACCAGCTGCGCCAGGGTCAGCACCCCTTGCTCCACCAACTGCAGCGACAGCGGCAGCGAGGTCTCCAGACCGATGATGCCGTTTAAGGCCTCATTGAACTCCACATCCTTCTCATCCAGATGGTGGGGGGCGTGGTCAGTGGCAATGCAGTCAATGGTGCCGTCTTTCAGCCCTTGTTTGATGGCTGCCACATCATCGGCCTCGCGCAGCGGTGGATTCATCTTGGCGTTGGTGTTGTAGCCGCGCACTGCGTCATCGGTCAGGGTAAAGTAGTGCGGCGCGGTCTCGCAGCTCACCTGCACGCCGCGGGCCTTGGCTTCACGGATGATCTGAACCGCCCCTTTGGTGGAAACATGGCAGATATGAACCGGCGCCTGACAGTACTCGGCCAGCAGCACATCGCGGGCTGTGGCAATATCCTCTGCCACACGGGGAATCCCCTTCAGCCCCAGCTCGGTGGAGGTAAAGCCCTCGTTCATGACCCCCTCGCCCACCAGGTCCAGCTCCTCGGCATGGGTCAGCACCAGGATGCCCATGCCGGCCGCATACTGCAGAGCCCGCCGCATCAGTTCACTGTTTCTGACCGGTTTGCCATCGTCGGATACGGCCACGCAACCGGCCTCCTTCAGCTCCCCCATCTCGGACAGCCGGTCTCCGGCCATGCCCTGCGTAATGGTGCCCACCGGAAAGACATTGCACAGCCCCTCGGTCTTGGCCTTATTGATGATGTAGGAAGCAATGGCCTTGTTATCAATGGCCGGCTTGGTGTTGGGCATACAGGCCAGCGAGGTAAAACCGCCCGCCACCGCGGCCTTGGCGCCGGAGATGATATCTTCCTTGTACTCAAGCCCCGGGTCGCGCAGGTGCACGTGCATGTCGATCAGCCCCGGCACCACGTACTTGCCGCTTGCATCAATGGTTTCGGCATTGGCCGGTGCTGCCAGCCCCTGGCCGATCTCCTTGACCAGACCATTTTCAACCACCACATCCAGGGTTGCGTCAAGCCCCTGGGACGGATCGATCACCCGGCCGCCTTTGATCAGCAGATTCATATAGTCACCTCATTCATAAATGTGAAGTTTTCAGTCAACTGTCAAGAACGCTCAATTTTGTGCAAGGTCAAGGAAGATGAGCGTTTTCGCGGAGGCGTACCACGAAGTACGCCGCACAAGGAAACGCGAAATCTGACGCCGAGATTGCGCAAAAGTGAGCGTTCATATTACTCCAATTCGCCGCCACAGACGTGATACAGCATCGCCATCCGCACCGCCACACCGTTCTCCACCTGCTTCAGCACATGGGACTGGCTGCCGTCCACCACGTAGGAGGACATCTCCACCCCGCGGTTGATCGGGCCTGGGTGCATCACCATCGCATCCGGTTTGGCCCACTTGATGTTCTCAGGGTTCAGGCCAAAATAGCGGGAATACTCGCGGGTATTGGGCATCAGGGTCTTGCCCTGGCGCTCCTGCTGAATCCGCAGCATGATCACCACATCGGCATCCTGGATCGCCTCTTTCATGCTGCTGCAGACCGTGACGTTACCCAGACGCTCCACGCCGGGGGGCATCATGGTGGGGGGACCGGCCAGATAGATCGAGGAACCCATCTTGGTCAGGCCCTGGATATCGGAACGGGCCACCCGGCTGTGGGTGATGTCACCCACGATCGCCACCTTCAGGCCATCCAGCCGGCCAAAGCGGTCCTTGATGGTCAGCATGTCCAGCAGGCCTTGTGAGGGGTGTTCATGGGCGCCGTCACCGGCATTGATGATCGAGCAGCCGACCTTTTTTGACAGAAAGTAGTGGGAACCGGACACGGCATGGCGCATCACGATGATGTCCGGCTTCATGGCCAAAAGGTTCAGGGCCGTATCCGCCAGGGTCTCACCCTTGGTGGCCGAGCTGTTGGAAGGGGCGATATTGACGGTGTCGGCCGAAAGGCGCTTGCCGGCAATCTCAAAGGAGGTGCGGGTACGGGTAGAAGACTCGTAGAACAGGTTGATGATGGTCTTACCCCGCAGGGTCGGCACCTTCTTGATCTCGCGGCTGTTGATCTCACGCATGTTCTCTGCGGTGGCCAACAGCAGCTCGATCTCCTCCTTGGTCAGGTCGCGCAGCGCAATGATGTCTTTGTGCTTGAATTCAGCCATAGCCCCTCCCCTATTTTTCCAGAACCACTTCACGTGGCTGCTGTTGTTCGTCAAAAATAACCGCCACATTTTCCTTCAGGCTGGTGGGCACGTTGCGGCCGACAAAATCGGCCCGGATCGGCAACTCACGATGGCCCCGGTCGATCAGCACCGCCAGCTGGATGATCTTGGGACGGCCATGGTCCATCAGCGCGTCCATGGCAGCCCGGATGGTGCGGCCGGTAAACAGCACGTCGTCCACCAACACCACCCGCTTACCTTCCAGCGAAAAGGCAATATCGGTCTTGCCCACCGACTTGTGGGGCGCCTGCTGCTTGATATCGTCGCGGTAGAGCGTGATATCAACGGAACCGAACGGTACCCGCTCCCCCTCGATCAGCTCCAGACAGTTGGAGATCTCGCGGGCCAGATAGGCTCCGCCGGACTGGATCCCCACCAGCACCAGATCTGATAGCCCCTTGTTCTTCTCAAGGATTTCATGGGAAATACGGGTCAGTGCCCGTCTGATGCCGCTGTTGTCCAGAATAACGGTTCTGATCAGGGTAGCTGTCATGGCCAAGCGCTCCTTTCGGCAACAAAAAAGGGCCTCTCTGCGCAGGCGCAGACAGACCCTTCCTCTTTATGTGGTTGGTTTTGTTGCACCTTTGTTAACCTCACGGGGTTAGTTTAAAAGGCAAATATGCGTAAAAGTTTTGCTACCCTACCACCTCACCAGCAGAGGGGTCAAGGAGAAGTTTTGACGGTGTTCATCCGGACCGCCTTGATAAAGGTGGCCTCGGTCTCCTGCTTGATCTCGTCCAGCACCTGCTGCGGCACGGCCGAGTCCAGGGACAGGATCACCATGGCCTCGCCCTTCTTTTCGCTGCGGCCCAGGTTCATGGCGCCGATGTTGATGTCGTGGCGGCCCATAATGGTGCCGATCTTGCCGATCATGCCGGGACGGTCGGCATAGTGCAACAGCAGCATATGCTCCTCAGGGGTAAAGTCCATGGCATAGTCGCGCAGCCGCACGATCCGGGGTGCGCCTTCAAACAGGGTACCGGCAATGGTGCGGCGCTTGCCGTCACCTTCGGCAATCAGGGTAATCAGGTTGGAGAAGGCATCGGCCGAGGTGGACTTGGTCTCCTCCACCACAATCCCCATCTGATCGGCGATCAGCGAGGCATTCACCATGTTGACCTCCTGATCCACCACCCGGCCCAGCATGGCAGCCAGACCGCAGACGGTCAGAGGCGAGCAGTCATAGTGGGCAATGGCGCCGGCATAGCTGAAGGTCAGCTTGGAGGGATGCCCCTCCAGCAACTGGATGCCGAAATCAGCCATCACATTGACCAGATTCAGGAACGGCCGCATCTGGTCCATCAGGGCCAGATCAAAGCGCGGGATATTGACCGCATTCTCCAGCGGCTTCTCATCCAGGTAGTTGAGAATCTCCTTGGAAACATCCACCGCCACGTTGACCTGGGCCTCGTGGGTATTGGCACCCAGGTGCGGGGTCACCGTCACCTTGGGATGACCGATCAGCGCCTTCAGCGTATCGGTAGTGGGAGGTTCCTGGCTCCAGACATCCACCGCGGCCAGGGCGATCTTGCCGTTGTTCAACGCCTCCAGCAGGGCCGGTTCATCAATGATCCCGCCGCGGGCCACGTTCATCACAATCACGCCGTCCTTCATCATGGCCAGCTCACGGGAGCCGATCATCCCCTTGGTCTCATCGGTCAGGGGGGTGTGGACGGTGACGATGTCACAGTTCTTGTAGATCTCATCATGGGAGACCAGCTTGACCCCCAGGTCATGGGCACGCTTGACCGCAATGTACGGGTCGCAGGCCAGCACCTCGCACTCAAAGGCCTTCAATCGGGTGGCCACCCGGCCCCCAACCTTGCCCAGGCCGATCACTCCGGCGGTCTTGCCCTTCAGCTCCACCCCGGTAAAGGGGGCCCGCTTCCACTCACCACTCTTTAGCGAGGCGTTTGCCACGGTCACGTTACGGCAGGCAGCCATCAAGAGCGCCATGGTATGCTCGGCTGCGCTGTTGGTATTGCCAAAGGGGGCGTTCACCACGATCACCCCTTTGGAGCTGGCATAATCCACATCCACGTTATCGATACCCACCCCGGCGCGTGCCACC
>Ga0302238_1001935_pt1 | contig 15620 bp, 10 predicted proteins | sample AAG_UR_Asn_MG_FD_193527 | JGI IMG/M metagenome (GOLD analysis project Ga0302238, IMG submission 193527) | Enriched activated sludge microbial communities from anaerobic digester in WTTP, New Holstein, Wisconsin, United States - AAG_UR_Asn | ecosystem: Engineered > Bioreactor > Anaerobic >...
AGGACTTGACGAGCGCTTTGGCACGGGCAATTACGAAGATGACGACTTTTGCCTGCGTGCGGCCATTGCCGGCTACCGCAACATGATCGCCGGGGATGTCTACCTGCATCATTATGGCAGCGTTACCTTTGCCGGGGCCGGGCTCGACTACCGGAACGTCCTGGGTGGCAACTGGACCCTGTTTCGGGAAAAGTGGAGCGCCCCGGTTAGTGATCCACAACAGGCTGCCCTGGTGGCCCGCTGCCGGTTGCGGGAAGAGGTTGAGCAGCTTTTATTGGCCGAGCAGCACGAAACCGTGGTGCAGCAATTGCACACACAGGGAGAGCTGTTGCGGAGTGACAATGTGCTGGCAGAACTGTTTGCCTGGGCTCTGTGGGGGTGCGGGCATTTTGAAAAGGCCGGGGGCTGGTCCTCGGTTGCCCTGCCGTTATCCGTGACCGCGCACGGCATGGCTGCGCTGCAGCAGGGGCGTCCAGACGAAGCAGAGGCCTTGTTTTGGCAGGCGCTCGAACGTGATCCCGGTTTCAGCGGCTCATACCCGTTCCTGGCCGATCTGGCTGCCGCACGCGGTGAAACGGAATATGCCGCTGCCCTGGTTCTGAGGGGGGCGGCACAAAATCCGGTGTTCCCGGGGTATCTGGCTGCCGTTGCGAAGCATTGCGGAGAAGCGCACGCTGACAGCCTGCTGCAGATTTTACAACAAGACAGCCATCTATGGCCGGAAAGCCGGCAGGTCTGGCGATTACTGGTAACGATGGCTGCTAGGTTTGCCCGGCATGAAGAGGCCGTCGCGGCAGCTGAAAACTATCTCGTGCGCTTTGGTGTCGATACCGCCGTTCTCGAAGCAGGCTTGGCCGCACGTCGTCTGGTTGGCGGACATTGCCGGACAGCCGCTGCCGGGAGTGCGATTTCCCTCTGCATGATCGTCAAGAATGAAGAGCAGCACCTGGCGCGCTGTCTCAGCTCCTGCCGTCCTGTGGTGCATGACATCAGCGTGCTCGACACCGGTTCCAGCGACAGGACCCCGCAGATTGCCGAACTGTTTGGCGCACGCGTGCGTTACCGGGCCTGGGATGGCGACTTTTCGGCAGCACGCAACGCGGCCCTGGAGGGAGCCCAAGGCGACTGGATCCTGATCATGGATGCTGATGAGCGGCTGTCGCTCCGTGATCATGCCACCTTCACACAAACGGTGGCTGAGCATGATGCCGCATGCGGCTTCAGCATGGTTAGTCGCAACTATACCCTGAAAAGCTCCTTGGAAGGGTTTCACGCCAACGATGGACAGTACCCGGAAGATGAGGCGGGCATCGGCTGGACGGAGAGTCGTAAGGTGCGTCTTTTCCCGAATTGCCCTGCTATCAGGTTTGCCGGGGTTGTGCATGAGACCGTTGATGCTGCGGTGTTGCAGGCAGGTTTGCCGCTTGTGCAGCATCCCGTGCCGATTCAGCATTACGGTGGGCTGGATGTAGCCCGTGAAGCAGAAAAGAAGCTGTTCTATTACGATTTGGGTAAACAGAAGCTGGCGCAGCACAGAGATCTCAAGGGGCTGTATGAGCTGGCTGTCCAGGCGGCCGACCTTGAATACTTTAATGAGGCTGAGCAATTATGGCGGGAGTTTCTACGGCAGGCACCTGATCAGGCCGTAGCCTGGTTCAATCTTGGTTATGTCCTGTTACAACAGGGACAGCTGGCTGAGGCTGGTCAGGCAAGCCAGCGGGCCATGGCACTGCAGCCCGACTACCAAGCCGCGGTGGCAAATTTAGCTGTCTGTCAGTTTGGGCTGTTGTCATTCAAGGATGCTGCGGCTTCGCTGGCTGTGCTGCGTGAGCAATTTCACGACAATGCCACCCTGCAGCTGCTTGACCAGTTGCTGCGCTGTCTGCAGGCTGAATCCTGCGAGGGCGTTTTGTGCGCAGATTTTCGGAGTGACGGGGCGCGGGCATTTCTTGGACGGCTGCAGAAGCTGTTGGAGCAGGTCGGCCGGACAGGTGATGCGGCACAACTACGGCAGGTGGCGGGATTTTAAAGGCAACTGGCCGCGTTTTGTGAGGATACCGGAATAGTGAAGGGGACAGCTCCCAAAGAAGCTGTCCCCTTTATTGTTTCACCTGCTATTTGAAGTCGCTTAGAACAGTTTCAGAACTGCCTGGGCAGCCTGGGATGCCATGCTCAAGGAAGAGATACCGAGATTCTGGCGGGTCTGGAGCATCAGCATGTTGGCGCCTTCTTCGTTGGTATCGGCCAGGGTCAGGTTGTCGGCACCGGTCTGCAGGGTTGTAATCAGGCTATCGGTGAATGCTTGACGGGTAGTGACGACACTTAGGTTTGCCGCAACTTCTGATGACTTCGTGCGTAAGGTGGTCAGTGCCGATTCAAGCGAACTTGCGGAGGTTGCAATATGGGAGGCGGTAGTCCAGTTGCCATAGCTGGTTGTTGCCAGGTTTAAGCCGCTGGCGGTTGCATCAAAACCGGTAATGCCGAGTGTTGCGATACCGGTACGCTGGCCGAACTCAACGGTCTGGGAACCGTTGGTGAGGAAGTTGATCCCGCGGTAACCGGAGTCACTTGCCATTGCGTTGATTTGTGACAGGAGAATATTAAAGGTGTTGGCGTAGGCAGACTGTTGGACGGTGTCGTTCGTAGCCGCTGCGGAAGAGGCAACGCCCTGCGCTGACTGAATCAATGCCGAAATGCCCTTGATGCCTGTTGTGGCAGCGTTCATCATCTGGATCGCTTCAGACATGCCGTCTTTACGGGTTGACAGGTCGTTGGCGCGCCCGATGGCGTTCTGGGCAGCAAAAAAGTTGGTCGGGTTGTCCAGCGGTGTGTTGACTTTTTTGCCGGTTGCCAGGCGGTTTTGGGTGGTGTTGATCAGGTTGTTGGTGTTTTGCAGGGAGAGGAGGTTGGACCGCATACCTGCAGTAAGGGAGATTTCACTGATAGCCATGATAATGCCTCCTTTGATAACGGAGCGTATCAGTCGGTCAACGCTCCGCGGGCTTCCTCAAAGAGGGCCAGCCCTAGTATGTAAGATGCGTTCTGCACTCTGAATAACCACTTCAGTTATTTCATCTCATCGGTGGTTTGGTAAAATATTTGAGTGTTTTCTGAAAAAGATGGAGTGAATGGTAAAGATATCCCCGGCCGGGGAGCGCAAGGGAGCCTATTCTGTCGGGACAAGCAGACTCGCTTCATACTGTATTAGGCGGCGAGCCGCTTTTAAGGCTTGGTAATAGTCCTGGGCAAGCAACAGTTCGCTGATCTCTTCGAGAAATGGTTTGGTGCTGGGAGCCGCCATTATGATCCCACTGACAAGCTCCCAGTACTGGGCATGGTATGAGACCAGGTTATTGCTGTCCATGTACATCAGCTGCACCAGAAAATAGAGCTTGCGAGCAGGTGTGGAGGCATCCTCCTCCTGCATGATGTCTTTTTCCCGCAAGACGGAAACCTTGTTGGCAACCTGAAACTCGGCAGGGCGGTCGCCATTGGTTATGACCACGTTGCCGAGCAGAATCTTTTCGTGAGCCTTGAGACGTATCTTTAAGGGCATGGCTATGCCTGTACCAACGCTTGAGTCGTTGCTGAACTCAACGAAGACAAGGTGTTGCTTGTTGTTTGGAGCTGTTGCGCGGCCTCATGTACCTGTGTGTCCGGGCTGCTGTTCTCAAGCGCCGGTACAGCCGAAGCCAGCATCTGACCGTTTTGGGCAAACAGGCTGTCCCAGGTTGATTGGACCTTTTCGTAAATTGGCGCAGGAGGGGGGGGGAAGCTCATCTTCAGGATCTCCTGTCGGATGGAGGCGTAGGTCATCAGCAGTTCCTGGCGATCCTTGCTGTCAACCGGAAAGGGGGGGAAGTTTTTCACGATATTTTCCAGGGCGGTTGACATATGCGTGATTTGTTCGGAGGCGTTGTTAATCACCTCGTTGGTCTGGCGCACCCCTTTGATCAAGGTGTTCATCTTGTTGTGCAACTGCTCGATGGCCTTGACCGTGTCGAGGTTTTTCAGGGTGACGGGACTGCTGATACGTATCTGATCGGATGCTTGCTGCGGGTTGGGGTCCGGTGTGCTTGCAGCACTGTTGCTGCCGTGACCAGCGGCATCGTATGCAGGCGTAGTTTGCGCGGGAGCCGGTGTTTGCGTTAAACCATACGCGGTTTGTGCTCCTGTTTGCCCTTGAATGTTTGAAATTGACATGAGCTGCACCTCTCTTGGGTTGAAAAAAAGGGGGATGTGGCTACATCCCCCTTTTTTCTCCCATACGCTCTTCAGTCGCTAGGACCGTCTCTTCAACTGATTAGAAGAGTCTCAGAACAGCCTGAGCTGCCTGGGAAGCCATGCTCAAGGAAGAGATGCCCAGGTTCTGACGGGTCTGAAGCATCAGCATGTTGGCGCCTTCCTCGTTGGTGTCGGCCAGGGTCAGATTGTCAGCACCGGTTTGCAGGGTGTTGATCATGCTGTCGGTGAAGGTCTGACGGGTGGTAACAACGCTCAGGTTCGCAGCCAGTTCGGAAGACTTGGTCCGCAGGGTGGAAAGAGCGGATTCAAGCTGCCCGGAAGAGGTAGCGATGTTGGCTGAAGCGGTCCAGTTTGCAGAAGAGGTGGTTGCCAGCTTCAGGCCGGTAGCGGTGGCGTTGAACCCGGTGATGCCCAAGGTTGCCGTGCCGGTACGCTGACCGAATTCAACGGTCTGTGAGCCGTTGGTCAGGAAGTTGGTGCCGCGATAGCCGGAGTCGCTGGCCAGCTGGTTGATCTGGGACAGCAGGGTGTTAAAGGTGTTGGCATAGGCGGACTGTTGCACGGTGTCGTTGGTTGCAGAAGCGGAAGAGGCAACGCCTTGTGCTGACTCGATCAGGGAGGTGATGCCTTTGATGCCGGCAGTTGCGGCATTCATCATCTGCAGGGCTTCAGACATACCGTCCTTGCGGGTTGCGAGGTCGTTGGCGCGACCTAAGGCATTCTGTGCTGCAAAATAGTTGGTCGGGTTATCCAGCGGGGTGTTGACCTTCTTGCCGGTTGCCAGCCGGTTCTGGGTTTGGTTGATCAGGGTGTTGGTGTTCTGCAGGGAGAGCAGGTTGGACCGCATGCCTGACGTGAGAGAGATTTCGCTGAGTGCCATGACAAAGTACTCCTTTCTAGGGTGGATCGTCCGGTATTCTACCGGTTTGAATTAAGTCCTCTTAAAAAGAGAACCGGTGGTTCTACAGTTCCCTTTTCGGATGCTTTGATGGTAACTTTAACACAAAATTTCAGGTAGGCAATTTTTATGCAAAAAAATGATAGTGCGATATCGCTCGAACAGATCGAACAATTGTTGAATGCGGAGGAACTGCTTGCTGCAGAAATGCGCTGCCGACAACTGCTGGACCTTCAGCCCAATCAGATTGAGGTGCTCTTTTTGTTGGGGAATTGCCTCGCACGCCAAGGTGAGCTTGAAAAAGCAGTCGAATGTTTTGCACGGGCCTGCCGGATTGCGCCGGATAAGACGGTGCTCTGGAAAAATCGGGGATATCTTCAACAGGAGCTGGGAGACCGGCAGGGAGCCCTGGACAGTCTGCAGCATGCCCTGGCGCTGGAGGGGAACAGCGCCGAGTTATGGGTGGCGCTGGCCTCGCTGCATGTTGCCGATTATGCCTTTGAGCAGGCTGCGGTCTGTTATCGGCGTGCTTTGCAACTGGGGCATGAAGACCCCGGTGAGTTGCTGAACCGGCTGGCAACCCTGCAAGTCTACCTGGGGGAAACGGAAAAAGCCCTGGATACCTTCGAACAGGCCATCCAAGCTGCTTCCAGTCGACAGCAGCGCAGTCTTTACAGCCAGAACCGTCTCTTCTCCATGCACTATCCTGCTACGGTGGCGCCGCAAGAGATCGCTGCGGCCCATCGTCAATGGGGCGATGACTATTTTGGCGCCAAGGGGGCCATTCGCTTCAGCAATGAGCCTGCTCCGGAACGTCGTCTGAGGATCGGGTATGTTTCAGCCGACTTCAGGATGAATGCGGTCTGCTTCTTTATTCAGCCTGTCTTGAAGTGGCATGATCGGCACTCATGCGAGGTGTACTGCTATGCCAATGTGAAAAAGCCGGATGTGGTGACCAGGCAGCTGCAGGAGATCCCGGCAGTACACTGGCGCGACATCAGCAGTCTTGACGACGGACAGGCCTGTGAACTGATACGCAGGGATCAGGTGGATATCCTGGTTGACCTGACCGGCCACGGCGCTGACAATCGTTTGCCGCTTTTTGCCCTGCGGCCGGCGCCGCTGCAGATGACCTGGATCGGCTACCCGGATACGACCGGTCTGCGCATGATCGACTATCGCATCAGCGATGCCCAGGCAGACCCGCCCGGTATGACGGAGGCGTTGCATACCGAAGAGCTGTTGCGGCTACCCGGCTGTTTTCTCAGCTATAATCCGGGGGTCGAGTTCCCGCCGGTAAGCCCGGGGCCGGTCGCTGCCAACCGGTTTGTGACGTTTGGCAGCATGAGCAACTTCAGCAAGATCACCCCGCACCTGCTGATCCTCTGGGCTGAAATCCTGCGGCGTGTGCCGGATTCCCGCCTGGTCTTGCGTTACCGTGGCCAGGAACGGGAGCAGATTGCGATGAGACTCGGTCGCCAGCTGGAGCAACAGGGGGTTGCTGCCGAGCGGCTGCAACTATTGGGGCATGCCTCTTCGGTGGTGGCGCAGCTCGATGGCTACGCCGTCATGGATATCGCCCTGGACACCTTTCCGTACAACGGCACCACCACCACCTGTGAGGCGCTCTGGATGGGGGTGCCGGTGGTCAGTCTGGCCGGTCGTAGCCATGTGGCCCGGGTGGGGGCCAGCCTGCTCAGCACGGTCGGCCTGCCGCAGTGCATTGCCGAGACCCCGGAGGAGTATATCGAAAAAGCGGTTGCCCTGGCCAACAACCGTCCGCTCTTGGCCGGGCTGCGCCAGAACCTCAGGCAGCTTGTGGCAACATCGCCACTCTGCGATCATCAACGTTTTACGCAGGGGCTTGAGGCGCTCTACCGCTCTGCCTGGAGGAAATGGTGCGCAGCACAGACGACGGAGGGCAGATGAACGGCCGGGAATTGCTGCCGCGGCAGGATACCGCACGCTTGACGGATGCGGCGAGCTTGCTTGAGCACGGGCAGTACCGTGCCGCCCAGTTTCTGCTGATGAAAGGCTTTATGCTGGAGCCGTCAGGATCGTTGTTCGGGCCGTTGGCGGATCTCTGCCGTCTGCAGCAGGATTGGCCGGCGCTGGAGCGGGTTACCCGGCAGCGGCTTGGCAGCAATCCCGATGATACTTGGGCCTGGTATCACCTGGCCTGCTGCAGCCTGCAACAACGCCACTATCATGGCGCCATTGAACAACTGCGGGAGGCGCTCTGCCGTAACCCCGTTTTTCTGGAGGCCTGGCTTGAACTGGGGAATCTCTGGAAGGAGTTGGGGGAGGTCGGGCGGGCGCTTGTCTGCTATCGCCATGCCGTGCGCAGCGCGCCGGACTGTGCGCGGGCGCAGGACAACCTGTTGTTTGCCCAGCTCTTCAGCGACTGCCATCCGCCCGAGCTGCTCGCAGCGGCTCATCGGAGCTGGGGACAGCACCAAGCGATCTGCCCACCCATCACCACCGTACCACCCGGCTCTCGCTTGAAGGTTGCCTATCTCTCTCCTGATCTGCGGGAACATTCGGTAGCCGGCTTTCTCGAACCGCTGCTGCAACACCATGACCGCAGCCGGTTTGAGATCTTCTGTTATCAGTGCAATCAGCAGGAGGACGCGGTTACGGCACGTCTGCGGAGCTACGCGGATCAGTGGCGGAATATCTCCGCCCTTGGTGATGCAGAGGCAGAGGCGCTGATCCGGCAGGATGGGGTACATCTGCTGGTGGACCTGGCCGGCCATACCGCCGGTAACCGGTTGGGGCTGCTGGGGCGGCGACCGGCTCCACTCCAGGCAACCTGGCTGGGCTATCCGCACTCAACCGGCCTGCCCGCCATCAGCTTCAGAATTACGGATGCCACGGCAGACCCCGCCGGCGAGGCAGATGGCTGGCATAGCGAACGCCTGGTGCGTTTGCCGGCGCCGTTTCTCTGCTATGGGCCACCGGAAGATGCCCCGCCGGTGACACCGCTGCCCCCGGTTGCCCAAGCGGGCCGGCTCACCTTGGCCTGCTTTAACCGGATCGACAAGATCAGCCCGCTACTGTTTGAAATCTGGCGCGGGATGCTGGAACGGCTGCCCCAGGCGAGACTGCTGCTGAAATCGGGGACATTTGCCGATCCCTGGGTACGGGAGCGCTTTGTCGCCCGGTCCGGGCTGCCGGCGGACCGGCTGGAACTGCTTGCCCGGACGCCCGACCGGCGTTCACACCTCGCCCTGTACAGCCACGCCGATATTGCCCTGGATACCTTTCCGTACAACGGAACCACCACCACCTGCGAGGCGCTCTGGATGGGGGTGCCCGTGGTGACCCTCGTCGGCCGGCATCATGCCGCCCGGGTTGGCAAGACGCTGCTCGAAGCCGTGGGGCTTGACGATCTGGCGACCGACTCGCCGGAGGCCTATTGTGACCGGGTCTGCGCCTTGGCACAGGATAGTACCGGTCTCTCCCATCTGCGGCAGAACCTGCGGTCGCGCGTGCATGCGTCGCCGCTCTGCAACGCGGTGCGATTTGCCCGCAACATCGAGGATGCCTACCGCTTGATGGCAGCTAGCCTTTCAGCCTGAGTTGCGCCTGGCCGATGGCATGAAAGCGGCGCGCGGCTTCATGCCAGGATAGCCCGGCCATATCCACGGCTGCCTGCAACCCTTTGCGGCGCCCCTCCTGCCGGTTTTTATAGGCATACTCCAGCAGTTCCAGCAGCTCTTCCGGGTCGGGCTCATACCAGAAGCCTTCCGCCAGGTGCCGGTAGTGGCGCGGGGTATAGCGGGTCAGGCAGAAGGCGTTGTGCGGCGTAATCACGTCGGCATGCCCGGTCATGTCCGAGGCGATGACCGGTTTGGCGCAGGCCATATATTCGCACATGACCATGTTGTTGCCGCCTTCGCAACGGTTGGGAAAAACGCCGATATCGGACGAGGCATAGACCGTGCGCATCAGGCTGTTATCCTGGGGGGGATGCAGCATGACGCGTCCCAGCGGAATACCGTTCGCAGCGAGGGTCTCCTGCAAGAGGGTGCTGCAATCCGCTTCGCGGTGACGGTAGGAGATAAATGGTGACAGCTCCATGGTGGCCAGCGAGAAGGGCCACTGATTGTGCCAGGCGCAGGAGAGCAGCACGTCGTCGTGACGTGCCATGAACTGCCGCACCGCCGCAATCACGACATCCTGGCCTTTGCGGATCTCAAACTTGCCGCCGGAAAAAACCACAAAGGCGTCACGGTGGGTCATTTTGGGGCCGGGATAGAAGGTGTCACGGTCAACGCCCTGTAAAATCGTGGTGCAATTATGTACGCCGGCGCCACGCAGAAGGTACTCACACCAGCGGGAGCCGGTCACGATCATATCCCAGCGTTTACCGGCGGCACGAGCGTGGGCCAGGACGGACAGGGCATCTTCGAAAAAGCAGTAGCCGATGTTGATCCGGTCCCAGCTGGTCTCGTCGAACGGCTGCAGATCACACCCCTTCATGCAGTGCAGGGTCACCCCCGGCAGTTCCGGCAGGGCGGCGATCTCCCGTGCCAGGTATTCACCGGCAATGCCCCAGCCGTGGCTGCGTCCCCGCGGCATGGAAACCTTCATGCGATTCCTCCTTGCTGTCCCGACAACATCCGTTCCAGATTCGTGAGACTTACTACATCATCGGGCTGCTGTGCAAGGGCCTGGGCGTATAGCCAGCTTGCCGTGGCCCGCAGGCCGAGCAGTCTGCTTGACAGGGCGATGGAAAGCTGGCTGTCCCGCCCGGTTTGCCGGTGCAACGCTGCGGCAAATTCCTGGATCACGCTGACCAGGTTGCGCCGTAGGCAGGCCTCCAGCGCATGGCGGAAGACCACCTGCTCCGGGGCGAGATAAAAGGCCCGCTGCAGGTAACGCCATGCCAGCTCATGCTGGCCGTTCTCTTGGTACCAAAGCCCCAACGCATGGGCAAAGGCCGGCGAGTGCCAAGCCGGTGATTCGCCGGCGAGTTCCTGCAGCGACAGCTGCTGGGAGCTGATCTGCGCAAGCAGGGCCTGCTCGGCTGCGGTCAGCTCGCTGCTGGCCCCCGTTGGTGCCAAGAGATGGCAATAACGTTCCCGGATCGCATAGAACTCAAGGGTGGGAAGTTGACCGACACCCGAAAAGGTGCGTGGCGACGTCAGTACCAGCCCTAGGGGTTCGTGCAGGGTAATGCCGTCGCAACAGCAGGACGCCCTGATGAAAAAATCATAGTCGGCTGCCGAGGCATAGGCCGTGTCGAAGCTGCCGACGCGGCTATGCAACGCACGACGCCAGAGCGGTTGTGAACCGGTGATGCAGTTTTCCAGCAGGCGGTTGCGGTGGTAAGCGGGGCGGCGTGTGAGATCATGGGCATGGTGTGCGGCAAAGGTCTCGTTTTCGTAACCGGTTATCAGGAAGTCGGCGTAGGCGAAGCCGGCGCTTGGATGCTGCTGCAATAGCCCGCACAGCTGTTCAAGGGCAGTGGGAGCCAAACGGTCGTCGCAGTTGGCATTGGTCAGGAACCGCCCCGTTGCCAGCGCAATCCCGCGGTTCCAGGCCTGATAGACCGATTCCCGCCGGCTGGTGCGGAGGTACCTGATCGTGTCGGTCTGTTGTTGGAACTCCGCGACTATCGCGGCTTCATCCTCCGGCGAATGACTGTCGATGACGATGATTTCAAGCCGGTCGGCAATACTCTGCTGTAAAAGGTCCGTCAGTCTGCCGCGCAGAAAACGCGCTGCCTGGTAGGTGGATACAAGCGCGGTTACCAGATAATCCCGCTGGCGGTAGTTATCATCGCAGATGCTGCAGGTGGTTGCCAGTTGCAGCGCCTTGCCCGTATGCAGCAAGCCCTCGATCCACTCCCGTTGCGTGCGCAGCAGCGCTACGGCGGCATGCTCGGCCCGCTCCAGCTCCCCGTTTGACAAGGCGTCCAGCAGCGAGCTGTTCAGTGCGGTTGTCAGACGTTGCTGCGGCATCAGCGGGAATGCAGGAATGCCCGGCTCAACCGCGCCAGCTCCTCGGCAGGCGCCGGTGCCGAGCTGTTGCGCAGGTATGGCAGGGCCTCCTCCGGTTTGCCGAGGCGGGTCAGGGCGAAGGCAGCCAGCAGTTGCAGATCTGCCCGTTCGGGTGCCAGGGCTGCCAACTGGTGGGCAGCTCCGTCCAGCGTGGGATCGTTTGCTTTGAGCCGCGTAAACAGCGTCTGACGGGCATAGTCGGCGATATGGCTGGCCAGAATTTCCTCGCGTTGCTCACGGCGGGCCAGCTCCCGCCACTTGGTCAAGAAAAGGACGCGGTTTCGCTTCAAAATCGCCTGGGGTGATTCGCTCTGCCCCAGGAAATCGATCTCCCGCCTGGCGGCAATAGAGCCGCTCCAATGGTGGGTATAGGCGCTGGTCGGCACGATCCAGCTCTTCAAACCGAGCCGTTTGATCTGCAGCCCCAGGTCCCATTCCTCAAAATAGCACGGGGTGTAGGTCTCTTCAAACTTAAGGCCGGCGGGGCCGAAGTGCCGGCGTTGGATGGCAAACAAAAAGCCGGATACGGCATCGACCTGGACGGGCTGGTTGAAGCTCCCCTTATCAAAGTAGAGATAGTCGCGGGTCAGGCCGAAGTTGAGAAAAGAACCCTGTGGTCCAACGCAGGCCGCCTTGTCGAGGCAGAACAAGCCCTGCTCGATACGGTCAACCGCCTCTGCCTGCAGGTGTAGGTCGGCATTCAGGATGAAGATGGCGGGGGTGGTGGCCATGCTGATGCCCAGGTTCCAGGCCCGTGCCACCCCGATGTTTTCCGTCATGGTGGCGCTGCGGGTGATGCGCGGGTGCCGGCGCAGGTCCGCCGACACCGTCTCGTTGTTGAACACCACCAGGACCTCGCCCGGGATCTGTTCGAGATCCTGAAGCAGGGTGGCGATGTTGAATTCGCTGGCAGGAGAGTAGTCAAGCACCGGTATGACAAAGCTGCGGCTCTGGCTGCTGCCGTCGATGCGCGGGAGGCGCCCGGAACCGTTGAACGGCGCAACCCCTGTCAGTGACTGCTCCCGCAATTCGGCGGCAGAGAGTGTGTCTTTTTTGCCCTGTGCGACAACCGCCAGCAGGTCGCGCATCCGGTGCAGGTAGGTGTGGGCGTTGTGGACCATCGTGCAGCCCCGTTCCGCGATGACCTCGCGCAGGGTGTCGTTTTCAAGGTAGAAACGGGCGGTTTCGATCAGGTTGCTATCATGGTAGCAGGCATATTCCTCGCCATCCCGGAACAGCTCGTCCTGGGCGCTGCCGTTGGCCATGTCGGAAAGCAGCAGCGAGCCGGAACAGAGGGCCTCAAAGAAACGCATATTCAGATCGTTGCGAACCGAGGTGTTGAACACGATCCTTGAGCTGGCAAAGACCTCCGCCATCTCCGTCCAGAAACAGCGCGCACGGTAGAGATTGACGCTGGCGCCGAGGGTCTCCAGCAGTTGCTGGCGCCGGGGGTTGAACAGCAGCGAACCGACAAAGCCGACATCGTACTTTTTGCCGGGGACGCTGACGGCGTGAATCTCGGGATCGCAGCCGAGCGGCAGCCAGTAGGCGTTCGGGGTGACCTGCCGGAACAGTGGGATGTATTCCCGCTGGGCCGTAAAGACATAGTCGAACTGCTCTGCCCAGCGCAGGTGCTGTCCAAGGTTTAAGTGGCTGTCAATCAGGTAACAGGCCTTGGGGCAACGCAGCGCCGCCAGATGCTGCGGTTCATGGCTGCCCACCGACTCGACCCACAGGTACAGGTCGGGCTGCTCGGCCGCCGGTGTCCGAGCCAGAAGCGTGGCCATGTCGGGGGTAAAACCGGTCGGGATCATCTGGTCGTAGAGCGGCAGTTTCATGTTCTGCAACTGCCACTTTTCAAGCAGCTCTTCAGGAAAGCGGGGGCCGATGGTGGTAACCTCCGCCACCTGACGGAGCGCCCGTTCCAGATAGACCGCGGTGGTTACCGGGTAGGCAACATAGGCAAGCCAAATCTTCATGGTTACAGCCCTTTCTTTCGGTGTACGGCAAGGGGCGTCTGAATGCAGGCATAGCAGGAAAGGCTCCGCCTGGCCGCCTCCGGGACGCTATGCCGATCTGTGGGCCAGCTCATGGGGCACTGAGCTGCTGAATCGCCGACAGCAGTTCCTGCTCCTGGCGTCGGCTGGAATAGCGCGCCGCCGTTGCCCGGGCAGCCGCCGTCATTCGCTGCACCGCCGGATCATTCTGTGCAGCAGATTGAATCAGCTGCGCCAGCGCCTGAGCGCAGCCGACAAGATCATCCTCGTCACACCAGACACCGTTCTCGGGGGTGGCGTACTCGCTGGCGCCAAAACCGGTGAAGCCTACCACCAGGCAGCCGCTGGCCATGGCCTCAAGGGGGGGCAGGCCGAAGCCTTCGAGCCGGTTCAAGGCCAGAAACAGGGCCGATTCATCCATGATGGCGGCTGCCTGGTCCTGCGTTACATGGTCAATCGCCACCCAGGAGACTGCCAGCGTGGGATCCAGGAGCGACATGCAGAGTGTCTTGATGAAATTCGCCTCCAGTGGGCGTTTGCGGGGCATGTAGGCAACCTGCAGTTTTTTAGGGGTGCGGGAACTGAAGCATGCTGCCACCGCGTTGTGCACGGTTTGCAGCCGCAGCGGCCGCAGGTAGGCGCGCACAAAATCCGCCACAACGTCGGAACAGGCCATGACACCGGCGATGTCGAGTGATTGCAGCGAATTGCCCGCCTTGAGCCCTTCAAACAGATAGAAATGATTCTGGCAAAACAGGATTTTTCTGGCCGTCACATCGCGGAAAAATTCAAGATAACCGGCGTGGTCCTCGGGGATCACGACCAGATCATCCGGTGAGACCTGGAACGGTTGATCGCAGTAGAGCGTGGGGATCTGACCGTTGAACCAGGCCGGTTTGAAGCCGCTGCGGAAATGCACGACGTAGGCGTCGTAGCCGTTTCTCACCAAATGGCGCACATGGTCGTAGATGACCTGCACCCCTCCGGATGGCTGCGGATTGTCATGATTCATATAGAGAATTCGGCCGGTGCGCATGGGTCGTGATCCCGTCCTGCTAAGCGGTAAAGTGATGACATACTACGTTTTGGGCGCCTGTACAAGCGCTCAACCGGCTTGGGCGGGCGCCTTGCGCGGCAGCCTGCCGTTACCGTCGGGAACAGTTGTCCAGAATTAGCTGTTCAAAGGCCCGTACCACCGTCGTGTCTTCATCGGCGCTATCGATGGTTGCCAACAGCATTTCCCGTACGGATTGCCTGAAAGACGGATCATTGGCCAGGCGGATCGCCCGGGCGCAGTAGTCCTGTTCGTCCCCGGCAATGGTTGCGGTGATCCCAATCCGTCGCAGCAGCCCGGCTGCAAGCCGTTGCCGCATGAAACGGCCCTCCAGGGTCACTACCGGCAGCCCGCGGTGCAGTGCCTGCCAGGCGGTGGTGTAGCCGGAGAAGGCCGGGGTGTCGAGATACACGTCCATGCTGTCCAAGAGCCCGAGAAATTGTCCTGCCGGCTGCCAGTCGATAAAGCGCAGATAGGTTGCCGAGGGCAGACCGCGGCAGTCAAAGGCGTGGCGTAGCCGCTCTTCCAGCATGCAGCTTTGCCATGAGGCCTGGTTGTCCCGCACGAACCAGAATCTGCAGGCCGGCACGGCACGGGCGATCTGGGGGTACAGATGGTCAAAGGCCGGATTCAGTTTGGCGGCCTGCTGGCAGATCAGGAAACGGACCAGCGATCGATCGGGGGACAGCTCCAGATGCTGCGGATCCGGCGCAACGGCCGTGACGGGCGGCAGGATGCTGCAGGCCCCAGTGCCGGGCAGCCGCACCAGGCGTTCCCGGTAATGGTGCCCGGCATCGGGGGGCTCAAGCAATTCTCCCGACAGATACAGGTCAATGGTCGGTAGGCCGCTGGTGATCGGGTGTCCCCAGCCGGCCAGCTGGAGCGGGGCCAGTCGCAGGGTTGCCAGTTGGGTTGTCACCGCATCCATGGCGATCTCGGGAAAGAAGATCACGTCGGGGTGGTCGGTCCGGGCTTGGCTTACCCAGTTCCGCGGACCGAAGTGGTAGCGGTCAACCAGGCTTTTGGCCACGTGCGCCTCGGCGGTCTGGCGGGAGGCGGTATTGTAGAGCACGACCTCGAAACGGGTGCGGTCGAGATGTTTCAGCAGGCCGTGAAGCAGCACGTTCCAGACCGAATGGTTGCTGATCTGGCCGGACACGATCAGCAAGCGCAGCCGGCCGGTCGTCGGCAGCGGCGTGGCCGGCGTCCGGGGTACTGCGGCTTCAAACCAGGCCGCACGGGCGCGACAGACGATTGCGCCGTAGCGTGCGAGCGCTGCGGTATGGTCGCCCGGGCGATAGGCCAGGGCAAACGGCTGGGCCGTGCCGACGACGGCGCCGAGTCCGGGCAGGTCTTCTGCGGCTGCGGCTGCCAGTTCATCGAGGGCGGTTTCAAAGGTCTGGCCGCACTGCTGCCCC
>Ga0302238_1001940_pt1 | contig 15563 bp, 12 predicted proteins | sample AAG_UR_Asn_MG_FD_193527 | JGI IMG/M metagenome (GOLD analysis project Ga0302238, IMG submission 193527) | Enriched activated sludge microbial communities from anaerobic digester in WTTP, New Holstein, Wisconsin, United States - AAG_UR_Asn | ecosystem: Engineered > Bioreactor > Anaerobic >...
AGGCCTTTTTAATTGACTCTATCATCCCTAGGGCTCGCAGGCGCTGGACAGCATCTCCGACGGATCGTTCGGAAAGCCCGAGTTCTTCCATTAGTTTCTTTTCTGTTCCCAGACTGTCTCCTGGTCGGAGACCAAGGGATTCAATCCTGTCAATTAATGCCTTTACAGCCTGTTCCGTGCTTGAATTAGTTTTGAGTATTTCTACCATTATTAGTCCTATATTATAATTATATTAAATATATATTTTCTATTTATGATTAATATAGGACCTATTTTAATCTTGTCAAGCCTTTTGGGTAATTATTCAAAAAATATTCTCAGACAGTTGAAAAACAGTGATTAGACTCTAAAATACTATCGATGGCATATTTACTATAAAGGACTTCCTATTATGATAAAACGCCCATTCGGTTCCGACAGTTTCTGGAACACCCCTATCCCCGAAAATCCGGAAATCGACGGAAAGAGCAATTCCTTTATCAAGCTTCTTGGCAATACTAAAAGCGAAAAAAGAGCTGTCTACATAAATTCAACTAAATGGACCATCCCCGTCTACCATGTGCGAAGTTCGCAAATCCCGATGGTACAGGTGGTCCCGCTGAAAGTTAGGGGAAATCATGATGGATTCGCCCCGAACTTCAACGGCTGGGCCCCCATCCCTCCGGAAGCAAAGCCTGATTCCGAACAAGATTCCCATATGTGCATTATCGATGATGACAATGATATGGTCTATGATTTTTTCTGCATCAGATACAAGGAAGGTAAAATTCATACCCGCTCAGCCATAACATATCCGCTTTATGGGTCGGGCGTCTTCGACAAGATCCCCTTCAATTTCGAACCGGGTACCAGCGTCCATGACTACGGTCCGTGCCGCGCGGCCGGTACAGCCCTTCTAGGTGGACTTGTATTCCACGACGAATTGACCTCAGGAAAAATCGAGCATAAGATCGCCTTGGCAACCGATCTGAATGAAAACCAGAAATTTGTCTTTCCAGCAATCTGGACTGATGGATTCACAGAGGGAGGACTGCCCGAAGGAGCAGTTGTACAGCTTGATCCTGAACTTGACTTGGGTAAATTTGATCTGTGTCCTGCCGCGAAGACATTAGCAGTCGCTCTACAGAAATACGGTATGGTCAACGTCGATGTAGCCGGTGGCATATGCATCTACCTGGAAAACCTGAACTTTAATCCCGGTAAAAGCTGGAAGGGCCTTGTCGATTCAGGATGGATACTCGAAACGTTAGGCCTTGATCATTTCCGTGTCCTTAAAATGGAAAATATAAAGGATGGCGGTTTGAAAAGGGCAAAGCTTCCATGGGAACCAAGACCAGTCAAAGTTTAGTCAATATTAGTACCTGAAAGGAATAAATGAAGAAATCTTTTGGTAAAATCCACGGCATAGTCCCACCAATGGTCACACCTCTTATCGCCGAGGACAAACTCGACGTTAAGAGCACAAGAAGCGTCATAGATTATCTTATCAGCGGTGGAGTGCACGGAATATTCATCCTTGGCAGCACCGGAGAGGCTCCGAGCCTAAGCTACAAGATCCGCTACCAGCTTGTCGAGGAGACCTGCAACCAGGTTGCAGGAAGAGTACCGGTCATCGTCGGAATAACCGACACATCCTTCGTGGAATCCGTGAACCTTGCGAACTTCGCAAAGAAAAGCAATGCGACCGCGGTCGTGCTCGCACCTCCATACTACTTCCCTTCCGGACAACCGGAACTTGTCGAATATGTCGGGCATCTGCTTGAGGAAATATCAATTCCCCTCTTCCTCTACAACATGCCGGGATTCACAAAGGTCTATTATGACATCGAAACCGTGCAGGCCCTGTCGGAGAACAAGAAGATCATCGGCATCAAGGACAGTTCTGGAAACATGCTCTATTACCACCGGCTCCTCCAACTGTTCAAGAACAGGAAGGATTTTTCGATACTGATGGGGACTGAGGCCCTTCTAGCGGAATCCATCCTGCTTGGAGGACATGGCGGCGTACCAGGAGGAGCAAATCTGTTTCCGAACCTGTTCGTCAAGCTTTATGAAGCGGCAAGGAGAAAGGATCTGAACGAGGTCAGGAAACTGCAGGATAAGGTCATGAAACTCGGTTCCACTATCTATAACGTCGGCAGATTCGGTTCCAGCTTCCTGAAAGGAATCAAATGCGGGCTTGCATGTCGCGGTATCATAGGAAAAGATTTTGTCGCTGAACCATTCCATTCATTTAGGGACAAAGAACGGAAAATTGTCAAAAACTATTTGAAGGGCGCCCTTTCAGACTATGAATAACAACGAATCCATTGTCATAAGATCTCCGGATCCGGCAAACATATACTGTTACACCCCTGGAATCTGTGTCCTACCAAATGGCAGGATCATCGCGACCGTCGATTACGGCGGATCCGGAGTAGGAAATATGCCGGGGGAAAAATATGCCCCTTGGAAAGGCTTCTGGCACCAGGGAGTCATCCTCATAAGCGACGATCATGGCAAGTCCTGGAAGGAGACGGCAAAGTTTCCTTTCATGCATGCACGTCCTTTCACGGCGGGAAAATCCGTCTACATCCTCGGACACGCTGACGACCTGATGATCATGCGTTCGGACGACAAAGGAAAAACCTGGAAACCTCCGGTCAAGTTGACTGATGGCGAATTCTGGCACCAGTCGGCATGCAATGTCCATTACGCCAATGGCTGCGTATACCTTGTGATGGAAAAGCGAACCTCCTTCAAGATAAGAACCTGGTACATCGGCGAATGCTCACCTGTCCTCATGAGGGGGCGGACCGACAAGGATCTCACGAAGGTAAAGAACTGGGAATTCTCTTCAAGCTTCTCCTTCCGCGACATATTCCCCAAAGGGAAATATCCGGACTATTTCGGTATTCCGTTCTTTGAGGAGAAATATCCGGATGCAAGTTATCCTGCTCCCGGACGCGAATGCGCGCCCATGGGCTGGCTCGAGACGAATGTCGTACAAATCAAGGACAAGAACCATTACTGGCACGATCCGTCAGGAAGAACCTATCATTTATGGATGCGCGCCCATACCGGAGGGACAGGATACGCCTGCATCATCAAGGTCAAAGAACTCGGAAACAAGCCCGGCACTGGAAAAATGAAAAGCTCCTTTGAAACAGTACCCTCTGGAAGCAAAATGCTTTTTGTTCCATGTCCCGGCGGACAGATGAGGTTCCATGTCCTTTATGATGAAAAGACAAAACTCTATTGGCTCCTTAGCACACAGGCCACTGACAGCATGACGCGGACGGAGAGACTTCCAAAGGATCGTTACAACCTTCCGAACAACGAGCGTCGCCGTTTGCAACTGCACTTCTCGAAGAACATGATCGACTGGTGTTTTGCTGGAATAGTGGCGATAGGTCCAAAGAGCGAAAAAGCGTCCAGACACTATGCATCAATGGCTATTTCCGGCGATGATCTGCTCGTTCTCGCGAGAAGCGGGGATGAAAAGGCCTCGTCCGCCCACAACGGAAATCTGATTACGTTCCATAAAGTCAAAAACTTTAGAAAATTAATATACTAAACCACAGAAAAATAATAATTTTGATGGTGTGAAGTTTCGCAAGAACATAAATTACGAATTTATTTCTGTGTCTTCTGTGTGTTCTGTGGTTAAAAAAGGAATTAATAATGAAAAACAAGTATTGTGACAGCCGCGTACGTTCACTGCTGAAACAGATAAATGCGCCTGAAGTTGTCGGGATACAGCCGGCAAACGCATTCCGCGATCTAGTTCAGTTGCCAGACGGAGAGATCAGGCATTATGGATTCAAGAATGGCAGGATGATCTATATCGCAAGTCGCGATTGCGGCCTCTCATGGCAAGAGTTTCCTCTACGCAAAGGATGTCCGGGGGCATGCATACGTAGTCCGTGGTCAGGAGACTGGATCGCCATGCTTGATCTCCATGCCTATGCACATGAATTTTTCCTCGATGCCGACGCTTTGGGACTTCAGAAAGGATTTCGTGTCTACCGTTCATCAAACGGCATCGACGGGAAGTTCACCAGCTCATTGGTTTCAGAGCTCAACCATGGCGTTCCACGCCTGCCAGTTCCCATGCGTTCAAGAAAACGCTGGGTTTTGCCGTGCCAGTATTCCAAGAACGGCAAGCATGATCTGGTATCTTTCTATTCCGACGACGATGGAAAATCCTGGAACAGGATCGTGCTGGGCATGATTCCTGAGCATGAAGCCATTGCACCACATCAGGGTTTGAGGTGGCAGAACCACGGGATTGAGCCTTCACTGGTAGAATTGAAAGACGGAACCCTGTGGATGATCATACGGACATCCCTGGATAACCATTACCAGTCATTCTCCTACGATGGCGGTGAAAACTGGACGAATCCCGAGCCTTCACGTTTTTATGCTACAATAACCATGCCGACTTTCTTCCGGCTCAACGATGGAAGGATAATCCTCTTCTGGTGCAACACGACCCCTCTTCCCGAACTCGACCATGACAAGCAACATGAGCTTACGGAATGGGAAAGGAAGGGATTTGCAGAGGATCTCTTTACAAATCGCGATGCGTTCCATGCGGCAATTACGGAAGATGACGGGAAAACATGGATTGGATTCCGCGAGGTTCTTCTTAACGAAAGGAGAAACGACTCGGATTTCAGGACTAGTGGTGGAAACTCATACTGCGTAGACAAGAGTGTCCACCAGAGCCAGGCCGTCGAACTTCCGGAAGGGAAAGTTCTCGTTTCCGTGGGACAGCATCCCAAATGCCGTAGGATGATCATCTTTGATCCAAAATGGCTGTATGAAAAGAAACGCAGTGACGATTTCCATCTTGGCCTTGATTCCTGCTGCACATTCCAGTTTGTAAAAGGTATCGCCGGAAACATAAAGGACGGAGCATCTGGCCATTGCGCATACAACAGGCGTCCCGGCGCACAACTCGTCCCTGAACCGGAAGGAAAACAGCATGAGGTGCTGCAGATCGCCCGTCATCCTGATCCACGGCTGGTACATGAACAGCAGGGCGCCGTCTGGAACTTCCCTGCCGGAAAATCTGGAGAAATCCGAGTTAGCCTCCGTCTCGTAAAAGGTGGTCAAGGTATCAGGATCTGCCTCATAGACCGTTTCTTCAATCCATTCGATACTGTTGCCAGAAATTATGCCCAATACACGGTGGAAATAGACGGTAAAGGGCGCGTGAAAGGAACAAAATTGGTTTTGAAACAGGATATCTGGTATGAACTCGTCATACGATGGACTGACTCCTTCAAAAAGGATGCTAAGTTCAATTTTGACAACAAGGGAAAGACTTTTTCAGCTCCTCTTGTTTTCCCAAGCGCAAACGGAATCAGTTATCTGCACATGATGAGCATCGCGGAATCTGCGGATTTCGCAGGTGTCCTGATCCGGAATGTCGAAGCAAAAGTAAAATAACATAAGGAATATCTATGAAAAAAATAGTCGTTCCTGTATTAAGCATCCTATCCATCCTGTCCATACCGTCAACTATATTGCCTGCTGAGGACGCAAATCCTAATGCGACTCTCGAGGATTTTGAAAGTATTACCGGCTGGGAGAAGCAGAACGGGGCTCAGGTAGAGGCTGCTGAACCGGTGTCTGTCGGCAAAGGCGCTGTCAAATTCTCCGGTCCCGGTCTGGCATTCAAGAAGGTGAAAAACGTCAAATCCCTGAAGCCTGACAGTCTGAACGACGGTTATGAGGGAATATCCTTCTGGGTAAAGGGTGATGGATCGGACATGTATGGAACGATTGTCCTCTGCGGACAGCATCCGCTCTGGATGCCTTTCAAATATTCCTATTCGTTTCCGCTGAAGGACACGGAATGGAAAAAGATCACTGTCCCATGGGACAAATTTGTTCCCGAGGATGCTGTTTATCCTATTGGCACACCTGGGGGAATGCCTCCTAGCGGATTCCAGAACATCAAGCTTGGGAACAAATGGAACATCTACCACAACAACAAACCCATGCCCAAGTTCAGCTTCTGCATCGACCAGATCCAGTTTGAGGAAAAGGTGCCGTCAGACAAAAACACCCCGAAGCTGAAATCCTTCGTCGAAGTCCTGAAACTTCTCAAGGATAAGAAACCTGTCAGTATCCTCTGCCTCGGGGATTCCATCACCGCCGGTACATCACTCAAGAGCCCTGACACAGAACGCTATGCCCAGGTACTTGAGAAACTTCTCAGGAAAGAATACGGATATGACCAGATCACCGTTGTCAGCAAGGCGGTCGGAGGAGCCCAGGGGAATGATCTCAGGCTCTGGCTGGACAGGGATTTCACAGGTACTCCTCCGGATCTCGTGACCATCATGTACGGATACAATGACAAGACCTGGGGGTACTCCAAAGAGTATTTCACCTATTCTCTCAACGATTATCTTGATAGAATTGCAAGAAAGACGAACGGAGCATCAGCTGTTCTCCTAATCTCGACAATCCCCGGCAAGAACGAACGGTTCTTCATGATGGATGATTATGCCAATTGCATCCGTGCCATCGCAAAGGATCGCGGGCTCGCGCTTTGCGATGCCGCCAAGGAATTCAAGTCTTTCGGTAGGGACGGCATCGACGCATACATGGCCGACCAGGCGCATCCGAATGCAAAAGGGCACGAGGTCATGGCAAATGCAATAGCAGGTGTCCTGTCAGGAAAATAAAAGCATTCAAGGAAATGATCATGCTCAAATCACATTTGAAAATATTCTTACTCTTTTTCATTCTTGTCTCTTCCATTTCATATGCCTCCGCCCAAAATGACAAGAAGATTGTCTTCACTGCCGAACAGTCCGCAGGAGGAAAAGTCATTGATCTCTCTGGAGGAAAGAAGGCTGTCACCATCGACAAGTCCTGCGAGGCGGGCTCAGCAAAAAAGGGAGATACTTTCATTGAATGGAAAATTCAGGAACCTCTCCCGGCTGGTTGGTATCACGGCGTTGTCGAATTCTGCACAAAGGAAGGTGAGGAGAAGTCCTGGTTCAACGCTCACATGGGTATCTCAGTCGTGACGACCGGACAGACTATCTCGGCAAACATGATGGAAAACTTCCAAACCAAAAAAGAGGAACCTCAGATTTTTGATTTCTGGATATATGCATCGTCCCCGATCAACAGCGTCAGAATCACTCCGGTATATGATGATCTATGGAAATACAAAAGGCTTTATCCTGTCGCGCAGGTCTCCCTTGAACTAGTATCCCAGCCTTCACTAGATGCATCAAAAGTTGCAAGCGTCGGACTGGAAGTCAAGCCTGACGGCACTGCCAGCCTGCCCTGCTCTCTTCCTCCCGGGCTCTGGATGCTGAAAGCTCCGTTTACAAAGGATTGCACCGTTACATTTGAAGGAGAGGACAGCAAGAGTTTCGAGGCAAAATATCCTTTCGACCAGTGGAAAAGGCCCGGTTCAATTTATTTCTTCATGGGCTCTCCATTGAAGAAGCTTGCTTTCAAAACTCCGGCAATGTCAAAGATCGCCGAACTCCAGCACAGCATCACACGGGAGCAGAAGGAGCCACTCCTGGCAGATGTTGAACTCATGAAGGTTGTCGATCCTTCAAAGACCGAATCCGGACATTTGGAACTGATCGGTTCCGGACTAACTGGCGACGCCCCTTCCTTTCCATTGCTCCCAATGGGAAAAAAGACTGCTGTCCTGACAACGTGGGATGACGGCAAGCCGGATGATCTACGCTGTGCTGAAATACTGAACAGGCTCGGATACCGTCCAACATTCTTCCTGAACAATGATGCTCCCGCTATGAAATTCCTGGACAAGCTGGAAGGGATGAACGCAGAGATAGGATCGCACTGCTACCATCATCCATCTCTCTATCGCCTAACTCCTGAACGCGCAGCCGAAGAATGCGTCGCAATGCGCAAACTGCTGGAGAAGACGCTTGCCCACCCGGCCATATCATTCGCATACCCCAACGGATATGCGGCATCATATGATGTAGAAGGAGATTATGTCCTTCGTGCAGTAAAAGCCGCCGGATACTGGGCTTGCCGTACAACACCGGGGACAGTTTTTACAGTCGATACAATCGGAGACCTTATGACATTGAAAACTGATGGATTCTTCGGGAACCGAAAGGATTTGGAGGTCAAATGGAAGCAGACTCGAGAGAAAGAAGGTGGAATTTTTTATTTCTGGGGCCACAGCTGGCAGATAGGCAAGACGGATCAGCAATGGAAGGACTTTGAGGATTTCTGTGCGAAGTTCGCAAACTGTCCGGACGCCTGGTACGCGTCGCAGGGCGAACTTTCCATATGGCTCTGGCTCAGGAACAATCTCAAGATGGAAGTGACTGAAAAAACTCCTGCGAAAGTTGCAGTAAAAATCAGCCGTCCATGGCTACATCCGTACCTATCTGCTAAATGCCCGATCAGCTTGAAGGTTCCGGCAGGAGTAAGCAAAGTCCTCTGGCAGGGGAAGGAAGTTCCGATATCAAATGGATTTGTGGAGTTGAAATGGTAGGAGATCTACTCAGTCATTTGTTCTGCTGTTCCTCATGCTTTATTATTACAGCAAGCTGATCCTTGAGAGACTGCATTTCCTTTTCGACGTTTTCAATATGTTCCATAAGGAGATCATTTTTTGACTTTGAGCCCTGCTGCTGGATTTTGCGAAGTTTTTGAATCTCCCTTATTTCCTTCTCCATCTCCTCGTTTGCTTCAGCCATGCTTCCAACAATTACACCTACAAAAAGGTTCAATATGATCATGGTGCCGATGATGATATAAAGGAGGAAATAGATCTGTGCACCTACAGGGAATACAGCTTTTGATGGCGCCATAACATCAGGCCAGTTTTCAAGGGTCAAAACCTGAAAGAGGGACATGAACGCATCATGCAGGGTGGCAAAATGTTCAGGATCCGACTTATGGAAAAATGATACCCCTAGGACTGAAAAAAGATAGAAATGGACAATAAGAAGAATGGCAACATAGAAAATGGATGCGAGGCTTTTTACAATTCCCTGTACTAACATGCGCAATCTTGGAATGGTTTTCAACAGGCGTAGCACTCTCAGGATTCTTATAAGACGGACTACCGCGATAGAAGACTGTCCGACAGGCAGAAGGCATATCGAGATTATCAGGAAGTCGAACACGTTCCATGGATCCAGGAAGTATCTCCACGGTTTTTTCCCTTCAGCTCCGATACGGATAAGTTGTTCAACAACAAATATCCCAAGGATTATCTTATCGGCAAATTCCAGAAAACCACCGATTCTCTCCCTTATCGATGGATATGTATCCAAGCCTATGAATATGCTTGTGAGGACAATAAGTCCGACGATGGTGAAGTTGAATCTCTTTGAATCGGCTATCCGTCTGAGTTTCTGGGAAAATGACATGAACCCCGCCATGTTGGTCGATTTCATGATATGATTTATTCGTTAAAAATATCGTACGGGTCGTAATTATCAAGATTATGACTTGAATAGAATTTAATAAAACATTCTTTCGTACTTCAATTCATGTATCTAGACCACTTCTTCATTCCCCTTGATTTCCTTGTTCTTCCAGTCTATCTTCATTATGCAATGATTTCAAAAACCATATCTTTCACAAGACTCTTTATGTTGCTGACGGTATCCTTAGCCGTTCTGGTCTCATGCATTTCTTATGACAGGCAGATTTCATCTGATCAGAATGCCCCGGCATGGTGGACAAATCCGCATGAGGATGATTCTGATTCCATGTTTGAAAAGGCCAGTGCTGAAGGACTGCCTGATGAGCATTCCGCCAGGGAGAAAGCATATGAGAACGCTCTTTCTCTTTTATCGAAGAGGATATTTTCAGGCGTATCTTCCGATAGGAGTTATGTCCGACTGACCACCAAGCATTATTTCTCAGACGTCAGCATTGTGGACGAAAGGACCCGAAAAATAGGAAACCTGTGGAACGCCTGGATACTTGTGAAATATCCTCAGGAGAAGAAGAAGGCGTTTTTGGACAGGATTGGCAAATCTACATCGAACCTTAAGGAAATTGAAAAGATCTCTACTGATATTAAGGACGTTTTCAAGATACTCATAACAACGCAGGATATGAAAAATGAATACAAGGCAGGAGACAAGATACGTTTCAGCGTCATTTCCGAGAAGGACTGCCATATCGCCATCTTCGCGCATCAGTCTGATGGAAAGAGTATCCTCATATATCCCAACAGGTGGTCTAGAAACACATGGCTTTCAGCGAACAAGGCCCTTTCAGTGCCTGACCCGGGTAGGGACAGGTTTGACCTAACGGTAGGTCCGCCTTATGGTGATGATATAATCCAGGTAATTGCCTGCACTAGCAGGAACGCCCTTATAAACATGATTGACGGTGAGATAAAAAAAATCTCCGAAGGCCAGGATTTCGCCGTCATCCAGCGTGGCATTATTGTCAGTGAAATCAATTCTCCCTCCCCTGCCGGAACGGAAGGTTCCAAGGAATGGGCTGAAAACCATATCATGATTTCAACTTTCCCGAAATGAACCGGAAACCAGCTCTTCCACCATTGTCTCTCCATTCCTTGACATTGTTCAATATTCTCGGTATTTTACCCCCATGACAATGAAGAATTTTTCATTCCTCGGAATCATCGGCGGGGTGGGGAAACTGCTTTCTTTCTCCATGCTTCTGATGGTATTATCCGGATGCTGGGTCGCAACCGGTCCTGACCCGCGAGCCATGCCTGTGTCTGCAGGTCCTCCAGTAATGCAGCTTGGAGAGGTTACTGAAAAATTCACCGGTACCTGGACAACGGAAGGACCAAAAAGCGATTTCGTAAAGTCCAAGGTCATCAAGAGCATTAGAAATTCAAAGATGGTCTCCAATGACGCCAGTAACCTGATCCTGAAAATCAACATCACCTCAGATCATGTGAGCGATGGTCCCAGACTTTTTGAGCTGGGGTTCGTAAGTTGTATTACTCTTGGGCTGTTTCCTCTCGACTATCATTCGGAATGGACGGTACACTGTGATGTTCAGGTTACGATGGCAGATGGCAGAATTGTAGCACGTTATCCAATACAGGAGGTCGGAACATTTGACATAACTGTATGGCCTCCCACATGGCTTTTCCTGAACTTGAACTGGCCATTCGGCGGAATGTATGGGAGGCAGATGAATGAAAAGACGGCAAACAATGTATCCGTCCAGATAATTGAAACCATCAATTCCGACTATCAGAGGCTTGCCCAGGCAAGGGATCTCAATGCGATAGCTTTGGGAAGCATGGTTTCAGGGCAGCAGAATGTTCCTTTCAGGCCACCGCCGGAACCAAGTTCCTCCGGTCCTTCACCAATAAGCAAGCGCTGGGCGGTCATCATTGGAGTAAGCGACTACAAGTTTCGTGGGAAATGGGGATTGGACAACTTAAGATATGCTGCGCGGGATGCCCAAGTACTTGCAGATTATCTGAAGAGTGACAAAGGTGGACGTTTTGACAACGTTACATTGCTTCTCGATAAAGACGCAACCACCCAGAACGTGAAAATTGCGCTAAGGGAAAATCTTCGCGCCGTTCAGAAGGGAGATTTCGTGCTGATCTCATGGTCGGGACATGGTGGTCCGGATCCCTCAAGCAACAAGGACTTGTATCTCATCACCTACGATTCTGATCCTGAGCACATGGCTGCAACCTCATATTCAATGTCTGAAATGCAAGAGGATGTAGGAAAGCTGCAGGCTGACCGAATACTTCTCCTAGCCGACACCTGTCATTCTGCAGGTATCAGTGATCCTAAGATCGGATTCAAGGGCGCCCGTGAAAACAAGATAGTGGAAGGGATTAAAGGTGTCCAGATGAATCCCAAGCAGCAGGAAGGAAAGGATACTAGCATGAGAATGATCTTTACCAGCTGCGAGAGCGGAGAGACGAGTTTGGAAAGCAGTGATCTCGGAGGAGGACACGGTGCATTCTCCTGGTTCCTCCTGAAGGCGATGATGGGGGATGCCGATAAGAAAGAGAATGGCGGAAATGGCAATGGCATAGTCACACTTGGAGAAGTGATCGAATACACAAGGGATCAGGTCAAGCGTTACAGCAAAAACCAGCAGCATCCCGATACTGCAGGCCGTTTTGACAGGAATATTGTAATCGGTCCTTCACAATGATTACAGAAGAAAAAGCCGTATTTCTCCACAAGATGACTGTTCCGGAAGATGCAATCGACAGGAATGGCCATGTTAACAATGTTTCCTTCATCCAGTGGATGCAGGATGTAGCCATGAAACATTTCACATCGGTGGGATGCATGGAGACCATGCAGAATGCCGGTTGTACCTGGGTAGTGCGGTCACACAAGGTAGAATATCTAAGTCCTGCATTCGCAGGGGAAACTATCAACATCAGGACCTGGATTGTAGATTTTGGACGTGCAAGATCCATGCGCCGTTACAAGTTCCTAAGGGAATCGGATGGGAAATTGCTTGTCAGGGGTGAGACCGACTGGGTTTACATAAATGTTAAAAGTGGACGTCCTTCTGCCATACCTGAAGAAATAAGCAGTGCGTTTGTTCTTGTGGAAGATGACGTCAAATAATCACTGCATCCATCCGGCATATACACCGTTTTTACCGACGTATCCAGAACTGAACTGGAGATCCTGTGCATCGGAGACATTTATCCCTTCAGCATGACCGTCCCAGAATGCACCATTTGCCCTTTTCAGATGCCTCATCGCAATACCTTCGGATGGATGGACTGTCGGATTCCAGTTCCATCCACGGAGGAGGTAATACTGCCTGCGATTCTGGGTCGAAACATAGGAATCAGCGGCAAATACTCGGTTAGCAGGCTTTTCTATCTGCGATTGATATCTGAATAATGTACTAACGACAACGCCATCAACTGTTGATGGTGTATTAATTACAGCATACTTGCCGTATTTGGTGTCTGGACGCGTGCATGAGGAGTCAACTTGGATAGTATACTCAGCTCCATAACATGCTTGTGTGTCTGCCGTACCCTGGTAAGGATATTCAGATGGGCATGTCCCTATGTCATTAGGTATCTTCAAGTAATCACCCCATGTAAGCATGGTCATCCAGCTCTGGTACACTGCCGGTGAGTTGCTGCAATACCAGAGAGGAAGATACTGGTTATTGTCGGCTCCGTACATAGTCTCGCTGGTGATTGCCTGCTTCTGGTTGCTGATGCATCTTATCGACATAGCTGTCTCCTTTGCAGACTGCAATGCCGGGAGAAGCATTGCCGCGATTATTGCGATAATCGCAATGACAACCAATAACTCAATAAGAGTAAAGCAGCTTTGCTTTCCTTGAAAGGAGCATTTCTTATTGGATGTATTCATTTAGCTTTTCCTGTGGAATTTCTGACAACGAGTCTTTCCTCCACTTCGATTATTTTCTGTGACGCAGGAACTGCAGCAGGATCATCTATCATCTTGATAAGTTCGACCGCCGACATCCTTCCAATCAGATCCAATGAAAGGTTTACAGCTGTAACTGGAGGATTCATATACTGCATATATGGAAAATCGTTGAAGATTGTGAAACTGAGATCCTGGGGAATCCTCAATCCTCTCTCAATTGCAGCTTTCATTGCTGGAAGACCTGACTTGTGATCATAGACGATGACTGCGGTAGCTCCGCATTTCGAATGAACTTCCGATATCCATTTTGCGGCATCTGAATGGAAATTCGCTTCTGGGATTGCAGGGCGAATCCCCATCTTCGCAGTCGACTCGAAGAAAGCTGCTTCCCGGATCCTGACACTTCTATGATACGTCTTTTCATCCTTCCCAGGTACAACTTCTTCAGGAATGTATGCTATGCATTTGTGCCCTAGCCCGTGAAGATGTTCTACAGCCTGTCTCATGCCACCGGCATCGTCAGGCACTATTGACAGGCAGTTCCCTTCGCATACCCCGTTCACAGAAACAAATGGATTCTCTTTCGGCAGAAAATTCTTCCTGGCCTGGTCAATTCCTGAATAATGGAGGAAAATGAAACCATCAACCCTCCATGACGGTCTTATTGAATCATCTGTAGCCGGATGGAACAGATCCAGTATGACCCTGTATCCTGAATTCTGTAGTTCCAGAACTGCCGCATTGATGATGTCCTCATATACGCCAAGTCCGAATATCCTGTCAGAAATTCCTATGATCGCCACAGTCATTGTTCTGGAACTTCTCAGCATCGAGGCTGTCAGATCAGGAGTGTATTTCAAGTAATCGGCTACGGCATTGATCCTCTGTTTGAGTTCGGGCTTGATCTTCAGGCTCGGGTCATTCCTGAGAAAGCGGCTGACTGTGGTGACAGATACTCCGCACTTGGAAGCAATATCCTTGAGCCCCACCCTTTTTTGCCGAACTGATTTATCAATCTTCTGAATCACGTTAGCCACCTGCATGATATGATAGAAAACGGGCAGATTTCCTCTGATATGCTATTTCAATACGATGACTTCGACGTCATCGAACCATTCACTGCCTTCACCTTCTATCCCAAGACCAAGGTTTACATTCACGGCATCAGCAGGGATTTCGACATCCTGTTCGAACTGTGTCCAGTCGAAATCTCCCGCCTTTGCAAAGACATGAATCCATTTGATCATCTTCCAGGAGGCGTCGAAAGCCCCGATTCCTACTGAACAAGTCTTCGGACCCTGGCATTTTGCCCATCCCTTGACCTTGAGTTTCAATCCGGCAACATCCTTGAGAGGTTGGCTTATGCTTCCTTTTACAGGACCGCCATCCGATTCGATCTTAAGAGATGCGGGACCTGATTTAAAGGTAGTGGTATCCTTGCTGCCTTTGAGCTTGCCATTGGCAGTCCAAACTGCTGTCCAATTGGTGGGCTGTTCATTCCCATCGGACATTGAGCTGTTCTGGGCAAGATTGGTTCCTCCGGCAACATTCGATTTTTCAGGTGCAGCAGCACCTGCGGGAGCAGCTGTCTTCTCTATCGAAATATCATCGAGCCAAGCCTTTCCTTCTCCTTCAACAAGAAAACCCAGGCGATCATTGACTGCGTTTGAAGGAACCACGAATTCTGCTGACAAGGACTTCCATTCCTTTGCATCTTTTGCATCTATGAGTTCCTTGTTCAGGCACTGCTTGTAACTGCCATCGAGACCAGTTATCACAAGATTGCATCTGGTAAATCCGGCATTCTTCATCTTACAGGAAATCTTCAAGCTCTTTCCACAAACCTCCTTGAGAGGCGTGGTGACTGAGCCGAGTACCGGACCACCTAAAGATTCAATTCTGAGAGAAGCAGGGGAAGATGCGAAATCCTTGTCGTCTCGCACGGCATTAAGACTCCCCTTCGATGTCCATTTTCCATCCCAGCCAAGGGGTCTTGATTCTCCTTCAGACATATTTGGATTGACGACGGTTATCCATTCCGCATCCTTTGCCTGCATCTTTTTTGCGATATCATCGAGTGTTGGTTTGAACTTGCTGGCGAGTTCAGGCTCCTTCATCTTAAGGTATTCCATCAGGTATCTTGAACCGAGGACTTCGCATGAGAATCCGGAAAAATGGACTTTGTCACCAAGATCCATAAGGCCCTCA
>Ga0302238_1001941_pt1 | contig 15563 bp, 19 predicted proteins | sample AAG_UR_Asn_MG_FD_193527 | JGI IMG/M metagenome (GOLD analysis project Ga0302238, IMG submission 193527) | Enriched activated sludge microbial communities from anaerobic digester in WTTP, New Holstein, Wisconsin, United States - AAG_UR_Asn | ecosystem: Engineered > Bioreactor > Anaerobic >...
TTTTCAACGACGGTAGATCACGCTGATATTCGCGGGTTGGTTACCGCATGTCTTGCCTACGTCGTGGAGCTGCCTCTCGCTAGAGCCGGGAGTTCGGCTTTTGCCTTATCCCCTGCCCGGACGGGATGCTGTTCACCGAACCGCGCCCCTACACCGACCTGAATCTGCTGCCGCTGCCGGACCGCAGTCTGACGGTGCAGCATCGCAGCCGCTACTTCAGCGAGTGGTTCAAGCCGCTGGCCTCGGTACGCACCTCGCTGGGCTGCACAGCCCGCTGTAATTTCTGTGCGCTCTGGCAGATCACCAACGCCAAGTACCTGCGCCGCGACCCGGAACAGGTGGTGGCGGAGCTGCTGGGCGTGGCTGAACCCAACATCTTTTTCTGCGATGACGAGTCGATGTGTGATGTCAGGCGGATGGATCGGCTGGCTGATCTGATCCAGGCCGCCGGTATCCGCAAGAACTACTTTCTGTATGGCCGGGTCGATACGATCGTCAATCACCCGCAGTTGTTTGAGAAATGGGCAAAGATCGGGTTGGCTCAGGTCTTTGTGGGGATGGAGGATTGCAGTGATGCCCGCCTGGCAGCCATGCGCAAAGGCACCACCGTGGCGCAGCAGGAACAAGCCGTGGCGATCCTGAAACGGCTGGGGGTCATGATGTACGCCTCCTACATGGTCAATCCGGACTACAGCCGGGAAGACTTCAAGGCGCTGCTGACGCATGTGCGCCGGATGGGGCACAGCTATGCCACCTTTACGGTTATGACACCGCTGCCCGGTACCGAGCTGTACGAGCAGAACAAAGAACGACTGCTGAGCACCAAGCCGGAGCTGTTCGACATGCTGCACAGCCTGCTGCCCACCCGCCTGCCGCTGCAGCAGTTCTACCAAGAGATGGCCACGTTATACAGCACGGCAGTACCGTTTCACCGCACGCTGCCGGTCCTGCTGCGCTATGGTCTGCGCGGCCTGGTGCTGCGCCTGCGGCTGTTCGGCAAATTTCTAAAAAGGATGCAGCGCGCCCATCTCGACTACTGAGCAAAACTGTGGCAGAGTGCTGCCATGAGTACCCGCGACACCATACTTGCGACTGCAATCGAACTGTTCAATGAACAGGGCACAGCAGCCATCAGCACCAACCACATTGCTGCTGCCTGTGGTATCAGCCCCGGTAACCTCTATTACCACTTCCGCAACAAGCAGGACATCATCCGCGCCATCTTCCAGCAGATGACCCGGGTCAGTGCCGACGAGTACACCGCTATCGCCACCCAGTATCCGCCGGGCACGACCGCCTCGATGGAGCAGACCTTTCTGATGATCCAGCAGTTCAACTGGCGTTACCGCTTTTTTAAACGGGAACTGACCGCCCTGGTGATGGCCGACCCGCTCCTGCAGGAGCAGTTTCAGGCCACCAACCGGCTGATGCAGCAGACGATCCGGCAATCCATTGACGCCGGTATTGCTGCTGGTCACACCAAGCCGCTGGATGAGCAGGAAAAGAGCCACTTTGTGGATGCGGTCTGGCTGCTGGCCCTGTTCTGGGTCAATTACCTGGAGGTGGGGGGCGAAGCGGTCAACGAGGCCAATCTGGCGCGGGGCAATGAACTGCTGCGGCTGCTGATCAGGCCGTATCTGGTGGAGGGACCGGAGCCGCAGGGGGCAGTCTGACCTTACCCCCTGATGCTGACCGCCGTGCTCTGCATGGTCTCGGCGGCATCCTGATAGGCCTGCAACTGCAGCGCAGCCTGAGTCGCAGGATCATGCGGCTTTTGCAGCTTGCGCTCCAGTATGTTTTTAACGCTTTGGTAGAGTTGGTGCAGCTTTTCCAGCTCTTCCCGCTCAGCCCGATTGGCAGCGCTTTCAGCCTTGCTCTGATTGGCCTGCTCAAGGTAGCTGGTGCCGGTCGCACCGGTTGCCTTATCCTTTGCCTCGTTGGACTCCTCACCGGTTTCCGTCTGTTGCGCCGGGTCACTGCTTTCCGGTATCGCTTCCGGGGTTGTTTCCGTTGCAGCAGCCTCAGTCTGCGCTGTCGAGTCTGTCGCTGTAGCGGTGCTGTTGTCAGGGGAGGTGGTGGTTGTGGCAGTACCGCCGAAGGGGCTGGCACTGCCGGCGCCGGCCTCCTTGAGCGAGCTGATCTGTGCGGCAATCTGCTTGAGTTCTGCCTTGAGGGATTTGGCTGCGGCAGCGCTCATAAACGGGATCATCTGCTTGAGCATCTTGAGCCGGTCCTTCAGCATCTTGATCTTTTCCGCCGTGCTCTGGCGCTCCGAGGTCTTTTTGTCCGGCATCCGCTGCAGGGCCTGGCGGGTATCGGCCAGCCGCTTGACCTGCTGATCGTAGTAGGCGTCAGAACGGGTTGAGCCGCTGGTATTCAGGCCGCTGAAAAGCGCCCGCTCTGCCTTGCTGAGCGGCACATTGTACTGGTTGAGCAGTGACATGAGTTCCATACAGTACCCCGACAGTAAGCTGAATACTCTGCTTATCGGCAAAAAATGCCGCGTGCTGAAAGTCGCTTTGGTTCAGCAGCTCATGTCGCAGCCGTGAAGCAGTACGGCCCGGCTGGTTGGCCGGGCCGTAACGGGCGCAGGTATGCGGGGTACGGCACTATTTGAAGTATTTCACCCGTTCGGAGAGGGGCTGGAACTCCTTCTCGCCCGGCTGGGCAAGCGGTTTGCCAAACGGCATCTGTGAGATCAGCTGCCAGGATGCTGGGATGTTCCAATGCTGCTTGACCGCGTGGTCGATCACCGGGTTGTAGTGCTGCAGCGAGGCGCCCCACCCCTCAAGCTCCAGCGAGGTCCAGATTGCCAGTTGCAGCATGCCGGAGGACTGCAGTGACCAGAGCGGAAACTTGTCGCTATAGGCGGGAAACTTCTGCTGCAGCCCTTCAACAACCTGCAAGTCCTCAAAGAACAGGAGTGAGCCGTACCCGCTGCGAAATGCGCTGTTGATCTTCTCCTCCGTGGCCGGAAAGTTTTCCGGCGACACGATCTTTTGCAGTTCAGCCTTGATAAGATCCCACAGCTGGTCGTGCTGATCGCCCAACAGGATCACCACCCGGGCGCTTTGCGAGTTAAAGGAGGAGGGGACATGCAGTACCGCCTGCTCAACCAGCTCTCTGACCCGTGCGTCACTGGTTACCGGCTCTTTGCCGAGGGCATAGTAGGTTCTTCTTTGTTTCAGTGCCTCAATAAATGGGGTTGTCATGGCAGTTCTCCTTAAGCCGGCCCTGCAGCTCCCTGCAGGCCAAGCCGTTTGCACAGGCTGCCGAGCACGTGTTGCTCGTGCTGTGTCAGTACCGACATGTTGGCAACAATCGCCGTCTGCACCGCAGCAAACGCCGCGGTAATCAACTTTGTGCCCTTTTCTGTGAGATGCACGGTCAGGTAACGCCGGTCCTGGTTGTCCCGCTCCCGGCGCACCAAACCGTTTTTTTCCAGGTTGTCAATCACCAGGGTCATATTGCCGCTGCTTTTCAGTACCTTGGCCGCAATATCACGTTGGCAGAGCGGCCCTTTGTGATAGAGCGCCTCCAGCACCCCAAACTGGCTGATGGTCAGCCCGGCCTCTGCCATCACCCGGCTGGTCCTGCCGGTGATTGATTCAGCAGCCCGCATCAGCTTGGTGTAGCTGTTCAAGGCGGAATATGTTGCATCGTCTGTTTTCATGGTATCCACCAGGTGAATCGATGTTATACGGTTTAATATTAAACTATGCTTCTCTACCAAAAGAGTCAAGTTGTTTGAGCGCTGCCGGGAGGCTCAGCTGTGCGTGCGGCGGTAGGTGATGATATCTGCCACCGTCACCAGCGGCATGCGATGTTTCTCCGCAAACCGACGCAGCTCCGGCAGCTGCGCCATGCTGCCGTTTGGGTTGGTCAGCTCGCACAGCACGCCATAGGGCTTCAGACCGGCCAGGCGCATCAGGTCAACGGTGGCCTCGGTATGGCCGGCCCGTTCCAGCACTCCGCCGGGACGGGCCCGTAGCGGGAAGACGTGGCCGGGGCAGCAGAGGTCGGCCGGTGTTGCCTGATCGGCAGTGGCGGCCCGGATGGTGGTGAGGCGGTCAGCGGCAGAGACACCGGTGGTGACACCCTGGGCCGCCTCGATGGATACGGTGAAGGCGGTCTGGAAGCGGCTGTTGTTGGTGCTGACCATCATCGGCAGCGCCAGGGCCCGTACCTTTTCCGGCGGCAGACAGAGGCAGACAATGCCGCTGCATTCGCGGATCAAAAGCGCCATCTGGGCCTCGGTCAGGGATTCGGCCGCAAAGATCAGGTCGCCTTCGTTTTCGCGGTCCTCATCATCGGTGACAATGATGCCGGAGCCGCGGCGCAGGGCTGTCAGGGCCTGTTCGACCCGTTCAAAAGGGGTGGATGCTGCGGTGGTGATGTGCTGGTGCATGGTGGTATGCCTCCCTAAGGTAGAGTGGCTTACCCCATCAGGGCGTGCGGAAACACGACGCGCAGTGAGGCTGCGCGTGCCTTTCCAGACAAACTGGCGGCGTTTAAAACGCTGTCGCTGTCCTATCCTCTCTCATCCGGACTGTTACCGTCGGCTCCGGTATCGCACCGGATCTGCTGACCTTTACGCAGATATGCGCAAAGCGCTCGCGGGCTCCCTGACAGGCAGGTTACCGCCGGTGGGGAATTGCACCCCGCCCTGAGGATAAGCGCTGCAAGCTATACGGTAAACGTACGCAGCTTGTCAAGGCTGTGCATGCGGTTGTCCTGCTAAAACTGTGGCATCGACAGCCTTAAAAGGTGTATAGTCGGAACGTCATGCGCCTCAGAATGTTGAGCTGGATAATCCTGCCTGCCTGTGTCTGCCTGGGTTCCCCTTCCGACCACTCGCTGCCTGCCGTCTACATCTCGGTCATCTCCGCGGTGCATGAGGTGATTGCGGCCAGTGCCGGCGGTGAAGACGCCGCCAAGGCCAAGATGAAGGAAAAACGCAAGTTTTTGGGCAAGAAATACGTGTTTTCAGAGATTTCCCTTGAGCCCAGACGACTGGGCGAGGTGCTCTACCACCCCACCCCGTTTGTGACCGGTCACAACGTTGCCGCCACTGCCGATGCCGACGGCGCCTATCCCGGCAGGTTGCTGATCACCAAGGTCAAGGATTTCAACGACGGCCAGGGGCTATGGGTCCAGTACAGCATCAAGGATGTGGTCTCCGGGGAGAAGCTGGTGCGCCACATGTACTGCGAACGCTGCAAGCAGGAGCTGTTTTGCGGTTCCCTGCCGGCCAGCTACGACATCCGTGCCCACAGCGGCAGCACCCTGATGTAGCCCGGCCTGCCGGCCGATCAGGAGCGGGGCGGTCTTCCGGCCTGTCTGATGGCCTGGTAGGTGTCCAGAAAGTACTGCAGGTTGGCCAGCCGCAGCTCGATATCCTCTTGCCAGTCGTCCAGTTTCTTCCACCCCAACTCGGTCAGGCTGTAGATCTTTCTGGCCGGGCCGCTCTTGCTGGTGTCCCAGGTAAAAACAACCTCACCATCCTGTTCAAGTTGCTGCAGGGTGCGGTAGATCACGGCTGTGTCAGGTTTGTAGAGCGGCATCCGCTCGGTCAGCACGGTGTGGATCGCGCCGCCGTGGATCGGCCCTTCGGCCAGGGCCAGCAGGATAAAGGCCGGCATGTGACGGTACTGCTGTTTGCGTTTGGGTGGCATGCTTCGTTCTCCTGAGTAGGGTTGGTCAGTGTTCCGCTACCTGGTCCTGCTGCTGCGACAGGACGTCGGCCGGCAGCAGCCGTTCCATCAGGTAGCCGGCCGCCAGAATACAGGGAATGGTGAACAGCAGACGCAGCAAGGCAAAGCGCAGGCTGATGAAGCTGCTCTCCATCATGATCATCGGGATCTTGATGGTGGCCCAGGTCCCCAGGAAGATCACGATGTTTGCCAGCCGTGCCCCCTTGGCCTGCAGGGAAACCGCCACCGGAAAGGCGGCATAGAGCGGTCCGGCCGCAGCGGTTCCCAGCAGCAGCGCCACCCCCGCGCCCAGCAGGCCGGCGTCGGCGCCCAGGTGCCGCTCCACCACACGGCGTGGCAGCCAGACATCCATCAATCCCATCAACACCATCACCGGCGGCACGATCATCAGCACCTCCAGCAAAAAACTACCTGATTTTGCGGCTGAGCTTCGAATCAGGGCAGGGTTCCAGGCTGCAAGAACCAGGTTAAGCATCAGCACCATCAGAAACAGGCGGTAGTCTTTCAGGTGTTGCTTCATCACAGAAATGCCCCCATCAACAGGCCGATCAAAATGGCGGTTAAAAAGCTTAAGGACTGGCGCATGATGGTGAAGCGCTTACCGAAATAGGAGCTCTCGATCGGCGCCGTGACGGTGCCCACCATGGTCAGGGTGGTGACAAAGGCTGCCAGGGTTGCCGGAGGCGCCCCCAGCTTCAGCAGCGAACCTGCCAGGGGAAAAGCGATCGGGCCCGGCATGGTGATCAGCGAACCGATGGCAGAAACCAGCACAAAACCTTTCAGGCCATGGATGTTAAACAGGCTGGTGATTGCGGTTGGCGGGATCAGGGCCAGTAACAGCCCCACCAGCGAGATCATGCCCAGGATCTTGGGCACCAGCCCCCGCAGCGAGTGGTGGCTGATCCTGAGGGCCCGCCTGGTTTTTTCCGGATCGCGCCACCAGGAGAGCAGCAGCGCAACGGCCATAATAGTGTAGAGTGTTGACGACATAGCGTGTGACCCTTTAAAGGTTATGAAACAGCATACTGTTAATTACAGTAAGCTGTCAATACTGTTGTTGCCATACTGGTGCAAGGCCGTTTGTGGGTAAGCAGCTGTCCGGTTCTGCCTGTACATACCGTTCACTGGCGATTGAGCATGCTGCGCCCTTGCTCGGGCGGCTGATTTTGCCTGTGGCCGGTATATGCCCTGCATCATACAAAACAGCCCCTGTGAAAATAGCTTGACTCGCTAGACCGACCGGTCTATTTTTTGGCCATGGAAAAGAAAGACACCCGCAGCGAGATCATCAGGGTCGGTACCGAGCTGATCGCCCGGCAAGGCTACAACGCCACCGGCATTGAGATGGTGCTGAAGGAGGCCGGGGTTCCCAAGGGCTCGTTCTACCACTATTTCAAGAGCAAGGAGGAGTTCGGCCTGGCGGTGATGGATCTCTTTGCCGACTATTACAGCCAGCGCATGACCGCGCTGCTGCAGGACAGCGGTCAGCCGCCGCTGGCCCGGCTGCGCACCCTGCTGGAGGGTTCTCTGGAACGCTTTAGCCGTAACCAGTGCAGTAAAGGGTGCCTGATCGGCAACCTGGGGCAGGAGATGGCCGACCAGAACGAGCGCTTCCGCGCCCGCCTGGATGAAATCTTTGCCGACTGGCGGCGTCTGCTTGCCGCCTGTCTGCAGGAGGCCCAGCAGTCGGGCAGTCTGCGGGCCGATTGCGAGAGCGAGATCATGGCCTCCTTTATCCTGTCCGGCTGGGAAGGGGCGATCCTGCGGGCCAAGGTGATGAAATCGCCGCAACCGCTGCAGGACTTTATCCAGATTCTGTTTTCACAAACCTTGAGCTGAAAATTTTTTATCCGGAAGCTAGACGACCGGTCTAATTTGCAATGACACAACACACAAGGAGGATGCCATGAAACAATCCGTTGGAGCAAAAACCCTGGCCATGCCAACCCCGGTCTGGCTGGTGGGTACCTATGATGCCGACAACAAACCCAACATCATGACCATCGCCTGGGGCGGGATCTGCTGTTCAACGCCGCCCTGCGTGACGGTCTCCCTGCGCAAGGCCACCCACAGCTATGCCGCCATTGAGGCCCGCAAGGCCTTTACGGTCAGTATTCCCTCGGTAGAGCAGGTGGCCCAGGCTGATTACTGCGGGATCGCCTCGGGCCGCGAGGTGGATAAATTCGCTGCCTGCAACTGGACCCCGGTCAAGAGCGAGCTGGTGGATGCCCCCTATGTGGATGAGGTACCGCTGGTACTGGAGTGCCGCCTGCTGCACACCTTTGAGCTGGGGTTGCATACCCAGTTCGTGGGTGAGATCGTGGATGTCAAGACCGAGGAAGCGGTGCTGGGGGCCAAGGGCTACCCGGATATCACCAGGGTTAAGCCGTTCATCTGGGATAGTGCCCATCGCCGCTACTTCGGCCTGGGGGACTACCTCGGCACGGCCTGGGAGATCGGTAAAACCATCACAACGGAGGAACAGCCATGAAGATCGTTACCCTGCTGGGCAGCCCCCGCAGCAACGGCAATAGCGCCACCATTGCCCGGCATCTGCTGAAGACCGCCACTGAACTGGGGGCCGAGAGCCGGACCTTTGAACTGAACCGCCTGAGCTATCGCGGTTGCCAGGCCTGCTATGCCTGTAAAAAAGGGCGGGACGCCTGTGTCTTGAACGATGACCTGACTGAGGTGTTGGCCGCAGTGCAGGCCGCCGACGTGGTGGTGTTGGCCTCGCCGGTCTATTACGGCGACATCACCATGCAGCTCAAGGGATTCATCGACCGCAGCTACTCCTACCTGGTGCCTGACTACATCACCAATCCGCAGCCCAGTCGGCTTTCTCCTAAAAAACTGGTCTTTATCCAGACCCAGGGGCAGCCAGAAGAGTCGATGTTCGGGGATATCTTCCCGCGCTACGACTTTTTTCTTAAGTGGATGGGCTTCACGGAGACCAGCCTGATCCGTGCCTGCGGTATCGGACCAGCCTCTGTGGATGCCGTGCCTGACCAGATCCTGCAGCAGGCCGAGGCAGTGGCGCGCCAGCTGAGTAACGCACCTGGGAGGGCAGCATGAGTCTTGTCACCATTGACTATGGTTCGTGCAGGCGTGACGGCGCCTGCAGCGCAGTCTGTCCGGCCGGGCTGTTTGAAAACGATCCGGACGGGTTCCCGCAGTTTCGGGCTGACGCGGATCAACGCTGCATCAGGTGCGGCCACTGTGTGGCGGTCTGCGGTTTTGAGGCGCTGCAGCACGCCGACCTGCCCCTGCACGAGGCCGCGCTGCAGGACCGCAGCCTGCAGCTTGAGCCTGCTGCCCTTGACCAGCTGCTCCAGGCCCGCCGCTCGATCCGGGAGTTCAAAGCCGAGCCGGTGCCGGAGGCTCTGGTCAGGGAGTCGATCGAGGCGGCCCGCTGGGCCCCCTCGGCCGTTAACCGCCAGCCGGTCGAGTGGCTGGTGATTCAGAACCCGGCCGAGGTCAGGAAACTGGCCGGCCTGGTGGCAGAGTACCTGCGGCAGATCGTTGAGCCACGCTATGCCCACTACATCACCATGTGGGACCAGGGCCAGGATCCGTTCCTGCGCAGTGCGCCGCATCTGCTGGTAATCCACGCACCGGATGACTGGACCTGGAGCACCGTGGACAGCACCATTGCCCTGACCCAGTTTGAGCTGGCTGCCGTGGCCCGCGGGATCGGCACCTGCTGGGCCGGGTTCCTGATGCGGGCAGCGGTGGGGCATCCGCCCCTGCGGGAGGCCCTGGGCATCCCAGAGGGACACAGTGTCACCGGGGCGTTGATGTATGGCCTGCCCCGCTACCGCTACCACCGCATCCCGCCGCGCCAGGCAGCGCGGATCACCTGGCGCTAGCGCCCAACACCGTGCAAAAAGGAGCAGATCCGATGAAGGTAATTGCCATCAACGCGAGCCCCAGAAAGAAGTGGAACACCGCAACCCTGCTGCAGCATGCCCTGCAAGGTGCCGCCGACCAGGGGGCCGAGACCGAGCTGGTGCAGCTCTACGACCTGAACTATAAAGGCTGCATCAGTTGCCTGGCCTGCAAGGCCCGGGGCGGGAAAAGCTATGGCCGCTGTGCAATCAACGATGAACTGACCCCGCTCTTGGAGCGCGTTGCCGCGGCAGATGCCCTGCTGATGGGCTCGCCGGTCTATTTCGGCAGCGTGACCGGCGAACTGCGCTCGTGCATGGAGCGGCTGCTGTTTCCGTATCTGACCTATACCGTACCCTACGGCACCCTGTTTCCCAAACAGATCAAGGTTGGTTTCATCTACACCATGAACGTCACGGAAGAGCGCAGCAAGGAGTTCGGTTACGACTACTTCATCAAATCCAATGAGCGCTATACCCAGCTGCTGCTCGGACCGGTTGAGACCCTCTGCAGCTTTGACACCTGCCAGACCGAGGATTACAGCACGGTGGTGATCGAGAGCTTTGACCCGGTTCACAAGCAGCAACGCCACCAGGAGGTCTTTCCGCAGGACTGTGACAAGGCCTATCAGCTGGGGATGCGCCTGGTAACGCCGTAAGAGCAGCGACAAGACCAGTCTGGCATGACATGTCTTGTGATTGTCTTGTTTCCGCGGTCAGACAGGTAGTGAGAGGGATCTATGGATGCTGTCACACAGATTGAAGAGATCATTCACAGTTTCTGGGGCTCTGACCCCAGCAACAGCCTGCACCTTGCAACCAATGAAAAGGCCTGGCAAGCACCACAGCTTGCCATAGCGCGGGGAGACGACCCGCTGTTTCTCCGCATCAAAGAGCTGATCGGCCCTTTCCTCTGGACCCCGCAAGAGGCCTATGCCCTGGCGTTTCCGGACGCACCGGCAGCTGCTGAAGAGTTGCGGGTGATCAGCTACCTCTTGCCGCAGACACCGGAAACCCGCGTTGATCAGCGCCGGGAAACCCGCGTACCGGCAGAGCGCTGGGCACGTTCACGCTTCCATGGCGAAGAGTTCAACTGTGCCCTGCGGCTGCATCTGGCAGCAACACTTACCCAGGCCGGCTACCCTGCAGTGGCGCCGGAACGGTTGCCCGGCTTTGCCTACCAGCAATCAGAACGTTTCGGCCTGGCCTCCAACTGGTCAGAGCGGCATGTTGCCTTTGTGGCCGGACACGGCACCTTTGGCCTTTCAGATGCCTTGATCACCCGCTGGGGTAAGGCCGTGCGCTTTGGCTCGGTGGTTGCGCGCATCAACCTGCCGGTCACGCAGCGGGTGTACGGCGATGACCATCAGGCCTGGTGTCTCTGGTACGCCAAGGGCACCTGCGGCGCCTGTGCCAGGCGCTGCCCGGTTGATGCCATCACAACCGCTGCGGGCCATGATAAACAGGCCTGTTTTAGCTACATCCGTGAGACAACCGCCCCCTATGCAACCGCAACCTACGGCACCGGCGCCACCCCCTGTGGTCTGTGCCAGGTCAAGATCCCGTGCGAGGCGAACGTGCCGACCGCATTGCTTTAAGAGTGCCTGCTCAACCCAATCTGCAGTTGAAAGGAAAAAGAGATGACAACCAAGGCAAAAAACTACAGCGCAGAACATATCGGACCGTTTGAGGAGCTGCTGAACAAGGATTTCATGGGTTTTCACGGCAAATATTTCATCGGCAAGGAACTGGGCCTGACCGGCTGCGAGGTCTCCCTCAACCGCCTGCCTGCCGGTAAATTCATGCCGTTTCTCCACAAGCATCAGAAGAACGAAGAGCTGTACATCGTGCTGCGGGGCAACGGCATGTTTTACGTGGATGGCGATGAGTTCCCGATCCAGGAGGGCAGCCTGATCCGGGTGGCGCCAGAGGGGGAGCGGGGCTGGCAGGCAGGGGATGAGGATCTGTACTTCATCTGCATCCAGGCCGAGGCGGGCAGTCTGACCCAGGCCACGCTGGAGGACGGCAAACGACTGGAAGGCAAGGCATCATGGATGAAGAAGTAGGCAGCTGAACAGCGCACCCAAAAGGATACTTGAGCCAGGGCGGTCTGCGGCTGCCCTGGCCTTTTTGTACGCAGCTGCAGGCCCGGTTGTCATGCCGCCAAACTGGTGTAGACTGAAAACAGGACGTCAGCACAGACGCACCACCAGACACACGGAGCATCATCATGGCGCTGTTTCCCGTCTATACCCCGCCGGATTTCACTCTGCCGCCCCTTGCGGCCGCACCCCCGGTGCGGACCCAGCCAGCCCCGGCCGACGGCGTGCTGCCGGAGGGCTTCCACGCCACCTCCAACCTGCCCGAGTATCTGCACCTGGGTAACGGCCGCTGGCTGCTGGCCAGGGAAGGCCGCATGGACGGAATCTACCTGCTGCGGGGCGCTGCGCTGGAGGTGGTTGAGCCGCGCCGGGTCAGGCAGGGTGACCCGGTGGTGCTGAGCCGCACCAGCCACGGCGAAGAAGGGCTGTACGTACACACCACCGGCTTTGCCAGACAGGCCGGCGCTACAGCGGACGAGTTCGCCTTCCGCACCCGCACCAGCCGCGAGACCCCCTATTCCCGCTCCTATGACACGCTGTACGAGATCCTGCGCCATGACCGCCAGCACGGCTCAATCGTCTGGGTGCTGGGCCCGGCCGTGACCTTTGACCGCGATAGCCGCAATGCCATGGCAGCCCTGATCGAAGGGGGCTACTGCCATGCCCTGCTGGCCGGCAATGCCCTGGCCACCCATGATCTTGAGGCTGCGCTCTTCCGCACCGGCCTGGGCCAGGATATCTACACCCAGGAACTGCAGCCGGGCGGCCACTGTAACCACCTGGACACCATCAACCGGGTGCGGCGCTGCGGCTCCATCCCGGCCGCCATACAGGAACTGGGGATTACGGACGGTATCATGGCTGCCTGCGAACAGTGCCGGGTCCCCTATCTGCTGGCAGGTTCCATCCGCGACGACGGACCGCTGCCCGGCGTGATCCCGGATGTCTATGCAGCCCAGGATGCCATGCGGCTGCATGCCCGGCGCGCCACCACCGTGATCGGACTGGCCACCCAGTTGCACAGCATCGCCTTTGGCAACATGCTGCCCGGCTACCAGGTGGATGCGCAGGGCCAGGTGCGGCCGGTCTTTTTCTACGTGGTGGACATGAGCGAATTCAGCGTGGACAAACTGGCCAACCGGGGGTCGCTGCAGGCCCGGGCGATCCTGACCAATGTGCAGGATTTTATGGTGAATCTGCGCACTAGTCTGTTGGCAAGGCAAGGATGAAGCTATGACAAGAACCGTGCGGATCATCGGTGTGCCGCTCGACCTGGGGCAGAGCAAGCGCGGGGTGGATATGGGACCGGCTGCCCTGCGCTATGCCGGCCTGGCCGGCACGCTGGAACAGCTGGGGCATCAGGTGCTGGACAGCGGCAACCTGGCCGTGGCCGTGCGAGAAACCGTGGCCCACGAGGCAGCGCAGCATTACCTGCCCTCGGTGGCTGCTGCCTGCGGCCTGACCTTTCAGGCAGCCCGCCAGGCTGTGGCTGCTGAAGAAACCCCGCTTTTTCTGGGGGGCGATCACAGCCTGGCCATCGGCTCCATTGCCGGGGTGACCCACCAGGCGCGGCGGGGGGTGATCTGGTTTGATGCTCACGGTGACTTCAATACCCCTGCCACCAGCCCCAGCAACAATATCCACGGCATGGCCCTGGCAGCGCTGATGGGGTACGGCTACCCGGAGCTGACCAACCTTGGTAGGCCCGGACCGCTGCTGCTGCCCGAGGACCTGGTGCTGATCGGGGTCCACGACCTGGACCCGCAGGAGCGTGAACAACTGCGTGAGAGTGGCATCACGGTCTACACCATGCGGGACATTGATGAGCGGGGCATCGGCCCGGTGGTGCGCGAGGCGTTGGACCGGCTGGAGCACCACGACAGCCTGCATGTGAGCCTGGACATGGACAGTATCGATCCCCACGAAGGTCCCGGTGTCGGCACCCCGGTGTCTGGCGGGTTGACCAGCCGCGAGGCCCAGCTGGCCATGGAGATCATTGCCGATTGCGGCTGCTGCCAGAGCATGGATATCGTGGAGATCAACCCGATCCTGGACCAGCATAACCGCACCGCCCGGTTGGCTGTGGAGCTGGCAGCCTCCTTGTTCGGTAAAAGAATACTCTAGCAGTCCGACAGAACCTGTGAGGCAGCCATGCAGCCCAGCGACCTGAACAACCGGATCATTACACAGGGCAATGCTCTGTTTGACGCCATTGCCGATGAAAAGCCCGCGCTCTTCAACAGCGCCACCTGGACCGGCAGGGTGATGGAGTGGTGCCTTGCCAACAGTGCGTTCAAGACCAGCCTGCTGCGCTTTGTGGATGTCTTTCCGGTGCTGCGGGGGCATGAACAGGTCACCAGCCATATCCGCCAGTACTTTGGCGAGGCCGAAGAGCTGCCGCCGGTACTGGCCCGTGGGATCAGAATGGCAGGCAAACTGGGCGGGCTGGGCGGTGCCGTGCTGGCCAAGCTGATCTCGGCCAACATGCATGAGATGGCCCGCCAGTTCATCCTGGCCGAGCAGCCGGATGAGCTGCTGCGCAGGGTGGCGGCCCTGCATGCCCAGGGCTTTGCCTGTGCCCTGGATGTGCTGGGCGAGGCCACCCTGTCGCAGGTAGAGGCTGACCAGTATCTGCAGACCTACCTGGAACTGCTCAAGCGCCTGAGTGCCGCACAGGAGCAGTGGCCGGTCCTGCCCGGCCTGGAACAGGCCCCTGCGGTCCATTTGGCCGTCAAACCAACCGCCTTCTTTCCGCTTACCAACCCGATGGATTTTGAAGGCTCGGTGAACGGCATCCTGGGGCCGCTGCGGCTGCTGACCCAGCAGGTGGTCAAGGCCGGGGCCTTCCTCTGCATCGACATGGAGGCCTACCGCTACAAGGGGATCACGCTGGAACTCTATCGCAGGCTGAAACGCGAGTTCCGCGACTACCCCCATATCGGTCTGGCCCTGCAGGCCTATCTGCGTGACAGTGAGGCCGACCTGGCCGGGCTGCTGGAGTGGGCCGAGGCCGAAGCAACCCCGATCAGCATCCGGCTGGTCAAGGGGGCCTACTGGGATTACGAGACCGTCAAGGCTTGCCAGATGGGCTGGCCCGTGCCGGTGCACACGGTCAAGGCCGAGAGCGATGCCGCCTTTGAGCGGATGGCCGCCACCATCCTGTCCCGCCATCAGCTCTGCCACTTTGCCTGCGCCTCCCACAACATCCGCAGTATTGCCGCAGTATTGGAAACCGCCCGCAGCCTCAAGGTGCCGGAGAACCGTTACGAATTCCAGATGCTGTACGGCATGGCCGAGCCGGTCCGGCGCGGCATCCTGGCAGAGACCGGACGGGTGCGGCTCTACTGCCCCTACGGCCAGATGGTGCCGGGCATGGGCTATCTGGTGCGGCGGCTGTTGGAGAACACGGCCAATGAATCGTTTTTGCGGCTCAAGTTCAGTGAGCTGGCCGAGCGGGAGCTGCTGCTGCAGGACCCGGCTCAGCCGCAGCCACAGACAGCCGAAGCTGAGGTTGTCCCAACCGGCTTTATGAACGAACCTGCTGCAGACTTTACCCAGCCGGAGGTCAGGCAGGCCTTTGATGCGGCCATCGTCGCCTTGCGCCAGCGTGGCAGCCGGACCGTGGGGCTGCTGATCAATGGCAAAGAGGTGATCACCAGCGAACTGCTCGCCAGTCACAACCCCAATTACCCCTCTGAACTGCTGGGTACGGTCTGCCAGGCTGGGCCGGATGAGCTGGAACAGGCCATCAGCGCGGCAAGCGCTGCTTTTCCTGCCTGGCGCGACGCCCCTGCCGCAACCAGGGCTGCCTGTCTCAGGCAGGTGGCAGCGCTTTTGCGGCAGGAGCTCTACGAGCAGGC
>Ga0302238_1001949_pt1 | contig 15514 bp, 12 predicted proteins | sample AAG_UR_Asn_MG_FD_193527 | JGI IMG/M metagenome (GOLD analysis project Ga0302238, IMG submission 193527) | Enriched activated sludge microbial communities from anaerobic digester in WTTP, New Holstein, Wisconsin, United States - AAG_UR_Asn | ecosystem: Engineered > Bioreactor > Anaerobic >...
AGAACGGCCTGCACCACTCCCGATGCACTGCCGACGACATCGACGATATTGACTCCGTAAGTAGCGCCCTCAGTGCTGGCCAGCAGAATCCAGTTCATACCCCTCACCTCTTGTGGAGCGTGTAGCACGGCCCGCTGTTTGCGTCAACCTTCAGCGGGCGGTGGTGGTGCGGGGACCGTTGCCGGGGAGCGGTACGTCCACCGGTGCATTTCGTGGCCGTAGTCCTGCCAAAGGCAGGTTGACGTCGCCGTCGCCGTCGCCGAACTGCCTGGCAGCGCCAATGATCTTTATATTGGTAGCGAGAATTAGATAGGTGCTCCAGATGTGAACAACAAGATCTGGGGGCGTATCGACACTGCTCCGTTCCGGGTGCCATCCATGCTTTCCGTCAGCGTTGTCCTTGCCGGCGACGGCGACGGCGACGTCAACGGCAAGGGCGACGAAGGAGCAGACGCACCACGGGGAAACAGGAACGGAGCTGAAGCGACTCAATTCCCCGCACGCTCCTGGCCTTGACATACCGAGAATTCAGGGACCAAACAGCGTCCATTTGCCCCTCCGGCAACGGATCAGCAGCTGGGCGGTGGTGGTGCGGGGGATTGGCTATTCGAGGAAGGTTTTGAGTTTCTTGGAGCGGGTGGGGTGGCGGAGTTTCTTGAGGGCTTTGGCCTCTATTTGGCGGATACGTTCTCGGGTAACGAAGAAGTCCTGGCCCACCTCTTCCAGGGTGTGGTCGGACTTTTCTCCGATGCCGAAGCGCATGCGGAGGACCTTTTCTTCTCTGGGGGTGAGGGTTGCCAGGACCTTTCTGGTTTGTTCCATGAGGTTCTGGATGACCACTGCGTCTTGTGGCGAGGGCATTTTCTTGTCCTCGATGAAGTCACCAAGATGGCTATCTTCCTCCTCGCCGATGGGGGTTTCGAGGGAGATGGGTTCTTTGGCGATTTTCATGACCTTGCGGACCTTGTCCACGGGCATTTCCATGCGTTCGGCGAGTTCTTCGGGGGTGGGTTCACGGCCCATTTCCTGGACGAGGTAGCGGGAGGTTCGAATGAGCTTGTTGATGGTCTCGATCATATGGACGGGGATACGGATGGTTCTGGCCTGGTCGGCGATGGCTCTGGTGATGGCTTGTCTGATCCACCAGGTGGCATAGGTGCTGAACTTGTAGCCTCGGCGGTACTCGAATTTGTCCACGGCCTTCATGAGGCCGATGTTGCCTTCCTGGATGAGGTCCAGGAACTGAAGTCCCCGGTTGGTATACTTTTTCGCGATGCTGACCACCAGTCTGAGGTTGGCCTCGACGAGTTCGGATTTGGCCTTATTTGCCAGCCGCTCGCCCTTGTTGACGCCGGTGCAGATCTCTTTGAGTTCAGCTATGGATGAGCCGCTCTGGGCGGCGATTCGTTCCAGTTCGACCTTGAGCTCGGAGTATTGGGTAGCGTACTCCTTGAGGCGGTCACGGTTGACCTTTGAGCCGTCGATGGGCTTAGTGCCGCCCTTGCCGAGTTTCTTGAGGACGCGGTCCATCTCTTCGTCGCTGATGCCGGTGCGGTCACGGATTTCGATGAGGCGGCCTTCAATTTCCCAGATTCTGCGGACGGTATTCTTGAGCTGGTCCAGAACCTCTTCAATGACCTTTCTATTGTATCGTATGCTAGTGATCAATTCTCGCAGGCGCTTCCTGTTGCTCCTGGCGATCATATCATATTTTTCTTTTGTGCTGGGCTTCAAGGCCTTGTTGTTGACTTTTTTCTCTTTATCAACGGCTTGTTCGTGGCAGGCCTTGGCACTTTTGAGGATTTCGAGGACGGTCTGGGTGATCTGGGCCTCATTGGCACCAGTCTCCTGTTCCTCTTCGTCGAAGTCGCGGATAACGTCCCGGACGTGCACTTCGCCGGACTCCAGGCGCTCGACAACGGAGATAATGGCCTGGATGCCCAGTTCAAGGCGGAGGATCTGATTTAGGACTTCCAGCTCGCCCTGCTCTATCTTCTTGGCAATTTCGACTTCACCCTGGCGGGTCAGGAGGGCCACGCAGCCCATCTTCCTGAGGTACATCCTGACGGGGTCGGTGATCTTGGATTCGGCTTCTTTTTTGAGGAGGTTGGCACCTTCGCCGGGCTTGATGAAACCACGCTTTTCAGCTTCGCCGATGTTCTCTACGATGGCGATTCCGTTGCGCTTGATGACCTCGAAGAGTTCATCAACCATGGCTTCAGCGACCACCTCATCGGGCAGTTTCTCGTTGATCTCGTCGTGTGTCAGGAAGCCGAACTTTTTCCCGGCCTGGATGAGAGTCCTGACATCCTTCAGAGAGAGAAGGTCTTTAGACATACCTCTATACCTCCACGGCGTGCAGGTCGGCCTCGCGGTCGGCTGCAGACCTCAAATTTGACAACTCCCGCTGCATATCAAGCAGTTTCTGGCTAAGGTCAAGTTCCTGGTCAGCGTCGCCTCTCAAGTGAGCATTGCGAATAAGCTCTCGGAGGCGGGTCTGTTCCACGTGGATTCTTTCCACTTTCAACCCAAGCAAGGCTTCGTTCATGACCTTCGTCGCCCTATCGATCTTCCAACTCTCTGGCCCCATCAAGAAACCGGCGACCTGGTCTCTGAACTGCACGTCCTCGATGGAGGAGAGCAGCCAGGTACTGTCCAGGCTGCCGCGCTCCTCGACCGCCTCAAGCACAAGCCCGCAGAAAGTACGCACACTCTCTGTTTGAATCAAGCCTATTGTTGCGTCATCAAGGAATATCCGCACCAGGGATGGATGGGCTACCAGGGCTTCAACGATGCGGAGTTCGAGGCGGTGGCATTTGGGGGAGTGGGCGATGGGGGCCTGGGCATGTCCGGTTGCGACGCCCTTCAGGCGGTCTCTGGGCATCTCCAGTTCAGCGGCCAGTTTGTCCAGGAAGATACCTTGGGCGATGTCGTCCTGGATGTGTTGTGCCAGGTCAAGGCCGACGGAAGCGGCCTGGGCCCGCCCGTGGAGGGTGCTTCGAGCCCGAGTTCGGAGTATGACCAGGGCGTGTTCCAGGAAGGGCAGGGCCTCTTTGACCAGTTTTTCGACCAGTTGGGGCCCGCCGCGGTTGGCCAGCAGGGTGTCGGGGTCTTCGCCCTGGGGCAGATCTACGATCTTGCCATACAGACCGTTACGCATGAGAATCTGCATAGATTTCCAGGTTGCTTTTCGGCCGGCCTCATCACCATCGTACATTAGAATTACCGTATCGGTAAATCTACGAAGTATCTGGCACTGTGAGTCAGTCAGGGCAGTTCCAAGCGGTGCAATAGCCTGATTATGGCCATGGCAGTGCAGCTTCAGCGCATCTATCTGGCCTTCAACCAGCAGGGCGTAACCGCTCTTCTTGATGGCCTCTCTGGCCTGAATGAGGCCGAAGAGCAGGTCTCCTTTCTTGAAGACCTCGCTCTCCTGGGAGTTCATGTATTTGGGCTGAACCTCGGCGGTGAGCGCTCGGCCGGAGAAGCCGGCGACGTCACTGGCAGCGTTGAAGATTGGGAACATGAGGCGCTGACGGAACCTGTCGCCCATGCTGCCTGATGTGCGGCGGGCGATGACGCCGACCTGTTCGGCGATATCCAGGGGGTATCCCCGGGCCATGAGGAACTCGTAGAGGGCCGACCCTGAGGGAGCGCAGCCGATCTGAAAGCGGGCGACGTCCGTGTCGGTGATTCCCCGGCTGTGAAGGTATGCTCGTGCTTCGGCGCCTTCGGGGCCCGTGAGGCGCTCACGGTACCAGGTGAGGACGGTGCCGTTGAGCTCCAGCATTTGGCGTTTCTTGTCTCGGGTTCGCCTGTTGGCCTGTCCATCGCCGGCGGTGTATTCGAGAACGACGCCGGTGCGCTGAGCCAGATACTCCAGGGCCTCACGGTAGCTCATGCCTTGTGAGCGGGTGAGGTATGTTATGGCGTTGCCCGACTCATGGCATCCAAAGCAGTGGTAGAGCCCCTTTTCCGGGTTGACGCTGAAGCTGGGTTTGGCGTCGGTGTGGAAGGGACAGAGGCCGACGTAGTTGCGTCCGGTCTGACGTAACTTGAGTTGGGCGCCGATGAGTTCCACCAGGTTGACCCTCGTCAGGATCTGCTGTATCAACTCTTCTGGAATGTGTCCTGCCATCGTGCGGGGCCCCACCAATAAACGAGTGACCTTCATGCCCGACTCTGCGCCCCGATGCGGCTTCTGGCATCTCCCGACGGATAGCGGAGGCCCACGTGGTGGTCCTCGGAGTCGAGAGGGGGTAGGGCGCCATGTAGAGTCAATGTAGAAAGAACACAGGGCAAGCAGTTTAGGAGTTGGAAGCGGCTTGTCAAACGATTTTCGGGGGTTCTTGGACGTTGGTCCATTTTCGGACGGCCCTTGGGGGCGTCGGTTGCGGGTGAAATGGGATGTCAGGCGAAGGAGCCAGCGGTGTGAGCGATACGACTGTTGCCTCGGTAGCGGTGGGGCTTTGGCTTCACCAGCGTTTCGACTACGCCATTCCGCCCTCGATGCGTGGGGTGCTGCTTCCAGGCATGCGGGTGCTGGTGCCTTTTGGTCCCCGGCGGGTGACGGGCTATGTGGTGGCGGTGAAGGGCGAGTCGGATTTCAAGGGCAAGCTGCGTGATGTCGTCGAGTTGCTGGATGAGTCTCCGGCCTTCAACGAGGAGTTGCTGGGGCTGCTTCAGTGGGCGGCGGAGTACTATCTGGTGCCTTTGGGTGAGTTGCTGCGCAAGTCACTACCTCCGTCGATGCACCAGGCTGACGTTAGGCATGTGGTGGTGACTGAGCTTGGTCGTGAGCAGGCCGGGGGCAACAAGCTGCTGGAGCTATTGTGCGCCAGGGAGTCAGTTCCTTTCAGGACAGCGCTGAACTTTGCAACCCAGGGCGCAATTGATGCTTTGGAGAGGCAGGGGTTGGTGGCAACGCAGCGGGTTTTGGCAGCGGCGCAGGCGCGGCCGCGGATGGAGACCTTCGTCGACTTGTGTGCGGATATATCTGTTGGGGCGATTCGTGGGCGGGTTCAGAGGGGAATAGTAGAGGTGCTTGCCGAGGCGGGGAGGCCCGTGGCGGTGACGGAGTTGCGCCAGCGTTTCCCGGGGCTTTCTGGGCCATTGAAGGCTCTTGTCGAGGCTGGTTACGTGAAGACCCACGAGGAGAGGAGCTTTCGAACGTTGGATTCGGGCTACTCGGTAGTTGACGAGGACCACACTCTGAACTCGGAGCAGGAGGCAGCGGTAGAGGAGATTGGCGTTGCGTTGGGAAGCGGCAGGTACAGTCCGTTTCTGCTGCACGGGGTGACGGGGAGTGGGAAGACCGAGGTCTACATGCGGCTGGTGGAGTTGGCCCTGGCAAGGGGGCTGTCGACGCTGGTGCTGGTTCCTGAGATTGCTTTGACTCCGCAGCTCATGGCTCGCTTTGAGGCGAGGTTCGAGCGGCGCATTGCCATTTTGCACTCGGCGCTTACGCCCGGCGAGAGGCTTGATTACTGGTATCAGGTTGCCAGCGGCTCTCTGCCCATCGTGCTGGGTGCCCGTTCGGCAATTTTCGCTCCGGTGCCCAATTTGGGGTTGATAGTAGTGGATGAGGAGCACGAGGGGTCGTTCAAGCAGGACGTGTCTCCATTCTATAACGCTCGTGACCTGGCACTGACGCGTGCCAGCCGGTTGAAATGTGCGGTGGTGTTGGGTTCTGCGACGCCGTCGCTGGAGTCATGGCACAACTGCAAGACGGGGAAGATAAGGCTGGTGACCATGCGAAACCGGGCCACAGCGCGACCCTTGCCCGACGTGGCCCTGGTGGATCTCAGGACGCAGCCCTTTGCGGACAGCGAGCGGCTGTTCAGCAGGCAGTTGGCCGACGGCATTCGGGAGACGCTGGCTCGGGGGGAGCAGACGATTCTGTTCCTGAACCGGAAGGGCTTTTCGCAGTTCATGTTGTGTCCTCGTTGCGGCTACGTTCCTTCATGCGACCACTGCTCGGTGTCGCTGACCTACTACAAGGGGGCCAGGGTCCTGCGTTGCCACTATTGCCAGCAGGAGGCCAGTGCAGCGCAGAGTTGTCCCGTGTGTGGCGAGGAGTCGTTGAAGCTGGTGGGAGCGGGGACGGAGCGGGTATCGGAGACGTTGGCCGAGCTGTTCCCTTCGGCTCGGTTCGCCCAGGTGGATGCGGCGTCGGGGGCCCGGACGAACGTTCCTCGAATCCTGGATCAGTTCAGGAAGGGGGAGCTGGATATTCTGGTAGGCACGCAGATGATAGCCAAGGGGCACGATTTCCCCAACGTGACTCTCGTGGGTGTTCTGCGGGCGGACCAGGGGCTCTCGTTTCCCGATGTGCGGGCGGCGGAGCGGACGTTTCAGCTTGTGACGCAGGTGGCGGGCAGGGCGGGGCGTGGCAGTCAGCCTGGGCGGGTGGTGCTGCAGACCTTCATGCCGACGCACTACTCGTTGGTGTATGCTCAGCGGCAGGATTTCGTGCGATTCGCTGAAGAAGAGCTTGGGGTGCGGCAGATGAGGCAGCTTCCACCCTTTTCCGTGTTTGCTCTGTTTCGCTTTTCGGGGCCCGATCTGGTCAGGCTTCGGGAAGCAGCGGATGTTGCCCGGGGGATAATGGATGGGGCGCTTCGTGGGCTGGCCGGGGGCGGGGCGGTGGATTTCCTGGGGCCGGGTCCGGCGCCCATAGCCCTTGTGGCAGACCGGCATCGTTTCCAACTTCTGGTCAAGGCTCCGTCGAGGGTGGTGATGCAGACGCTGCTGCGCAAGGCGTTCAATGTCCTTGAGGGGGAACTTCGACGCCACAGCAGCGTTCAGTGGAGTGTGGACGTGGATCCCTTGAGCGTGATGTAGGGTGTTTCCGGTGAGGCATGCTGGTTCTTGCTACGCAGGCCGTTTCTTGTTGCCTGGTTCGTTGCTTTGGCTGGATTTGTTTCTTTTCGCTTGCATGGTTTCTGTAGATTTCAGACGATTGTCATTGTCTACACCATAGGTTCGGGCTGGCCCGAGTCGCCCTTCTGAACGTGGGTACCGGTAATACGCTGGCCAAGGTTCTTGCGGATGAAGAGCCAGACGGAGCCCACTAGAACGAGCAGGAGGCCTCCGGTGAGCCACTTGTTGTACTCGAGCTTCTCGAAAATCTCGCCATGGCCCACGGGCGGCATTTTCAGAACTGATTGTGGCAGGCCGAAACGTTTGGCCAGGTCCTTGACGGCGGTTAGGTGAATGACGGGAACGCCGTCTCTGGCGAATCTTGTCATAACGGAGTCGACGTCGGTGGCTTCTGGGGGCAGGCGGCGATTGAGTCCGGGTTTGAAGGTCTGCTTGCCGACGCGGGTCCCCACGGAGACTGTGCCGCCGCCAACGTTGACATAGGCTTTGATGGGGCGGTCGCCGGCGTACTCAGAGTATAGGTCCATTCGTTCCTGGATGGCGGTGGTCATGTCGGGGGCGCCGAGGAAACGAATCTTTGCTACCTCTTCGATAATGCTCTTGAGGGTAGCCCGGCCGTCCTTGTCCATTCCCAGGCCGCGGTCTTTGATGCCACCGATGGAAGCGGCGATGCTTTTATAGGAGAAGATGTTGGTTTTCAGCAGATGCTGTTCCATCTCAAGCCATGAGAACCCGGGCACATTGGCGCCCCAGTTGGATCCTGCGGCGCTGGTGATGATTATGGGTTCAAGTTCGAGGGCCTTACATCCCGCCAGCACTGCCAGGTTTAGAGCCGGGAAGCTGCCCGACATCCCCAGCGCCACTACGTCGCCCTTCTCCACACCCGCCTTCCTGAAGTTATGGACCACCACCGCTGCCCAATTGGGGTTGATAGTGATTTGCTTGGCGTTGAGGTATCCGAGGTTGCTGGTGATAGAGGAGCTTGCGACGCCCACCAGCCCCGAGAGGGTCGGGTCGTTTTCTGCGTCGATGGGGTATGCTTGGATGCTCTCCCTCATGAGCTTCAGTTCGGCCATGGCGCCGGCCATGATCTTTGCTGCACGAGTCTTCTCTTCGTAGTACTCCTGTTTGTTCTTCACTTTGAGCGTTTCCACGGCAAATCCGCCAAGGCCGGCCATGATGGCGATCATGACCAGAACGTTCCGGGAGACGACCTTCGGGCGCCAGTATATTCCTCTCATGATTGGAATTCACCTCCCAGCACGAGGATGAGAATAAATCGCGTTATCACAGAAGCGGCGATGAGAGCGGTGATTGTTTCGATAACTCCCTGGCGGTCCATCCATATTGCAATAAGGCCAGGAATAATGAACCCGATCATGGCAATCTCAGAATCAAAACCGAAGTTTCCAGCAGCGATATATCGTATGACCATGCCGAAGAGGAAGCCGGAAAGTATCATCAAAACAGTTCGCCGTCGGCCATACACAATAGCAAGACTGGAGATCAGTTGCACCACAAAATAGCTGGCCAGGGCTACGCCGAGGGTTGTAGCCAGAGCGATGGGTTGGTTGAGGTGGTAGGCCATGTAGCCCGGCACCACAAGCCCGCCTGCAGCCAGGCCGAAGAGCTCTGAGAAGAGGAGGCTGACAACCAGTCCGCATCCGATGAAGAGTGCCACAAGTTCGATCATAGGGTTCCTCCCCGGCAGCTCATTTCAGGGCCGCTTCATAATGGAGCGGTTGGCGAAATAGTGGACCAAGTCCAGACCGGCCCCGGCGATATTGGCCATTCCGACGATAAGAGCCGAGGGGCCTGCGTTGGCCACGATCCGTTCAAAAACGCCGGGGGCGTCCACACCGTCGGCGTGTACGAAGCGGGATGTATCGCAGCCCTTCTTGGCCGCTTCACGATCAAAAATGAAGGTACCCGACCCCATGAGCAGGACGGTATCTGCCGGTTGCCAGGAGGCGTAGGCCTCTCCCAACTGCTGAGAGCGTTGTTGCCTATCGGCTCTGCAGTTGAACACAGCGATACGGTTCACCAGATCTGGGTGGCGGGCGATGGACATGTCCCAGATGCGCTTGGTGGATTCGGGGTCGTTGGCAGCGAAGCCATTGACGAAGACCAGGCGTCGGCCGAAGAAGTCGACCTCGTAGAATTTGAGGGCGCCTTCGTCGGGGAGGGTCTTGCGCATGCCCTCGATGGCGACCTGGCGTTGGATGCCCAGGGAGAGACATACCTTGAGCACCAGGGCGACGTTCTCTTTGTGTTCCGAGTAGAGAAAACCGTCCATGTCCTCATCAGAAATCTGGAGAACGTCATCATCTGTTACTTCATAAAACTGTGACTGCCTGTCCTTGCAGGCTTCCTGAAAGATATCTCCGTTCCGGCTCAACCCAAGAAACATCTTATTGTGCCTTGGCACTGTGGCAGCAAGGGCCGCTGCGACGTCACGTTCTGTGGGTCCCATGACATCGAGGTGGTCTTCTCTAGCGTTGGTGCAGACGCCATGGGTAGCCTGGACCAGTTTCTGTTCTGAGAGCCATTGAAGCTTGGGTTGCAGCGCCATGCATTCCAGAACCAGGGCTTCGGCTTTGCGGTCTCGTGCGATGGCGACGATGCGAAGCTGTTCGAGGACGTTGGCCCGTCCGCCGGGGCGGAAGACGGGGTACTCTCGGTGGTCGGGGAAGAGCATCCTGGGCAGGGTTCCCGTGGTCTTACCGAAGGCGTATATTCCCGCGTGATTCAGGGCTGATGTAATAAGCCTGGTAACGCTACTCTTCCCTCTAGTTCCATTAACATGAATTCGGATTGGTATGGCAGCAAGATTTGATTTATGAGCGGCATACTCAAGCACTCCCAGGACAACCAGGCCAACAAGAAGTGCGAGCACGAAGATCATTCCTGCCACAACGCCCCCTCACAACGAAAAGCCAGAAGGCAGCGTGGGCCATCCGGCTTGCACAAAGGCAACCGTAACACGACGAGGAGTGTCGTCCCAGTGAGGAGTGTTGCACGCCTGGGCGAAGTCTGGCGACCAGATATGTGCCCAGGGGTGGCGCTGCGCTCCGTCACACCACCATGAAGCACTCGTGCGGTGTGACCAGGACGACAAAATCCGCTCTGTATGCCTGTTTGGGGCCATTTGCAAGGGGTTATTGCTGGACGGGCTGTGCCAGGATTCGCTCCAGTTCTGGTGCGATGCGGGCAATGAGCGTATCCGGGGCTTCGAACACCGTGGCTCCTGCAGCGTTGGCGTGTCCACCACCTCCAAGGCTCATGCAGAGGGGGCCGATGGGGTATCCGCGCAGGGAGCGCATGGAGAGCTTGAATCGTGGTGAGGCAGCGGTGGATTCGGGCAGTTCCCGGAGAAAGGCAGCGGCTTGCACGCCGGCGATGGAGAGGAGCATAGCGCTAACGTCGCTGCTATCTTCGCTATCGATCTGGTGCTGTGAGCACTCCTCTTTGGTGAGGTAGGTCCAGGCGAAGCGGCTGTCGAACATCAATTGCATATGAGCAAGAGTGATCTGATTAGCCTTAATGCGACCAAGCGTCACGGAACTGAAAAGCTCTTCCTGTATTCCCATGGCATCAGCGCCCATTTCAACGAGGTGCGCCGCTGCTTTGAGGGGCAAACTCCGATTGTTAATGTACCTGAAACCATTTGTGTCATACATGAGTCCCATGTATAGAGCGCTGCTGGCTCTTGGGTTGAAGGGGAAGCCCACTCGTTGCAGGAGGCTATATACCAGTTCACAGGTGGAGGAGGCCGTGCTGTCCAGAAGTATGGTCTCATTGTCCATGGAGCCTGCGAGGTGGTGATCCACGGCAACGACGCGGCCGGTCATGAGGTGTGCGAGGCTGGCGACCTGACCGATGCGTTTGTGCTCCGAGGTGTCGAGGACGAGCAGGAGGTCCCACTGGTGGGCGATGGTTTCGGGCGGGGTTCGGGGGTCGAGGGTAGGGCTTCTGAATCCGATACTAGGGTAGACTGCGGGGGGTGGGTCGGAGTTGATAATGGCGACCTGTTTGCCGAGCCTGAGGAGGAGTTCTTCCATGGCCATCTGTGCGCAGAGGCCGTCGGGGTCGGGGTTGACGTGGGTTGTGATGAGGATTCGGTTGGCGGCCAGGAGGCGTTGCAGCACGGCGCCGGCCTGGATCTGTTCCCTGGGGCGTGCGTCGGGCAGGACGATATCGAGGAGGTCTGCCATCATTCGGGCTGTTGCGCCCCAGATGACGTTTCCGCCGTGGCGGTAGAGCGGGAAGTGTTCCCTGCGGCCTTTGCGGAAGACCTCAAGGCGCATGTCGTTTTGGGGCCCGATGAAGGTATCCCAGGGCACCAGGAGTATCTCTGCGACCTCGTCGGCGGTGGGGTAGAACTGGGTGCCCTCTTCAACGAGGACGACGTGTGGGGTAATACGGAAGCCTGTAACGGTGGAGAAGTCATCGATGGTGCCGAGGAGGGTGCAGCGATTGGCCGGCAAACCTATCTCCTCCTGGGCTTCACGGAATGCTGCCTCGATGGTGGTCTCTCCGGGCTCGACGTGGCCGCCTGGGAAGCTGATTTCTCCCGCGTGGACGGGGAGGTCTGGGCTTCGCCTGGTGAGAATCACCTTGAGCTGCCCGTCGTGAACCATCAGGGGGATAAGGACGGCTGAGGCACGTCGGTCGAAGGTTGGCAGTGCCAGGGGTTGGTGGCTGGCGAGGGCTGACTTGATAAGCTCTACGGAACGCATATTATCTCCGTTGGTTGCTCAACAATGGGGTCTCTTGGCAACAATTGTGGACGCTGCTTCTCAGGCGAGCACGCTGTTGCAGAGGGCTGGTTCCGAGGCGAAGCGTCCGCATACGTGGAGGGTCTCCATGCGTGCCTGCTCCTGCTTGACGCCTCTGGCCATCATGCAGAGGTGCGTTGCCCGGATTCGGACCAGCACTCCGGCGGAGGCGGTGGTTTGCTGCAAGGCATCCATAAGATCCTGGCCCAGGCGTTCCTGCACTTGAAGTCGTCGTGCCAGGGCTTCAAGGGCTCGTGGGATTTTGGAGATGCCCACCAGTTTTCCGGCGGGGAGGAAGGCAACGATGGCCTCACCGAAGAATGGCAGGACGTGGTGTTCGCAGACACTAACGAAGTGCATGTCTCTGCATACGACGATGCCCGTTGAGGTGGACTCGAAGAGTCCTTCTTTGAGGATAGTGACGGGGTCCGAGGGATAGCCGCACAGCATCTCACGCAGGGCGGATTCGAACCGTGCCGGTGTTGCCTCCAGATCTGGGCGTTTGGGGTTCTCTCCAAGCTCTTCCAGGAGAGCAGTAAGCCACTGATTCATCATCTATCCTCACAATGCAGTAAGGCAGCGGTTCCGGCTCGACCAGGGGTCGGCGCTGCCTCGTTAAATGTCCCAGTCGTCGGGCACTTTGCGCCGTTCTTCCAGTCGTTTCTTCTCAATAGAGAGCCACCTGAGGAGCGCCTCTTTCTTCTCCATGACCACGGGCTCGGTGGTATTCTCCATGAGGTCGCTGCCCACTGAGGCTCCGTTCTCCACCATGTCCAGAACTTGAGCCAGTTCATCTCGCATCTGCCATGCGGTCTGGATTCTTGTTGCGGGGTTCGGGGCGAGCATGCGGTGGAAGAAGGCCAGCACTTCGCCGGGGAGTTGCAGCGCATCAAGGATTGTGGTCGGGTCGAAGGCCGGGTCCATCTTCGCAGAGAAGACGGCTTCGTAGCCTTTGGCGGGGAACGCCTTCTTTCCCGAGAGCAGTTCCATAACCATCACAGCCACGGTGTATAGGTCCGTGGCCGGCGAGAGTGAGAGGCCCCGAATCTGCTCGGGCGCCATGTAGCTGGGGGTGCCGATGATGTGTTGCGTCTGCTCACCTGAGAGGAGGTGCTTGGCAAGGCCGAAATCTAGCAGGCGCACGGTGAGCGGGTTGTTGTTCACCCGCTGGAGCATAACGTTGTCTGGCTTGAGGTCTCGGTGGATGATTCCCTTGGTATGTGCGTGCTCAAGGACGAAGAGCAACTGATTGGCGATGGAGCGAATCTCGGGCAGCGAGAACCATGTGCGCTGGGTTTTTCGTCTGCGGTACTCTTCGTCCAGTCGAACCGTATCGGAGAGGTACTCCATGATGAGAAACGGGGTCTCTTCGACCACACCATACTTGATGAGCCTCACGATAGCAGGGTGGGTGAGGGAGGCCAGGGCTTGGGCTTCACGTTCGAAGTTCCTGAGGGCCATCTCCCTCTGTTTACCTTCGATGCGGTGCACATGAAGCATTTTCAGTGCCACCTTGAGTCCTGAGAGGCGCTGGAGGGCCAAGTAGACCTTTCCGAAGCCCCCGCTTCCCACAGTGGATACTACAAGGTGGTCATCAACCATGCGCCCAAGCATGGGGTCCGCCGAGCCGACGGTCTCCAGCGATAGGTACTCCTCTGGGATCAGATGAAGTCCCAGAGCTTTGCAGCCCGGGGCCGCACAGGCATCCATGGCCGTGCCTCCCATGCCGCATCCAACGCAGGTGCCTTTGGCCGCTTCTTGGCTCATGGTCTCTGGTCTCCCCTATGGCTGCACGTCACTACTCTCCGCCCGGCCGTCTCGGAGCCCTGAGCAGGACCTTCGATGGAATCGAGGTGCCTGACTAATGGCAAGGCAGGGGCGGGAACGAAAAACGCCGGTAATTCCAGCCTCCAGGCAAGGCCGCAAGGGGGCCTGCATGAAGTGTCAACCACCACCCTTTGTTAACACGCCCGTTGCGAACTTTCCAGGGCGATGATAAGGTGCGCGTCATGGTACGGCTCAAATACGTCAGCAGAATGGCTATTCCCCTCTCCGATTCCGATGTCGACGAGATCACGGAACTGGCAGCGGCAAACAACGAGGCCCTGGAGGTGACGGGGGTGCTCTTCTCGTCCGGGGGGCTCTTTGTACAGGTGCTGGAGGGCCCCGACCAGGCCGTAGAGTCGCTCTTCGATGCTATCGCCAAGGATCCCAGGCACAGGGATGTGCTGCTGCTGGAGCGTGAGTCCGACGTGGAATTTCGACTCTTCCCCGAGTGGTCCATGAAGCGTCTCACGGTTGATGCTGAGGCAAAAGAGAGGCTTGAACCCCTTCGAGCGATTCTTTCAACCATTGCGGAACAGAAGAAGAGGACCGAGTTGCTGACTCACGTTCTCGAGAAGGCCCTGCTCAGGGAGCTGAGCCAGGTAATCATCCACTCAGACTGAAGCTGCGTCCCTGGTCTTGTGACCGGTTGGTGGCGCCGGAAGCGGCGTGAGCACCAGCACCGGCGTCATGGCGCCCAGCGGCTGTTGCGCCTGGGCATCACCCGACTCTCGAGCCTTTCTGGCGTTGGCAAGCAGGCCCCTCAACAGATCCTCGACGCTGCTTTTCGGTTGAACGCTGTCAAGCATGGAAGCACCTCCTGAGGAGATTCTTATCGCATCCTGAAGCCTAACTCAGGGGGTAGACATGGGCAAAAAAAGGTGGGCGGAACCGTTCGTGGGAGCGGCCGTTACGCGGGGCTCACCCGGCCGTCACGCGGCCCTCGCCCGGCCCTGGCGGGCCGACCTCTCCCGGGGCGGGAGAGGTGATTTGGCGCGGCGGCCTTGGGCGGGCTGTTAGCCGGGCCTCACGCGGCCCTCACCCGGCCCTGTCGGGCCGACCTCTCCCTGGGCGGGAGAGGTGATTTGGCGCGGCGGCCTTGGGCGGGCTGTTAGCCGGGCCTCAGGCTGCTGACCTCTCAGAATTGTCCGTCGAAGGGAGCGCCGGGGGTGCCTCGGTTGGTGCCGTTGCCGTAGTAGGTGGTTGAGACCTTCCAGTGTTTGGCCTGGGAGTTGTCGAGGTTGGGATGCATGAGTTGGATGCTTGCTCCCTGGGCCAGGGGCCATCCGGCGAGCTCGTTATATATAACCTCATCAACGGGCTGTCCGAACATATTTCTCAGGATAACGGAGTCTGTTGTGTTCTCCAATACGAAGTCGACCTCGACGTAATCGTAATTGACAGTCACGCCGCCGTTCTGGCTTTCGAGGCTGTTGGCTCCCCAGATGAAGTACTGCCCGGGCTCAACCCAGACCGACCCTGATATCATGACCATGTTGCCATCGTTGCCGGTCAATCTGAATCCGTTGATATTTATGGCTTGATCTGTGGTGTTATAGATCTCAACCCACTCGCCTTTGTCGTCAGGAACGCTGTCAGGGTCATACATAATCTCAGTTATGACCAGGGGGGAGTCGGCCTCGGGCGGGATTACGATGTCGCCGGTGGTATCGGGTTGGACATCGGGGGTTACCTCCTCGACCACATCCACTATTTCCACCACATCGGGTATGACGTTGTCCTCAATGACATCGGGGGGCCATGAATTGTCCTCGTCCACGTCGGGGATGACTATGTCGTCGGGGGTGGTGTCGTCGACGACGTCGGGCTGGGTGATGATTTCGGGGTCGTCTTCGGGTTGGGTGGTTCCCGAGAGCCACATATCGACGTTGGAGCGCGGCATCACAATCCATGTGCCCTTCTCTTCTCGGACGATGCCCACGATGTAGTTGAAGGTGTCGCCACTCTTTCGGGCATCGGTTGGCGGGGTCATGTAGGGGACTTTGTAGTCGTTGCCTACCCGCAGTCCG
>Ga0302238_1001953_pt1 | contig 15498 bp, 25 predicted proteins | sample AAG_UR_Asn_MG_FD_193527 | JGI IMG/M metagenome (GOLD analysis project Ga0302238, IMG submission 193527) | Enriched activated sludge microbial communities from anaerobic digester in WTTP, New Holstein, Wisconsin, United States - AAG_UR_Asn | ecosystem: Engineered > Bioreactor > Anaerobic >...
ACACCTAATCCGCCGACTTCATCAATACGTTTTAAACCGATTTTACCGGGAGAAAATAACTTTGGCCTTGCCAACCCTTTTCGGTTAATGGAAAGTGCCTGGTCAATTTCATTAATAGTGTTCTGCGGACTAATGAGATTATTCACACCGGCATCCGACCAAAAACAACCCGGCAAATAATCAAAGTGAAAGTCTGTAATTGAATAGTGCCACTTCCCATTTTCTGTATTGATCGGCAACCTGTCATATCTCTTAAGTATTTTATCTTCACAACATATTACATACCTGCCATTAGGGTAGGATAATGTCGGCTTCATTTCCAATTCACGAAACAGGACTAAATCATCATCGTCAAAACTAGAAGATGACATATCAATCCCCGCGCCCTTCCAGGGTGATACCTGCCCGACCATTTTCATCAGCCGCTTTGTGTAATCGGTTGCAAGCGCATTTCCATTCCCAGATACCTTAACCTTGAATGTGTCCTCTACCCACTCCTTTGATTTCAGTGTTTGAATGCCTACCCATCTTTTTTTGGTCAGCCGATCACCAAGAAAATCAACATAAACCTGAAAAGGAACAATACTTTCTGAGCCAACTTCGCCCGTAGTGATTGGATTGCCGTATTTATCAAAAATCCACTGGTCATTTTCCATATACGGGAACGTCCGCATGAAACCGACACCAAAAAGAGGCAAACAAAGAGCAACTTTCTCTTCTTCGTCCTTAAATTCTTCTTCATTCACTGAATCAAGCCATTGCAAAAGCGTTTCGGCAAGCTCGGCGGCCTTAATATCCGATTTATCCATGCTATTCGGCGCTACTTTTGCAATCATCTTCTGATTCAGAAGCATTGACTTTACCGAACGGACATATTCTCTGATTTCGTTTGATACCGGAGTAGGTATATAATCAGGCATTATTCGTCGGCGAAAAGATTGACTAGATTTCACATATTCAAGATATTGCTCTCCCAGGTAATAAAGAACATTGCGAAACCAGATTTTTTCCATCATCATGCGCGTATAATCACGCTGCGACGATTCAAAAAGCTCATTTGTCGCCGCCAGTAACTCTTTATCGTCTATTTTGCCCTTAATTTTCTGGTAAATTTCTGTAAGTTTCATCAAATGCCTTAATTAACCGGATAAATATCTTGCTCAACCATTCTCGCCGCAGGAATTACCACTCTCTCCCTCTCAATATCCGCTTCTTGCTTAGTTTTTGTAAGCTCAACTTGTGCATATTCAGCATAGTTTTTTGCCATTAAACGGTTTAGAAGGTCTTGATTGTCTTTTCTCAAAGCATTGTTTTCTTTATGCAAAACCATTACGCACATTCCGGCACAAATGATGCAAACGCAAGCAACAATGCCGACAATAATTAGATTTATTTCCATATTAGTGCCCCAAACACTGAGAATTTCCATAACCGCGGCCTTGCGTGTGCTCATCAAAAAGAATATCGTTTCCGTCAAACATCAAAATGTAAATAAAGTCGTTAGAGCCACAATTATATATTAATTTAGTGCTATGATTATTTATACTTTGATTTTTACAGGCTGATATAATTTCGGCCTTTGTATTCCCATACGTAAAAAAATGATTGCCGCATCGAAAAGCATCGGCTTGCGAACTAAAAAACATTAAAAAGACAATTAAAAATAAAGTTCTAAAATACATTACTTTAACCCTTTCCAATAGAATACACTTCAAAACCGATCTCTTTGCATCTTTGAATATCTATAATATTACGCCCATCAAAAATATATGCTGGCTTTTCCATAGATTTGTATATTTTAGCATAATCAAGATTTTTAAATATATTCCAATCTGTTAGCAAGAGTACCAAATTACATTCTTTTACTGCTTCATATGGGTCAACTTCATAGCGAATAGTTTCTCCGAACTGGCGTGATAAACTTTTTAATGCTTGTGGGTCTGAAACAACTATATGAGCACCTTCCTCTTGTAACTGTTTTATGATCCCAATAGCAGGACTTTCACGCACATCATCGGAATCGGTTTTAAAAGCACAACCCAAAACGCATATTTTCTTCTCTGCTATGGAATTACAAGATTTAACTATTTTATCTACAAATCGTTTTTGCTGGTATTCATTTATATTCAATACACCTTCCCAATATGCCGCGACTTCTGTTAACCCATAGCATTCGCAAAGGTAAATTAAACTGGAAATATCTTTTTTGAAACATGAACCACCAAAACCTATACCGGAAGTAAGAAATTTTCCTCCAATCCGTTCATCCATACCAACAGAATGCGAAATTTCAGTAATATCAGCCCCCGTTTTCTCGCATAATGCCGAAATTGAATTAATAGATGAAATCCGTTGTGCAAGAAAAGCATTTGCCGCTAATTTCGATAATTCAGAACTCCATAAATTAGTGGTAATGATCTTTTCCGTTGGTATCCAAGCAGAATAAATCTCGATAAGTTCATTTCTGGCAGCAATTCCACTTTCTGTTTCATCAGAACCTATAAGAACCCGCGAAGGAAACGCTAAATCATTGATAGCTGTTCCCTCTGCCATAAATTCAGGATTTGAAAGTATAGTGAATGAATATTCACTTTCTGTATCGAGTATTTTCTTGATAAAACCGGCTGTCCTTACCGGAACCGTACTCTTTTCAACTATAATTTTTTGTGAATTTGAACATTTTCCTATTTGACGTATTACATTTTCCAAATATTGCAAGTCGGTTGCTTTACCAGCACCGATCCCGTGATTTTTGGTAGGCGTATTGACACAAATAAAGATTATATCATTTTTCTTAATCTCATTTTCAACATCAGTTGAGAAAAATAAATTAATATTACGTGTTTTTTGAATAATTTTATCTAATCCCGGCTCATAGATTGGTAAAATGTTACTATTCCATGCGTTAATACGCCTACTATCTATATCAACTACCGTCACTTTATATTCAGGGCATTTATATGCTATCATTGCCATTGAAGGAACACCAACGTAACCAGCTCCGATACAAAGAATATTTTTCGTTAGATTACTCATTTATTAAGCACCCCGCGAAAATACTCAATTGTCTTATTAATTCCTTCAATAATCTCAACTTTTGGTTCCCATTTTAAATATTCCCTGGCATAATTTATATCCGGTTTGCGTCTTATCGGATCATCTTCCGGCAAGACGCAATTAACGATACGCGACTTGCTATTTGTTAATTTTACGATTATGTAAGCAAGTTCTAATACTGTTGTTTCAGTTGGATTACCAATATTAACCGGCCCATTTACAGGAGATTCCATTAATTTAATTAAACCGTCTATTGTGTCATTTACATAACAAAAAGACCTTGTTTGAGAACCATCACCATAAATGGTTATGTCTTTCCCCGATAATGCCTGAGCAATAAAATTACTGACTACCCGCCCATCTTCAATATCCATTTTGGGGCCATATGTATTAAAAATCCGTGCAATCTTCGTGTCAATCCCATATTGCCTATGGTAATCAAAAAATAAACACTCCGCCGCCCGTTTCCCCTCATCATAACAACTACGGATACCATTCGGATTTACATTGCCCCAATAACCTTCAGTTTGCGGATGCTCTTTAGGATCACCGTAAACTTCCGAAGTTGAGGCTTGCAATGCCTTTGCTCTTATTTGCTTTGCAATATCCAGAACATTTAAAGATCCCAAAATATTAGTTTTCATTGTACGAATAGGGTTGCTTTGATAGTGAACCGGAGAAGCAGGACACGCTAAATTGTATATCTCATCTGCGGTATGTAAAATAGAAAATTGGACATTACTTTTATAAAATTTAAAATTCTCATTATCTAATAAGTGCTTAATATTATTTAAATTTCCGGTACTTAAATCATCTATGCAAATAATCGCATTCCCTTCAGAGAGTAACCGTTCGCAAAGATGCGACCCCAGAAAACCAGCTCCACCTGTTATGAGAATGCGTTTACCACCCATAATTGACATTTTCTCCTGCCTGATTACGGTAAAATTCTTCAAGTTCCATGTGAGCAATACCGGAAATATCATCCGGTCGTTTTCGCTTATCTTCTTTTTGCTTAAATTCCTGATTCCAGCTAGCTATACTCATCGGCCTGGCCATACACAAGAGCGCAAATTCGTCAGCAATATGATCTTCCCCGGTTGTCGAAATATCTTCCGGGTTATTCGGGTTGACAACGATGTTCGGGATAGTTCGTATAAAATGAATGCAACTATCGTAAACCTGCACCATCGGCACACCAATAACTTTGTCACCTTCCATAGGAACATACAACCGTTGATGTACCTGCCGCCATTTCAAAACGCGACTGGGGTCACCCGGCCTTAAAATAAGACCCTTTGCCCTAAATTCATCTGCCGTTGACGGCCCTTGACCACCACCTCGGTAATCAGGCTTCTTATTAAAACAAGTCGGGTCACAAAGTCGATGGATTCTGCTATTAAATACAATACCGTTGTCAGTTTTCGTTTCTTCAGCAAAACCCATCGACTCTTCACGTTTCCGAATACCATCAGCAATTTCACCGTCAGCCAACCTTAATCCTTGATTTGGAGTGCCATTCCACCCGTACCATTCAGCAAACCGGTAAAAACGCCCGTCACTATCCAGCCACCACCAACCAACACTAAAGGGCGCTCCAAATCCCCAGTCGAACGTCATAAACAAAGGCGCGTCTTTGGGAACCGGCAACGGTTTAATAACATGGTGTGATCTACTCCATTCCCCAAACGCCTGGCCGATAAACAAATCCCAAGAACCATCCCGAAACGCCGCCCGCTGGTGTGCCGGAAGGGTGTTCAGCATCATCCAATAACCTTCATCCAAGTGCGGGTTATCGTCAGCCTTAGCCGGTATATAACAAAACTTCTTCGTGTAATCGTAAGGGGCTTTAAACTCATCCGGGAATATCTTGTCTATCCAAAACGCCTTACAATAATTATGGCCTATGCCGCCAGGGTTTGTCGCCCCCAAGAACAAACACTCATCATCGGCCAATCCGGGCCAACGCAACCTCTTCCGAACTTCCGTAAAGGTGTCATAATCGTTCTTAGTCAACTCATCAACAGCAACCGCCGCCCATTCAGACGACTGATATTTACTGGCATCATCCAAGTTACGAAAACATATAATCCCACCACCATAAGACGAATGCAACATGAAACAACGCCCGTATGACTTGTGATCGGAATAACTCTTGCCCAACCACTCAGGGAACTCCCGCTCAATCTTCTCAATCTGCCGGTCTTTTAACTGCGGATAATCCTCGCAACAGAGCATCACCTTAACATTCGATAAACCCTTTTCAAAGAACCACGCCATCAACATCCGAACAAGCACCCATCGCAAGAAATACGACTTCCCGCCACCAAGAGCACCACCGTACAAAATAAACTTATATAACCCGCTATCAATCGCCGCACATGCCTCTAATTGCCGAGGAGTAAACTTCGCAATATCCTTGTCAAAGTCCAACGCCTTCGGCTGCTTCGCAAAGTATTCTTTCTGTCGGGCATCACTTGCTTTTGACAACGTAATTCTCTCCATTACAAGGCTTCTCAAGTTCCGTACGATCTACAATCTTAACCGGCTTATTAAATATCTTGTCCCAATTCTTGCGATATTGCGTTGTAGACGGTTTCGATCTTATTTCGCTCATATCGGCCCCTTTGTTTGATAAAGTCTGGGAGAGGGTATATCTAGGTATGAGATGAGGGGCAGGGGGGACATGGGGTAGGGGCGACCGCATATATATTGCCGTTGCTCAATCCCTCCCTGGTTGCTGCTCTCATCATGCCTCTTTGCCTGCATTGCTATCCCTCTGCCTCTGCCTGTATAATCATATAATAATGCTATCTACACCGACTACCCATGCTATTATGGGGGTATTTTTGGGGGTATTTGATTTTTATTATTTTATAAATATTAATCATATTAAATACTTGTCTTATGAGTTCGAGTCCTTGTTTAGCTACCGACTTCTATTATTTGCTCGTTTGTCGTTTGCATCCTATCATTGATACTGATCCTGTTGATGATTACCAGCGGCTTTCCCTCTGAGCTATTACCGCGTAATTGTTGCTCTTTATCGTGATAGCAACCTACTGCAACCGCTATATCACGCTGTTCTTTTGGGGAAAGCTTGTCCGACGACATTAATAATTTCCGTTGTTTTTCCGCAAAGATATCAGCTTTTAGCTCTTTAAATATTTCTGTGCTTTTCCGTGGGGTTAAATGTTTGAGTCGTTTTGCAATCGATGTTTTTGATATCCCGGCGATTGCTGATATAGCTCGGCAACTTTTACCAGCCTCGTGTAATGCCACGATTGAATCATTATCTAATTTGCTATGTTGTGCCATGTTGTTTGTTTCCGTCCGGTTCTTGGCGCTCAACGCTTGCGCGTGACGCTTAGTAAAGAGGCTTTAAGGTACTATGCTTAACCCTTTTTATTAAGGGAACCAAATTCAACCTTTTTCTTTAAGTTGGCGAATAGGATTTTCTTTCCCTTTTCTATTACCTTGTAAACGTAACTATTTGATATGCGGAGTTGTTTTGATATTTCTTGTGGTGTGAGTTGCTCATTAAAAAAAAGTGAAAAAATAATTTCAGATACCGACAACATATCCGGCCATTTCCCTGTTTTATCATCGTCAAGGGCAGCACATCCAGGTGACTCGGTGCCAGGATCAACCTCGACTTGCTTCACGATCCATTCCATCGGCGGGCATAATTCTTTGCATCTGGACTGCATATGGCACAAGTTGCAATTCCACTCTGTAAGCAGCTTATCTTTCTTCTCTTTTCGTCTATGGCGTTTCTGATTTATCTTAATCCGGTCGGTAGGTTTATTAATTGGCGGGCATACTGTAGGTTCCATGTTAACCTCATTAGTATATGTATTTATGTACTTTCTTAACGGTTTCCTCAACCTGATCCATGCCGTAACAAAATAATACAGGTATGTTTGTGTTTTCCTCGAAAACAATGTAATTATTGACCTGTTTTTTACCATGAACGGTGCATGGTTTCCATGGTCTCTTTTTTACCTCTATTCCGCATTGAGGAACATTATATCTAAATAACATTAAATCAAACCTGAACAATTTATCGTCCATATTTACAGTTACTTCGCTTAAAATTTCACAATGATTATCTACAATTGAGCATTGATGGCGTATTTCTGAAAATAGAGCTGCTTGAATTTCAAATTCTGTTGGCGCTATAGAGTATTTAATTTTAACATCATTAATGGTAATCACTTCACATTGCGGTTCTCTTTCCATTCTCACACCTCCCTATCCTCAAGTATTCATTAGCTTTTACCACAGTATTCGCAATAAGTCAAAAAACTTGTAAGATTTTTTTACAGTCTTGATTTTAACATTATTAACAATTATACATAGTTACAAGTTTAGCCTCAAAACTGTAAAGTTTCTTTACAATTGGCTATTTTCTATAAGTGCTTGATTTTGTTAGATATGATCATTTTTAGTAGTTTTGAGCTGTAAAGTTTTTTTACAATCACTATAGTGCCGCAGATTATATGCCACTGCCAATATTGCCATTGCTCTTATAACCTGTTGTATTTCATAGCCTTTTTATTTAGTATAATTATCTATTATTATTTGGCACGCTGAATGCAATACATATAATCAAACGACACACAAAGGAGGGGGAAATCATGAATATCGATATTATTTTTAATAATGGTGGAGGAGTAACTTTGCAAGATAGAGATAATTATTATATGCATTATTACGACAATATGGAACAACTCGCAGAGGATATTATTAATCTGCGCGACGGCGGAACAACATCTGACTGGGATGGAAATGAATTTGGGGAGTATAAGGACTTACAAGTCCAAGTGGCTGAAGAATGCGGCGACGATCCCGATGAAATAGAGGACGATGATATTTTTATAGATCCGCGCTATGACGAAATCAGAAATGGGGGATATGTGATTTTTGACCTTGATGAGTTGCTTGATTACGCACAGGCAACAGACGTTGATGACATCGGCTGGGGTAATATTAGAGATACAGTGCAAGCAATAAGATCAAACACACAAGAGGAAGAAAATGAAAAAAATATTAGCAAAGATCGAAAAGGGGATGTATTACTGAACAAAAATAAAATAGCAGACAAAAGGGGAAATAAGGAGTCTTAAAAATGCCCAGACCAAAATCAGAAACAACAAAATCAGGTGTCATGGTATATCTTGACGAGGATCTGATCGAGAAAATACAAGCTGAAGCTGCCAGGGAATCACGGACTAAATCAGCCATGGCGGGAATTATCATAAAAAAATATTACGCAGAGCAGGAACATTTTGCCGATATGTACGAAGGGAGGGGAGGAAAATGAAAGCCAAAAAATATAGCGAATTAATTAAAGCAATGGAAACATCGTCTAATGATGATCTGCAGCAGCTTCAGCGCTTGTCAATTGGCAGAATTTTATTGCTTGGGAGCCGGCAAGAGGAAGATGGGGATTTGCAGGAATACGAACAATGTAGGTATTTAGTCATGTCAGCGGCGGCTGAATTAGAGAAAAGGTGTGTAGCTAGAGGTTAGCGGGAGACCGAAAAAAGAAAAATGAAAAGGAGGGGTGGTGATGAGACCACCCCTCCTTTTCCATCGATCTTAAAACAACGCGCTCGGTGGTTCGCCACTCCCTCCTCAAAACGGAACGTCATCAGTACTTCTGTTTGGTTCCGGCGCTGGAGTGTTTTCATTTTTTCCTTTAGAATCCAGCATTTTCATATCATTCGCCACAATTTCCGTAGTCTGCCGCTTCATGCCTTCCTTGTCCTCCCAGGAACGGGATTGAATTTTCCCTTCAAGGTAGACGAGCTTTCCCTTAACCAGATAATTACCGCAAATTTCCGCAAGCTTGCGAAATGCAACAATATTTACCCACTCTGTTTTTTGTACCTTTTCCCCGGCTTTATTTTTGTAACTTTCGTCAATGGCAATTGAGAAATTACACACCGGCTCCCCTGATGACAGATATTTTGTTTCTGGGTCGCGTCCTAACCTTCCGATAAAAATACATTTATTTACCATTTTTCTCCTCCCGGAATAACCCTTCCAGCAAATGCAAATAGTTTATCGCGTCAGTAAATTTTTCGTCGATTATCGCGGACGATGGTATTTTCCCGGTCGTCGCATAATCGCTCACCATGTCCAATATCGAAATTAAATGTTTCGACCACATACCCACCAACGCCTCATGCGGAGTACACCCCAACAACGCGCCAGCACGTTTAAAATTATGCAGCTTGTCGTCATTGCGGCTGTATTCTGCGTTTTTGACTCCTGCCAATAAACAGGAGCATTGTTTTTGCCTGATGTGCGTCCAGGCCATAAATTCCTCTATGTTCATTATTCCCTCACATGCCGTATATTTTTGCTTGTTTTTTAATATTTTCCAGCGTCGCCGGCGTGTGAAAAATGTCTTGAAAATAGTGCGGATTATCCATCATCCTCTTACACCATGCAGATAATTTATCTTTGCTAGGCTCAGTTTTCTTGATGATATTATCCTGATACCACTGCGCTTTTCGTTCCGCAGTGGCGGCCTTACAAATCGACGACAACCCGAGCTTCGTATCTTTCGTGTAAAAATCTTCCCTCGGCTCAAAACGCTGATGATACCCACACCAAAACAAATTCGGGTCTGTCGGATGGCGACGGTCGAACCGTTTTACACTCGCTTTTTTATGATAATCTCCATGCTTTTCCACCGATCTATTGTGATAAATTTTATTCGCTTCCTGGCAAATTGCCATGATGCCGTATTTTTTAGCACGGTTTTTGCTGTATTTGCTGATATGGTGATAATCTTTGTGATACGCACACCAGAAAAAGTCCTCTTTTGTCGGGTGTTTCCGTTCGGCCATGCGTTTGATTTTATTTTCTTCCATTTTGCCCCCTGCTTAAATAATATTATAACCGTTAGCCATCAATTCAGCAGTGGCTATCTTTTTGGGCTTCTGTCTCTCTTCTTCCTCAATTAACCGATCTAGTTCTTCGATTTCCTTATTGGTTAATTCGATAAGTTGCAATTTCAACACGCGTTTTCGCTTTAAAACTTTAACTTCTTCAGATGTCATTTTAACCTCGCCATATCCCTAAATGTTTGTGTTTTTGCGTCAAATATTGTTTTAATTCGCCCTGGTGCGCCATTACGATGTTTCGCAATATCTATTTCCGCGATTCCTTTTTCCGGGTTATCTTCCGATTTGTTATACACTTCATCGCGGTAGATAAAAGCAATAACATCGGCATCCTGTTCGATAGCTCCCGATTCCCTTAAATCGCTGAGCATCGGATGTCTATCCGGCCTGCTATCTACTTGCCTGTTAAGCTGAGATAAACCAATGACCGGGCATTCTATTTCACGGGCAATAATCTTTAAGGTGCGTGATATTTCCGCCACTTGCTGCTCCCTGTTGTCATACTTACCGGTAACTTTCATAAGCTGTAAATAATCAACGACAACCATGCCCAAACCATGATCTTTCTTTAGTTTTCTGCATTTAGCTCTGATTTCCTGTATGGTTATATCCGGCTTGTCGTCAATAAACAGGGGTATATTGCCGATTTCGCTAGCCACTTTTGCCAATTTCTCCCAGTGTCCCCCGAAAAGTTGCCCACGGCGTATCTGTCTTGAGTCAATTTTTGCCCTGCCTGCAAAAATCCTTGTCATTAGGCTATCGGCAGGCATTTCCAATGAAAATATTACAACCGGCGACTGAGAAAAGGCGACGTTTACCGCAATATTCAGCGCCAATGCTGTTTTGCCCATACCTGGACGGGCGGCAATAATTATCAAATCACCCGGGTTCAGGCCGGATAAAATCGAATCCAAATCACGTAGCCCTGTAGTGTGCCCGATTATTAAACTGCCACCGCGTTTATTGCGTTCTTCAATGTCAGCAAATGTTTTTTTGACGATTGATAAAGAGTTTTGCAAAGTTTGCTTATCGTTGTCAAGTGACAGATTTAAAATAGTTTTTTGAGCTTCTTCCAACTTTACTTTGCTGGTTTCTGCCGAATCATAAACAGCTTCGATGATCTTTGACGATTCGCTGATTATTTGCCGTTCTATGGATTTTCCTTTAACGATCCCAGCATATGCTTTAGCTGTTGCCGTAGAAACAACCGAATCAGTAAGACCGGCAATGTAAGCCGTGCCTCCTGTGCGCTCAGTCATTCCCATAGCTGCAATATTGCTCGATACTGTTAATATATCCGCTACTTGACCACATTCGATTAATTTCTGAATGGTTTTTAATATCATCTGGTGGCCGGTATTGTAAAAATCTTCAGCATTTAGTAATCCTGCTATCTCATCCCATGTGCTATTTTCCAACAGCAACGAACCCAAAACGGCTTGTTCTGCTGTTATATCATGCGGTGGTATTTTGTGCATTTTGTGGCCTCATACAAATTAGGCAACCATCGCCTAGTAAATCAGATTCAGTAATTCTTTCCCCACAATTCGGACACGGGAAAACAGTTGATTTGAATACAGGGCTTGCACGTTGGCTATTATCGGGCTGTGTTTCGATCTCATCAAGCCAGCATTTAGCATTTAACCATGTCGCCGGATACGGAATATAACGGCCTTTATCTTTGATCCAATCTTCTGATTTTTTGGCTTTGTCGAGAGCTTGCAAGATTACACCGAGCAGAGTTTCATCAGGATTAATTTTAGAGAAGGCTCTTTCCGCGTCTCCACGAGATTTCTTTTTGGGGTATGTTAAATAAAACTTTTCAAATTTTTGGGAGCGCGTAAGTGTTTCAGTTTCAGTTTCAGTTTCAGTTTCAGTTTCAGTTTCAACGCGAGACTCTCGCGAGAATCTCGCGAGTATGTCTGAAGGTGGTTCTGGGTTTCTTAATTTCGATGGATGGTCGACTTTCTGGTGATCAGAAAAATGTCTTATATAATAATAACTTTCATCATTTTCTGTAAATGGAATAATAATTCCTATACATTCTATTTCATCTAACCATTTCTTAAATTGTGACAATTTTAACTCTTCATCATATGGGAAAAGCTGGGATCGTAACCATGCTGGATGCCCCTTAGCTACACCGTAATCATCGGAGACACTCCACAGACCTACGAAAGTTAAGCGAGCGTCTCGCGAGAGTCTCGCGAGCTTCTCGTCACTCCAAAATTCAGGTTTTATTGATCTAGTACGTGCCATTATTCGCGCCTTCATCTATAAATCGTTGTGCTATTTTATTACCATACGTTAAACGCTCCCATTCAATATATTTATCGTAAATTAACTCCATAATTTCTTTATTACCCAGAGCAAATGCTATGGTTTCAGAACATCGAACTACTCCATGAGCAAATTTTAACTGTCTAAAACCAGATGCTATATTATTTATATCCGATGATAAAAAACCTTTTTCCTTTATGCTGTTAATTAGTTCAGTTATTGAATACTCCATTAGTTCATGCTCTACATTATGGCACTCCTCGCATAAAGTTATAAGAGAATCACAAGAATATTCCCACGGATCACGGCCTCGTGTATAAACCATATGATGAACATGGAGTGTGGATTCACCATTGAAACACCTTTGGCAAATCCATTCATCACGCTCAAGTATTTGAAGCCTTAATTTTTGCCAGCGAGGATCTTTTAATTTCTCTGAATATTTTTTTGTCATATTATCTCCGTTATAATATAGCCGATTGTTATCAGGGGAAGCCGGCTCGGAATGCCGGTTTTCAGCCCATGAAGCCTATCCCCATTTGTTACCCTTCACCAAATAAAAAGCCCCGGCTGGCTAGAGGATCCCCATTGCGGGGAAATCTCACCGGGACTTAAATATTTGGTTTTATGTTTAAATGTGATTTCAAATCTTTACCTCTAGCCATAATCACTATTACAAATTTGCAATAAAAAATCAAGAAAAATGTTAATCTTAAAGTAAAACTTAAAGTATTTTAACCGTGATTTCCGTCCGTGGATTATCTTTGTCATGGATTAATCGGGAGCCGTCCCATGATTCGATTTGAGCGTCGTCTGCCCAGATTATCTTTTGGAGACAATCGCCTATTGATTCCAGGGCACCGCTTAAGTCCGGGCGTGGCCCTTTGTAATAAATCATTGCCGTTACTTCTATCGGGCATGATAAAACACCTAATGTATTAAAACCTGCCGCCATCATCTGCCGCCAGGCGTCTTGTTCCCAGGATACATAAGATTTCGACGGCAGCACTTTTTTAGATTTTCCGGTGGCAAATATCCGCTTGCTGTTTTTCTTCGAGCGGATCGTGCCATTAATTATTATTTTTATTTCTTTGCTCATCAACATTCATAAGCCTCTCAATTTTAGCTTTCTTAATCGCCTGAAACTTTTTTCTTCGTTTCTTGATTCTCTCTTTTTCCACCCAAATTGGGTGATCTACTTTGCGGAAGTGCTTGCATTGTTGCTTTTGGCCGTATTGCTTTTTATTATTTAAGCAACCGTGCTCTTTAACAATGCGATATGTGATGCCGCATTGATGCAATTTACAGTAAGCGCAAATACTCATTTTGCTTTTCTTCATCCCATCCTTAATTCTTCCGGTTTAAATAAAGTTTGCTGCCTCTGGTGTCGTTCCAGCCGTTCTTTTCCGGCCTTGAAATAGTCCTCGTCGATCTCAAATAAATCAAGATCGTAGCCTAAATCGTGGCATGCAAGGGCAATGCTCATGCTGCCGCCGTGCGTGTCCAGAATCTTGTCTCCGGGCTTGGCGAATTTGAGGAGTAAATATTTATATAGTTCAATTGGCTTTTCTGTAGGGTGTATCTTTTTTTTAAACTTTGTTATATTTCCGCCAGTATTTGAAAAACGAAACATTGCTGCAGGACAATCAAAGGATGTCCACGCCATTTCCCATTGCGAGAAATTTTCCCACGGTTGAACTTTATCCCAACATACAATTCCTCTTGTTGCTGGTAATCCAAAATAATTGCCGCCCCATATAATTTGATTAACTGAGATCCGGAAAAGTTCTTTGAAGTATTCAGGTGAAGGTTTTTCGTAATCCCATGTAATTACAGACTTGTTTAATATTCTATCTTTTAGCTTTCCGCCGCCGCCATTGAGACGTTGCAAACGGTTCTTTTTTAATTTAACCGCCCAACTTTCGTTTGGATATTGCTCTTTTCCTTTCCTGTTTGGAGCATTGCCCATCTGCATATTAGGTGCGTTAATTCCGTAGGGAGGATCGCAAATACAAAGGCTGTAATATTTATCTGGCATATCTCTCATAGCTTCCATGCAATCCTGATTAAACAGCCTTATTTCGCTCATTCTTCATAAACCTCTCAATTTTCTCTTCTCTCAACATTTGCCGTTCGGCCTCTTCCATCAGAATGCCGGAATCTACTTTTATTGCGATCCGCTCCAATTGCTCGTAGGTGTATTTATGGAGCATCTGGGCGGGGAAAGGTTTGTCTATCCCCACTGCTCTGCCATTGCTTTTGCAATCCCTTGCATCGTCCTTGATCTATTCTTCCAGCGTTCCGGCCCAGGCGGTTCACGGTGAACTCTATTTACCCGTCCCTCAACAATATTTGTCGGAATTAATTTTGGTAAACCTTTTAGCCAAAGGCAGGTTGCTTTTGTTTCCCCATGCCCAAACATCCACGGTTGAATTATTTGATCTGGTTTACGGTAAATCGTTGACATGATGCCGATGGGGTTTTCTATGGCAATCCGGGGGCAATTCAGCATGGTGAAAGCCATGAAAAAACCTATTGCCAGTGCCTGTTCTTCCCGCTTATCCTTGAACCATCGCGCCCCGGATACTGCAAGGTGCTTGACAGGGCGGGTGAGCAATAACAAGGTCCCATTCGTCGTCAAAGAGGGTTTCAACGGGAGCTTGTATGTGCCAATCCGGGTTTCCCTCTGTCGGCAAAAGATCACACGAAAAAGCGTCGTGTCCCTGTAACCTAAAGGCGTTTGTAACAATTTGAGAGAACTCACACGCTACTAAAACTTTCATATCATCCTCCGAACAACTCCCCTAATTTATCCCATAAATCATCGGTCATGTGTCCACGTCTCCCAGCACCGTCCATCCTGCCAGCAGCAACCCAACCAAAATACCTAACCTCGCCCAGGGGGAATATTTTTTCATTTTCTTCCCTCCGGCCGCCGCATGCACTTTCCGGAAACATTGCTCAGATACATACACCCGCCAAAAATAATAGATAATTTATACCCTTGGCAGTTTTCCGTTTCTTCCAGGCAGGAGGCCGTGCATAAGCTTTTTTCTTTGTAATCAATCTTGGACGGCTTCACATTGGTAGTGTAATCAGGTTTTTCTAAACAATCATTCATTTCACCCCCTTAAAAAATGTTTCCAGTTTTTCCCAGTTCTTTTGTTTCCCGCCCCGCTTGTTTGTCTCTCGCACAATACGATACAACGCCCAATATTCAACCCCTGTGCGCTGCGACACA
>Ga0302238_1001965_pt1 | contig 15374 bp, 14 predicted proteins | sample AAG_UR_Asn_MG_FD_193527 | JGI IMG/M metagenome (GOLD analysis project Ga0302238, IMG submission 193527) | Enriched activated sludge microbial communities from anaerobic digester in WTTP, New Holstein, Wisconsin, United States - AAG_UR_Asn | ecosystem: Engineered > Bioreactor > Anaerobic >...
CATGATCTCGCTGGTGGTGTTGCTCGCCCTGCTGATTGCAGCGGCTCGTCGAACCATTGCACCTCCATTTGAGGGCGCACGGAGCGGTGAGGCCTATGCAATTCTGGTGATGATAGCACTGCTTATGCTTTCATACTTTGCCGTACACGGCATGCGCCAACTGCTCGGGCAGGAGTCTGTTGGCAACTGGACTCCGGTCTCCAGTGCGGTCGGCAGACTTCTGGCCACCTGGATGCCGGGCAAAGAACAGTTGCTGATGGACCTCTCTTGGTGGCTGCATGCCGCCACCCTGCTGCTGTTCATGAATTATCTTCCCCGCAGCAAGCATATGCACATCCTGACCGCCATACCCAACTGCTACCTGCAAGAGCTGGATCAACCCTCCCTGTTGCCCCGTGAGCAGTTTGCCAAAGGGGTATCCCTGGGTGCGGGACAGGTGACGGACCTCACCTGGAAGGATCTGCTGGATTCTTTAACCTGCGCCGAGTGCGGTCGCTGCGAGCAGGTCTGCCCTGCGGCAACCACCGGCAAGTCGTTGAGCCCGCGTCGCCTGATCCATGACATCAAGGAAAACCTGCTGGCCCACAGCAGCCAGCTCAAGGCAGGAGTCAGGCAGCTGCCAGGCCTGGTGGGTGACGCAGATAATCAGATCAGCACCGCTGCGGTCTGGGACTGCACCACCTGCGGTGCCTGCATGGCGATTTGCCCGGTCTTCATCGAGCAGATGCCCAAGCTGATCAAACTGCGCCGCCACCTGGTGCAGATGAAGGCCGCCTTCCCGGAAGAGCTGCTCAACCTGTTCGAAAACATGGAAGGACGTTCCAACCCCTGGGGTATCGCCCCTTCGGAGCGGACCAAGTGGTCAACAGGTCTGGATCTGAAGCCGTTTGAGGCCGGTAAAACGGAATACCTGTTCTATGTCGGTTGTGCCGGCAGCTTTGACTCCCGGCAGAAGCAGGTCTCACAGGCATTGACCAGGGTGCTGGATGCTGCCGGCGTATCATGGGGTGTGCTTGGCAAGGATGAGCCATGCTGCGGCGATTCCCTGCGCCGCCTGGGGAACGAGTTCGTGTTCGACAGGATGGCCCAGGACAATGCGCGGCTGTTCCGGGAGCGCGGGGTCACCAAGATCATCACCTCCTGCCCGCACTGCTTCACCACCCTCAAGAACGACTACCTGCAGTTCGGCGCCGAGCTGGAGGTGCTGCACCACAGCGAGCTGATCGACCGGCTGATCGCGCAGGGCAGGCTCAAGCTGGAGGGGGGCGCTACCCCTGGCAAGGTCACGCTGCACGATTCCTGCTACCTGGGACGCCATAACGGGATCTATCAGCAGCCGCGCAACGTGGTCAAGGCTGCTGCCGGTTCCGCCCCGGTGGAGATGGTCCGCAGCCGTGATGAATCGTTCTGCTGCGGCGCCGGCGGTGGGCGGATGTGGATGGAGGAGCATGACGGCAGTCGGATCAACCTGAACCGGATCGAGGAGGCTCTGAAGACCGGCGCCGAGACCCTCTGCGTGGTCTGTCCCTACTGCATGACCATGTTTGAAGATGGTCTGAAGGACAAACAGGTGGAGACGACAAAAGTAGTCGACATCGCTGAGCTGGTTGCAGCGAAATTGTAACGAGGAGTGACGGCATGGCATTGGCACGTATTGACGAGGTTCTGGAGGATATCCGACAGGGGAAGATGGTGATCCTGGTGGATGACGAGGACCGTGAAAACGAGGGTGATCTGGTGATGGCTGCAGAGATGGTCACGCCGGAGGCGATCAACTTCATGGCCATGCATGGTCGCGGTCTGATCTGCCTGACCCTGACCGGCGAGCAGTGCGATCGTCTCAACCTGCCGCTGATGGTGCGGGAGAATGGCTGTGCCTTCGGTACCGCCTTCACGGTCTCAATCGAGGCCCGTGACGGGGTCACCACCGGCATCTCGGCAGCCGACCGCGCCCATACCATCCAGACCGCAGTGGCCGACAACGCCGGGCCTGGAGACCTGGTCAGGCCGGGGCATATCTTTCCGCTGCGTGCCAAGGACGGCGGGGTGCTGGTCCGTACCGGCCAGACCGAAGGTTCGGTGGACCTTGCTCGTCTGGCAGGACTGAGACCGGCCGGCGTGATCTGCGAGATCATGAACGAAGACGGCAGCATGTCGCGCATGCCGCAGCTCAAGGAGTTTGCCCTGCGCCACGGCCTCAAGATCTGCACCGTGGCTGACCTGGTGGCCTACCGGATGAGGCATGAATCCTTTGTCCGCTCGGCGGCCCAGGCGCAGATCCCGACCGCAGCCGGTGAGTTCCGGGGGGTGGTCTTTGAGAACGACCTGGACCGTCACGAGCATATCGCCTTGGTCAAGGGGGAGATCGATCCGGCTCGCCCGGTGCTGGTGCGGGTCCACTCCGAGTGCCTGACCGGCGATGTCTTCGGCAGCCGGCGCTGCGACTGCAACGATCAGTTGCAGCGCTCCCTGGCCATGATCGAGCGGGAAGGGTGCGGCATCCTGCTCTACATGCGCCAGGAAGGGCGCGGCATCGGTCTGGCCAACAAGGTCAAGGCCTATGCCCTGCAGGATCAGGGGCAGGATACGGTGGAGGCCAACCAGTCCCTGGGGTTCAAGGCTGATATGCGGGATTACGGCATCGGTGCCCAGATCCTGGCCCAGCTGGGGGCTCTCCGGATCAGGCTGATCACCAACAACCCCAAGAAGATCGTTGGGCTGGAGGGGTACGGCATCAGCATCGTTGAGCGGATACCGATCGAGTCGGAGCCTACCGGCAGCAACCTGCGCTATCTGCAGACCAAACGGGAGAAGCTTGGTCACCTATTGGCGAATGTCTGATCATCTGTAACAGGAAACCGGATAACCACATAAAGGAGTATCACCATGAACAACGTCTACCTGGTGGATGGTCTGCGGACCCCCTTCGGATCCTTTAACGGTATGCTGGCCGATGTCCCGGCCGTTGAGCTGGGAGCCATGGTCATCAAGGGGCTTCTGGAGAAAAACGGCCTCGAGGCAGAGGCGGTTTCGGAGGTGATCGTCGGTCAGGTTCTGTCCGGCGGTTGCGGTCAGGCCCCGGCGCGGCAGGCCATGCGTCACGCCGGGCTTCCTGACCATATCCCGGCCATGACCATCAATAAAGTCTGCGGCAGCGGTCTGAAGTCGATCATGCTGGGGGTTGACAGCATCCAACTGGGGAACGCCGGTCTTGTGCTGGCAGGCGGCATGGAGAACATGACCCAGGCCCCCTACCTGCTTAAGAAGGGGCGCAACGGTTACCGGATGGGGCATGGCGAGGTCTTGGATCTGATGATCTATGACGGGCTGCAGGACCCGTACAGCGGTCGTCATATGGGGCTGATAAGTGAAGAGTCGGTACTGCGCGGCAACCTGACCCGCGAGGAGCAGGACCAGTTTGCTGCACGCTCCTACCGGCTCTCACGGGCTGCGGTCACCGAAGGGGTGTTCCGTTCCGAGATCGTGCCGGTATTCAAGTCTGCCAAGGGGGGGGTTATCACACTGGCCGATGACGAGGAACCGTTCAAGGGTGATCCGGGCAAGCTGGGGCATTTGCGTCCCGCCTTTAGCAAGGAGGGCAGCATCACTGCCGGCAACGCCTCCACCATCAATGATGGTGCAGCGATGGTGCTGCTGGCCGATGAGGCAACCTGCAAACAGCACCAACTGACCCCAAAGGCGCGGATAGTGGCCTCTGCAACAGAGAGCCGTCACCCGGACCAGTTCACCGAGGCGCCGATCGGCGCCATTCAGAAGGCCAGCGCCAAGGCCGGCCTGACCCCTGAACAGATCGATCTATTCGAGATCAATGAGGCCTTTGCCCTGGTGCCCTTGCTGGCGATCAAGGCGCTGGGGCTGGACCCGGACAAGGTCAACGTCAACGGCGGTGCCTGCGCCATAGGTCATCCGATCGGTGCTAGCGGCACCCGCCTGGCGGTCACGGTGGTGCGGGAACTGCACAAGCGGCAGCTGCGCTACGGTCTGGCCACGCTCTGTATTGGGGGAGGCGAGGCGGTGGCAGTCATTTTTGAACGGGTTTGAAACGCCCTTTTTCCGCAATCTCGGCGTTGACAAACGAATATTAGGAGGCTGTCCATGATTACTACCGTCGGAGTGCTGGGTGCCGGCCAGATGGGGAACGGCATCGCCCATGCCTTTGCCCAGTATGGGTATGAGGTGCTGCTGTACGACATCGCCCCTGCCCAACTGGAGAAGGCACTGGCCACCATTCGCCAGAACCTGGAGCGGCAGGCCAAGAAGGGAACCATCAGTGAGGAAGTGGTAAGCCAGACCCTGGCCCGGATCAGCACCACCACGGCTATGGAGGCCCTTGCCAAAGTGGATCTGGCAATCGAGGCGGTGACCGAGCGTGAACAGCTGAAGCTGGAGATCTTCCGGCAACTGGACCAGACCGTCAAGCCGGAGGCGATCCTTGCCTCCAACACCTCATCTATCCCGATCACCCGCATCGCCTCGGCCACCTCACGGCCTGAAAAGGTGATCGGTATGCACTTCATGAATCCGGTGCCGATGATGAAGCTGGTGGAGATCATCCGCGGTCATGCCACCAGTGACGAGACCTTTGATCGTGTCTGCGGTCTGGTGGCAGGGCTGGAGAAGGAGGCGGCGGTCTCCCAGGATTACCCCGGTTTTATCGTCAACCGGGTGTTGATCCCGATGATCAACGAGGCGGCCTTTGCCCTGTTTGAGGGGGTGGCCTCTGCCGAGGATATTGACAAGGGGATGAAGTTGGGGACCAACCAGCCGATGGGACCGCTGACCCTGGCTGATTTCATCGGGCTGGACACGGTGCTGGCAATCATGAACGTGCTGTACGACGGCTTCAAGGACCCCAAGTACCGCCCCTGCCCGCTGCTGGTCAAACTGGTCAACGCCGGCCATCTGGGACGCAAGTCCGGACGCGGATTTTATACCTACTGAAACAGGGAGGCTCGCCATGGAATACCGCAAGCTGCTGATTGAACAGAATGACGGGATCGTTACGTTGACCCTCAACAGCCCGGAGACGCTCAACTCCCTGAACAGCGAGTTGATTGTTGAGCTGGGCAGCGCCCTGCAGCAGCTAGGGGCGGACCGCTCCGTCAAGGTAATCGTCCTGACCGGAGCCGGTAAGGCGTTTGTTGCCGGTGCTGACATCAAGCAGATGTCAACCATGCCGCCGGATCAGGCCACCGCCTTTGCCCGGGCCGGCCAGCAACTCCTGCTGACCATGGAACAGCTGGAGCAGCCTGTGATTGCGGCGGTGAATGGATTCGCCTTGGGGGGCGGACTGGAGCTGGCCCTGGCCTGCGACTTCATCTACGCCTCCACCAGGGCCAAGCTCGGCTTTCCGGAGGTTACCCTGGGAATCATGCCCGGCTTCGGCGGCACCCAGAACCTGGCCCGTTTGATCGGCCCCAACCGGGCCAAAGAACTGATTTTCAGCGGCCGGACGATTACGGCTGAGCAGGCCGAGGCGTGGGGGATCGTCAACCGGCTCTGTGAACCTGAGCAGCTGCTGGAACAGGCGCTTGCCACGGCCCGCGAGATCGGCTCTGTGGGGCTGCGCGGCGTAGCGGCTGCCAAACAGGCCTTGGTGAGCGGCTTGAACATGAGCAAGGAGGACGGTTTCCGCCATGAGGCGGCCCTGTTCGGCCTGCTGTTTGCCACCGCCGACCAGAAGGAAGGGATGACGGCATTCATCGAGAAGCGCAAGGCAGCTTTTTCTAATAATTAATCCCGGAGGAGTAAGGCGATGGATTTTGAACTGAGTCAGGATCACAAGGTATTGCAGGATGCGGTGCGGGACTTTGTCACCAAGGAGATCAAGCCGATTGCGGCGCAGATCGATGAAGAACACCATATCCCCGAGACCCTGGTGGCCAAGATGGCCGCGATGGGGCTTCTGGGTAGCTATCTGCCCGAGGAGTACGGCGGCGCCGGGATGGATATGCTCTCCTATGCGATCGTGGTGGAAGAGGTCTCCAAGGCCTGTGGCTCCAGCGGGGTTTTGATTTCGGCCCACACCTCACTCTGTTCCGGCCCGATCTACACCTTTGGTACCGAGAAGCAGAAGCAGCAGTGGCTGCCTGCGCTGAACAGTGGGGAGAAGATCGGCTGCTTCCTCTTGACCGAGCCGGATGCCGGCAGTGATGCCGGCGGCACGGCCACCATGTATCGCCGTGAAGGGGATGAATTTGTGATCACCGGATCTAAGAACTTCATCACCAACGGCGGTTATCTGGGAACCGGCGTACTGTTCGCCTCCCATGACCGTTCCCTGAAGCACAAGGGGATCAGCGCCTTTATTGTTGATCTCTCCTCGCCGGGGGTCACGATCCTCAAGAACGAGAAGAAGCTGGGAATCCGTGGCAGCTACACCACCGCCTTTGCCTTTGATGAGCTGCGGGTGCCGGTGGAAAACCTGCTGGGGCAGGAGGGGCAAGGGTTCAAGATCGCCATGGATACCTTGAACGGCGGCCGGATCGGCATCGCCTCCCAAGCTCTGGGGATCGCTGAAGGGGCCTTCGAACGTGCCCTGGCCTATTCCAAGGAGCGCAAGCAGTTCGGGCAGGCGATCAGCGAGCTGCAGGCGATCCAGTTCAAGCTGGCCGATATGTGGGCCCGGATCGAGACCAGCAAGCTGATGACCTACAAAGCGGCCTGGCTCAAGGATAGCAAGAAGAGCTACGCCATGGAGTCGGCCATGTGCAAGATGCTGGCATCCGAAACAGCAACCTATGTAACAAAAGAGGCAATCCAGATCCACGGCGGCTACGGCTTCATCTGTGATTATGAGGTGGAGCGGATGTACCGCGACGCCAAGATTACCGAAATTTACGAAGGCACCAATGAGGTGCAGCGGGTGGTTATTTCAAAAATGTTGCTTGGCTGAGGCCGGCGCTAAAGATTAAGGAGCATATGAACGATGAGCGAGGCGATCTTTGAACAATTGGCTGCCGGATACAAGCCGGGTAGCTTCAGCAGGCCGACCAGCTTCTACTTCAGCATGGATAACATCAAAAAGACCGTGGTGCTTGGTCCGGAGGGTTGCCGGATTCAGGAAGGCAAGCCGGATGGGGAGGCGGACTGCGTCTGCAAGATGGCACCAGAGATGTTCAACCGGATCTGGCACGAGGGATACCGTCCCGGCATGAAGGACTTCATGAGTGGGGCGATCAAGTCCAACGCCCCAGGTCTGCTGCAGGAGTTCATGCAGGCCTTTGGCAAGTAATAGCTTGATTCGGCAGATTTAACCATTAAGGCGACCAAGTAGCCGCCTTAATGGCAGTTGCCTCTAGGAGACCAACCGAAACCGGCCGATGCTGGTCTGCAGCGTACCTGTCAAGGCAGCAAGTTGTTGAGAGGAAGAGGCAATTACGCGGGTCTGCTGTGCTGTGGCATCAGTGGCGGATGATATCCCTCGGATGGTCTCATTCATGTTACAGGTTGCCGAGGTTTGCTGCTCGGCTGAGACAGCAATACGGTTAATGTCTTCAGATACAGAGGCGATCCGCTCCCTGATCGCCTCGAGAATATGGCATGACTGCTCTGAGGCAGCACTCCCCCTGTTTACTTCCAGCACACCTGTCTCCATCCTTTCGACTGCCAGTTGGGTCTCGTCCTGAATTGCCTTGATCATGTTAGCTATCTCGCGGGTTGCCGTGGTAGTCCGTTCGGCAAGGGCCCTTACCTCGTCCGCCACTACCGCAAAGCCGCGACCCTGCTCACCGGCCCTGGCCGCCTCTATGGCGGCGTTTAAGGCCAGCAGGTTGGTCTGGTCAGCAATGTCCTCAATCGTGTCGATGATCTGGCTGATCTGTTCCGAACGGGTTCCCAGCGAGGTGATGATTGCGGCGGTGTCGCGTACCTGGGCTGCCACCTGGGTCATTCCTTCAAAGGCGGCATGAACGGTAACAGCGCTTGAACCGGCCAGGCTGCTGGTGTCTTCGGCACTGCCGGCAGCACTGTGGCAGCCGCTGGCGATCTCCTGTGCCGCAGCAGAGATCTGACCGCTGGAGCTGGCAAAGCTTGCGGTCTGGCTGGCGACATGGTCGGCGCCCTCGGCAATCCTGCGCGAGGTCTCATGCAGCTGGGTCGACTCGCTCGTCAGCTGATCGGCTGTATCGGCAATGCCGGTAACCATGCTGCGCAGCTGTTCCTTCATGCTGTGCAGGCTAGAGAGCAGCAGACGGACCGAACCGCGACCAGCCAGGGGCACCGATACCGTCAGGTCCCCCTCGGCAATCTTGGTCGTGATCTGGGCGCAGTAGCGCAGTGTGGAAACGATTGATCGGATCACCCACCCCACCAGCAGGCCGCTTGCGATAAGAATCAGGGCGACAATGCCGACCTGCAGACGGACAAAGGTGGCCACCTGTTCAGCACTGCTTTTCTCGATCCGGGCATTACGCGCGTTGGTCAGCTCAACAATGCGGTCGATCACGGCGCGGTGTTTCTCATATCTGGGAGCAAGCTGTTCACGCAGGATCTGCCTGGCAAGGCCGCTGTTTGCGGCGCGCAATGCCGGGAAATAGCTGTTTCTGGCGATCTCGTAGAACTCCCTTGCCGGTTGGTAGGAGTCGCCTAGCAGCAGTTTCTTCTCTTCAACTTCAGGCAGATCGGTCTGCCAATAGCCATGGCGTTCTTCATACTCCTTGTTAAGCCGTTCAAAAGTCTTGCTCAGCTCATCCAGCCTTTGACCAGGGGCGAGATCCTGAGCCTGTAGTGTCACCAGGTATGACTCGATGATGTATTCCGGTGGCGGCAGGATGTCGGCGATCAGGTCCTTGCCCTGGACGATCTGGCGGTAGATGGGGCCGTTTACCTTGGAGGTGCTGAAGGCGTAGGCAGATAGGCCTATATATGAGGCGATTCCTGCAGAAAAAATGATCACTATAAAGAGGATCTGCTGCAGGATGCTGAAACGGGAGATGCTGCTGCTTTGATGCATTGATTGAAACCTCCGACTGTGGATTGAATGGTGATCGGGGTTCAATTTAGCAATATGCATGCCCGGAACTTGTGCTGGGAATGTCAGTTATGTCTAAAAGATGTTCGTGGACCCTTGGGTGACGTGAGAGAAAAGAGGGCAGGTGGGGTCAGTTCAGGGTGATCAGGGCGTACCCCCTGTTCTGCCAGGCGATCTGTGAGGTCAGGACATTGCCCACAAGAATCAGGTGAGGCAGCAGTTGTCTGTTATCAACCTTGAAGATCCGGGTGGCCACACTGCAGATTTCAATCCTGATCCCTTTCTGTTTCAGGTCAGTCAGCAGTTCCTTCAGCTCCGGCACCGCCTGATCCTGTGTAAACAGTTTAACTGCCGGTCCCCGCAGGGAAACAATCAGAGTCGGTTTGACCTTCTGGCTGTTGATCCCTTCCCAGGTCTCCTTGATCAGTTTCAGGTTAAACAGCAACTTGTCCAGCTCTGCCAGGCGGACATCAAAGATGGCATGGGCCTGCTTCAATCCCTTGAGGGCAAACCGGTCGTCTGGTAGAGTACTGTCGGCATGCACGGCAGCAGGTAAACCGGGCAGCGAGAGCAGCAGCGCCGAGGCAAGCACAAGAGTCAGCTTTTTCATGAGATATCCCCCTTTTGCCGTATTTAAATAGCATACGCCAATCATGGCATTACTGCAATCAGGAGCCGTTATGTCGTTCCGTGAAGTAACCGGCCACTACGAGCGCCACCCCTATCCCCATTATCCGCTTTTAGCCTCGGTGCGGCGTTACGACACCTATGCCATGAACCTGACGGCGCTCTGGGGCCGCTTTAACGGAGAGCTGCTGCCGGAACAGGAGGGGAAGATCCTGCTTTCCGGCTGCGGTGCCTTTGCCCCGTATCCGATGGCGCTTGCAAACCCCAGGGCTGAAATAACGGGAGTTGATCTGGCCCGGCGTAACCTGCAGCGTGCACGGCTGCACTGTCTGCTGCATCGCCGTTTTAACGTAGATTTACTGCAAGGGGATTTTCTCGACCCGTCCGTCACACCGGGGCCGTACCACTTTATCGAGGCGTTCGGGGTGCTGCATCACCTGGATGATCCGGCGGCCGGGATGCGGGCGCTGGAACAGCGGCTGCTGCCGGGCGGCATCCTGCGGGTGATGGTCTATGGACGCTATGCGCGGCAGGAGGCTGAATCGGTCAGGCGGGCCATGCGGCTCTTGAAGGTGCAGGATCTGGCTGCTGTCAAGCGGATGCTGAAAAAGGCTGCGCCGGGCAGCCGGTTGAGAAGCTATGTTGATGCTGCCTGGGAGGCAAAAAATGATTCCGGGCTGGCAGACCTGTTCCTGCACCCCAATGTCACAACCTACCGGATTGATGAGTTTATGGAGCTGGTGGGGCAGAGCGGCCTGCAGCCGCTGCTGTTTACCCATCTGGATGCCCTGGCAGACCCGCAACAGGAGATCAGCCGGCTGCGGGAGCTGGACCGCCGTCGTGAGACCCGTGCCAACATCATCTGCTATCTGGGTAAAGCGTGCAAAGGTGCGGCCGGCCCGTCAGCAGGCACACGGCTGATGCTGAATCCGGCGTTGCGGGAGGCGGTTTCGCTCTGGAATTTCGCGGCGCCGGTGCCGATCGACCGGCTGGGGCACGACAACCCCGCACTGCGCTGGAGCGTGCGCCGCTTTTTACGCCGTTTTGTCAAGCCCGTGGCAGAGGCGGCGCTCTCCAGCGCTGAAAGACAGCAGGCTGAAGACTACGTGCGGAAGCTGTTTCTGGTCAGGCTGCGGGAGGAGGGGGGCAGTTGTCAGTCCCGGTAGAAGTCGTTGGCGCGGGGTAAGGCCCAGTTATAGCGGATGGCCAGCAGGCGCATGATGATCACCAGCAGGGCTGCAGCAAGCAGGGACCAGGCATGGGGGATGTTGGTGTAGCGGTGCAGCAGATACAGCAGGGTGCCGCCCGCCAGGCAGGCTGAGGCGTAGACTTCGCGCTGCAGTACCATCGGTACCTGGGCAGACAGCAGATCACGGATCATGCCTCCGGCAGTGGCGGTCATGACTCCCATCATGACCGAACCGAACAGCCCCAGTTTGAACTCCAGCGCCTTGCCGGTGCCGATCACCACAAAGGTACCCAGTCCGACGGCATCAAAGAAGGGCAGGGGATGATGCAAAAACTCCAGGTGGTGGCGGAAGATGAAGACAAGCAGCGCGATCGCAACCGAGAGGTAGAGGTAGGTCTCATCCTTGAAGATGAACGGCGGGGTATCCCCCAACAGCAGGTCTCGCAGGGTGCCGCCACCGCAGGCGGTAACCAGCCCCAGCATCAATACACCGAACAGATCCATCTCCCGCCGGATAGCCGCCAGTGCCCCGGAAGCGGCAAAGGCGGCAGTCCCCAGTAGATCAAGGCTGTAGAGAAAACTCATTTGCCACAGCACTTCTTGTACTTCTGGCCACTGCCACAGGGACAGGGGTCGTTACGGCCAATCTTGGTGACGGCAATCGGTTTCGGTTTGACCATGACGCCATCGCTGAAGTACCAGATGCCCTCTTTGCGGGTGAAAAGCGCATTCTCATGATGTTCCCGCAGGGTGCCGTTCTCTTTGAAACGGGCAATGAATTCAACCTCGCCGGTTGTGTCATCCTTTTCACCCTTGCGGGTACCGATAACCTGCAGCCCCAGCCATTCCGAGTTCTCTGCCCAGGCCCGGGTGCCGTCATGGTCGTAACCTTCACGGTTTGCCGGATCGGTGCTGTTGAAGACAAAATCCATTTCAGTCCGGGTGTAGGCGCTGTAACGGGCCCGCATCAGCTGTTCGGCGGTTTCTGCCGGCTGACTGCCTTTGATGATCGCTTCACAGCAATCGCTATAGCTTTTGGTGCTGCCGCAGGGACAACTAGTCATGTTTCAAACTCTCCTTGCCTAAAGGTGTCTATCTGGATAGGTCCAGTTACTTAGCGTTACCGGCCTGGAATGGTGATACAGAGGCATTGTCCCTCTGCGTAAACGGTTTCCTCGTCGCAGATCAGTCGGCCATGCACCATGACCTTGCGCCCCTCCACGGAAACCACCTTGCTTTCAAGGGTGACCACCTTTTGCAGCGGCAGCATGGCGCGGAAACTGACATTGAGATTGCCGACCACGATCGGATAGCCTTCGGCCCAGGCTGCCAGGCCAAGGGCCTCATCCATCACTGCGGCGATGGCGCCGCCGTGGGCATGGCCTGGAGGCCCCTCGGTTTCCGGACCGAACCAGATCCGGGCGTGGAGGTGATGTTCCGCGTCGCGGTAATAACGTGTCCTGAAACGGTTCCCTTCGGGTTGACCGGAGACAAAACGGAGCGAATCCCCCACCAGCGAGGGAGCGTCAAACAGGGTCCAGTCCGGCTCACCGTCAAGGTTAACCGCTGGACAAGGGGGTGATGCAGGCTGATCAGTGGCTGATGATGACACAGGTTTTCTCCTTAGGTAGTTAGTCCAATCGTACAACCGTTCTTCCCTGGGATTCGCCGCGCAGCATCCGCTGCAGGGCTTCCTCCAGATCGTCCAGGCCCAGTTCGTGCGAGGCGGACGCCAGGTTGTCCAGACGCCACTCGCCTGCCAGTTTTTGCCAGATTGCCAGGCGCGGCGCCATCGGGCATTGCACCGAGTCGATACCCAGCAGGCTGACCCCGCGCAGGATAAACGGAAAGACATTTACCGGCAGATCGGCCGAGCCCACCAGGCCGCAACAGGTGACCGTGCCGCCATAGCGGGTGGACTTGAGCACGGTAGCCAGGGTTGCGCCCCCCACCACGTCAATCGCGCCGGCCCAGCGTTCCTTCAGCAAGGGGCGCTCAGCCCCCTGCAGCAGGTCGGCACGGGCTATGACCTCGCTTGCTCCCAGCTCCTGCAGCATGGCAGCCTGCTGCTGCTTGCCGCTGGACGCCACGACCCGGTAGCCGGCCTTGGCCAGAAGCGCCACGGCCACGCTGCCGACACCGCCGCTGGCACCGGTTACCAGGATATCCCCCTGTTGCGGCGTGACGCCCTGTGCAATCAGCTTCTGAACGGACAGGGCCGCCGTGAAACCGGCGGTCCCCAGCACCATGCTCTCCCGCAAGGTCAACCCGGCTGGCAGCGGAACTACCCAGGCGGCCGGAACCCGGATGTACTGGCCAAAACCACCGCTGGTGTTCATGCCCAGATCATAACCGGTGACCAGCACCTGCTGGCCGGGCACAAAATGCGAGTCGCTACTGTCGGCAACCGTGCCGGCCGCGTCAATGCCGGGGGTGTGGGGAAACTGCTTGGTGACACCGGGGTTACCGGTGGCGGAAAGGGCATCCTTGTAGTTCAGCGAAGACCAGGCCACCTTGATCAATACCTCGCCGGGGGGCAGGTCGGCAACCCGGCGCTGGCCAATCCGCCTGCTGAACTGCTTAGGGGCGGTTTCATCAACGATCAGTGCGGTAAAGTTCTCAGATGGCATACTCACACCTCCTCCACAGAACCGGTCCTGCTTATCGAGTTGATACGGATGCTGCGCTTACCGGAATCAGGTATATCCGAGGTACACCGGCTACGCCACCAGGCGGTCGCGGTCATGGTCCTTGGCGTGCTTGAGCAGGCGCAACAGGAATTCATGCAGGCAGTCGTTGACCTCGTGGAACTTGACCCCGATGCCGGGGGCGTGGCGCAGGCCCCAGGACTGCTTCCAGCGGACCGTGGCCTTTACCTCGCAGTCTGGTTCCTGAAAAAAGACCGTCAGCTCGTCGCCAATGGCAAAGCGCTCCGGGTTGAAATCAACAATAAAGGCCCCGCCCCAGGAGATATTCAGGGTGAAGGCGCGGCTTTCAATCCCGTTGAACTGGGTGGCCACCGAGATGCCGATCGCGTGGCGGTGATGGGCCCGCAGCATGCGGGGAAAAAAGTTTTTACAGGCCCGGTTGATGAAATCGCTGACGCTGTTTTCCTGCTTGGCTGCCCCCGGCATGGTCATTGGAATCAGCATGCTGCCCATCAGCCGCACCCGCAAGGTCGGGAAGAAGCCGGTCAGGGAGCAGGCCACGATCTTCTCCTCCCCCTTGGCTTTCACGATGGAGGGGAGGTCCACCAGGATGCCGTGGTAGAGCCCCTGCAATGCGAGCGTTTCGGCCTCTAGAAAGGTTGCACAGGGTACGAGGGCAACGTCGAAGGCCTGCATGCTGGCAAGCAGGGCCGCCCTGGTTTCGTCGTTTACGGAAATCACAAGTATCGGGTGATCAAGCAGGGGCATGCACCTGGTCCTTTGCTTCTTGCAATCTTCAAACAGTAATGAAAATGTAACAAAACATCAATGGAATTAACACGGGCTCAGCCCTGGCTCGGCTCTGCCACTGGAGCTTTTACACGTCTTCGTGTAGACTGCCTCATTATGCGCTTACACCTGATTACCCTGCACGCCATGCCATCCGCCCAGGCAGTACCGCTGGCCGCCGCCTTTATAAAGGCCTACCTCGACGCCTGTCCGTCCCTTGCTGGTTCGGTGGGTGTCAGTACTGCCGAGTTTTACTGCGGCACGCCTACCGCTGAGCTGGTGGCCGCGGTCCAGCACCAACGTCCCGACATCGTCGGTCTGCCGGTCTATGTCTGGAATCGGCTGGAGTGTTGCGAGCTGGCACGGCAGCTGCGCCAGGCCTGCCCCGGTCTGCTGCTGATCGCCGGCGGTCCCGAGGCCACGGCCGATCCGGCCCGTCTGCTGGCTGAGGCCCCCTTTGACCTGCTGGTGGTGGGAGAAGGGGAACTGACCGCTGCCGAACTGCTGGAACGCCGGCTGCAGGGGCAGCCGTTGCAGGGCTTGCCCGGCTCCGCCCAACTGGTGGATGGGCAGTTGCAGGTGATTCCCCGTCCCCAGATCGAGGACCTGGGCATCCTGCCATCTCCCTATCTGGCCGGTCTGCTGGATACGCATATTGCCAACGGCATGGTCTGGCAGCTCTCCCGCGGTTGTCCCTATGCCTGTGAGTTCTGCTACGACGGCATGGGGGATCGCAAGGTGCGCCGCTATCCGCTGGACCGGATGGAACAGGAGCTGGCCTACCTGGTCAGCCGCGGCGCCTCCCAGATCTTTGCGCTGGACTCCACCTTCAACACCGACAAAAAGCGGGCCAAGCACCTGCTGCGCCTGATCCGTGAGACGGCGCCGGATGTCCACTTTCACTTTGAGGTCCGTCACGAACTGCTGGACAAGGAGCAGGCCCAGCTATTTGCTGCGCTGACCTGCTCAGTCCAGATCGGCCTGCAGAGCGCCGACCCGGCCGTGGCCGATGGGGTGGGGCGGGCCTTCAATCGTGATGAATTCAGCGCCAAGGTGATGCTCTTGAACGATTCCGGCGCCACCTTTGGTTTTGACCTGATCTACGGCCTGCCGGGCGACACCCTGACGA
>Ga0302238_1001969_pt1 | contig 15338 bp, 12 predicted proteins | sample AAG_UR_Asn_MG_FD_193527 | JGI IMG/M metagenome (GOLD analysis project Ga0302238, IMG submission 193527) | Enriched activated sludge microbial communities from anaerobic digester in WTTP, New Holstein, Wisconsin, United States - AAG_UR_Asn | ecosystem: Engineered > Bioreactor > Anaerobic >...
ACGTTGTCGCACTCCCCTGGCGAGATCGACTTTGCACCGCTGACCAAGGAAGAAAAGGAACTGGTCTGGGAGGAGGAGCCACCTCTCCCCTCGTCGGACGATGAGGCGGAAGAGGAGTCGGCGCCGGTTGTGCCAGCGGAAGAGGAGAAGGTGGTGTTGCAGCCAGAGCCTCTCCCCAGCGACGACCTTGTGGAGAAGGGGACTGAGACGCCGGCAGGCCAGATAGTCACTCTTCCGAAACCTGAGGTCGAGGAGATGCCGGATACGGGCTTTGCCAGCAGATTCGCCCAGAAGGTGAAGGAGCAGGTGAGGGCGATTCGGCCTTCGGAAGACCAAACTCCGCACCCTGTGGCCAAGGTTGAGCGGGTGCGTCAGACTCCCATGAAGCGCCAAGGGACAAAAAATGCCCCAGACTCCAAAGAGCTACCGGCACAGCCCCAGCCCGAGGGCCCGGGGGCCGACGGGGCCGCAAAGAAGGTTGTTGAGAGCAAGGGGAGCGAGGGGATAGGTGCCATGGGGGAAGCTGAGTTCGATCTTCCCTTCGAAGGCCAGGACCCGGTGAAGAAGTATGCATCGGGGGCAGCGCCCTTCGCATCAGATGACTTTCTTCCCAAGCATTTGAAGCAGGAAGGCGACGTCCACATGCTGGACTCCATACCATACAGATACGCAGGCTTTTTCGAGCGGATGAAGGGACAATTGAGGCGCCACTGGGACCCCAACCGGGTTTATCAACTGCGTGACCCAATGGGAGACATCTATCCGAGACGGGACCGCTCTACGTTACTGTCTGTGGTGCTTGATTCTAAGGGCAAGGTATTAGAGGCCAGAGTAGTGCAGGCCTCGGGACTGAAGTTTCTGGATGACGAGGCGGTCCGGGCTATGTGGGCCGCATCTCCTTATACCAACCCTCCCAGGGGGCTACTGGGAGAGGATGGAAGGGTAAGGTTCCAGTTTGGGTTTGTCCTGATGACCTCCATGCGCGACGACCTCTTCTGGAGGTTCTGATGAGAGAGACTGGAGTACATGCGATCAGCGCGAGACTGCTGCTCGCACTGAGCTTATTGGCTGCTCTGCTGCTGCCTGGAGCGTTGCAGGCCGGTAACGCCGCAGAAGGTGCTGGCTCAGGAATGGGGCAGTTTGTCTGGAAGTACAGCCCAGAACGCGAGGATGTCGTTGATCGACTTCGGGCAATGGCCCCAGCCTCTCGGCAGAGAATCTGTTCTCTGCTGCCTTCCTGCGGCACTGAGACCATTGAGGTGAGGGTTTCTGAGAGCGAGGAGGAGTTCCTTGCTACTCAGCCGATGAGCGTTCACATTGACTGGGCGGCGGGCGTTGCCTGGCCGGACCAGAATCTAATCGTGTTGAGAGTGGACAAGTCCATGTTGCTGACGTTGGAGGAGACGTTCGAGCATGAGCTGTCGCATCTGCTCCTCTATCAGGCCGTGGCACCGCCAATCCCTCGATGGTTCGTTGAGGGGCTTGCCATCATTCAGTCGGAGCGAAATCTGATTCAGCGGTTTGAGGCCGTAGCCGGAGCTTCGGTAGCGGACTCGCTGTACGCCCTTGAGGAGATATCTGACCGTTTCCCCGGTTCGCACGGTGGGCGGGGAATTGCTTACGCACAGAGCGGCATGTTCGTCTCGTGGCTTCTTGGAGCTATCGGTGAGCCTGCCTTCAAAAAGATGATAGCGCTCATGGCCAAAGGAAGCACCATCAATGGGGCGGTGCTGGCCTCGGCTGGTGTGTCGTTGGAGGAGTTGGAGGAGCAGTGGCGCTCGACCCTGGGACGTGGAGCCTGGCTCAAGGGCCTCTCTGAGTCTTGGGGCCTCTGGACCATAATGGGGCTTCTGGTTGTGGTGGGCGTCTTCTTGAGGCGGAGGCGCAACAAGTTGATTAAGCGGGGGTACAGAGGTGATGATGGGCCGGATTGGGAGTACCGGCACGGGCAGTGACGTTGGGCCGTTTATCGCCGGGAGACCTCCTGAGCGTATTCTGAGAGCCCAAGCTTGGATAATTGCCGAGCCAGGTTCTCGAGGCGGGGCTCCAATGCCTCGGCTGGAAAGCGTGCTCTGGCCAGTGAGACAGCATCTTGGCCCAATTCGGGCATCCGACTAAGGTAGAAGGTTCTGGCGGCATTGACGTGAAGAAGCATATGGTCGCCACATATGGGCAATGACTCTTGTGCCAGTGCCAGGGCTTCCTGCATGGATGATGGGTACAAGAGATTGGCCAGGAGGTTGTTCCTGGCCTTGCAACTGGAGGGGCCCAGCGCCACAGCGGCTCTCAGGAAGGCAACCAGAGAAGCCCGCTGGCCCTCGTTTGTTGGGCGCACCCTCGTAGAGTAGAGTGCTGCCAGCTCCGATACAACCCAGCCGGTCAAGGCGTCGGGGAGGGTCTTGCTGAATCTGGCGTGGTACCAGAGCGAAGCCGGTGCCAGCCACTCATTGACGCTTGCGCCCGGTGGCAGGTCCGGGGCGTGCCAGTTTAGAGCCGATGCAGGGAAGCCAGGGGTCAGGTGGGGCGCAGCCAGGATTTCTTCTGGGCTGCTCTCGCCGGAGGATTCCCAGACCACTGGAACGTTCTTCTCTCTCAGGCCAGCAAGGAATGGTTGCCATATGGGACTTGGTGGCGCCATCCTGCCCGGTCCTTCGCAGACGGCCGAGGCCAGCTCCGAGAGGTTCCCCAATTGGTGCACGGGGTCTACGTAGAAGCGCTGGGCCAGGGTCAAGAATCCCGGGTCACAGATCATCTGCCGCACGGCATGCACGACGTCGGGCCTTCGCCTCTCAACCAGCCGGAAGTATAGAGACTGCCCGCTGAGGTCATCGCCAGCAGTTAGGTACACTGCCCCAGGCGCTGCCTTTTGCAGGGCTTCCAGCCCGAATTCGTAGCCCAATTCGCTACTGCGCAGGCTCCTGTCCATGGGACTCAACAACGGCCAGGCGAGCAGCAGCCCTGCCAAGACCGCCGGCAACATGGGGGGCCTGTTCCATTGCCCCCCCCTACCCTGCTGGTCATGGCTTCTCCTGTTGGCCATCCGCACTGTCAGTGTCTGGAGCGTCACAGCGGCCAGTGCAGCCATGATCCAGAATGAAACGGTTGAAGTCTGGTGCTCCAACTGCGCCATAGGATTGACAAAAACCGAAAAGAGCATGTCGCCAATCCAGACAACGGCCAGGAGCAAACCGGACCAGAACCTTCTGAGCATCAACCAGAGGAGCGAAGCGATAGCGACAAGCAGTAGAGGACCAACCTGGGCAAAGAGCTGTGCGATGTAGCGGTGAGCGTTGACCAGCGCTGTAGCAAAGCCGGGGCTCATCTGCTGAGCGAAGGAGCGTCTGATGCTTTCTGCAGTGATGTGCTCGACGAATCCGGACCAGGTGCTTGGATTCCCCCAGTTCAACTCGGCGCCGGCCGAGGCTCTCAGTGGGAGGTAGAGGAGCACGAGAAGGCCGCCACTGAAGAAGAGCAGCGCCGGCCAGGAAAGCTCTTTCAATAGAGCCAGGGGCCTCTTGTAGTCCATGGAGATTCTCTTCACGAGAACTACTACTCCCACAAGGCCGGCAAGGAGCACCGCCTCGGCATGGACACCTACCGAAATGCCGGCAACCAGGGCCAGCATGCGCCAGCGCGGGCCAAAGGGCCTGCCCTCAAGAATGGATACGCCCAAGGCAGCAGCGGAGGCCACGCAAGCGACCATGGGAAGATAGACCTCAATATTAACCGTGTGGTGCCAGACGGTGTCCGCTGCGAGGAAACTGGCGGAGAGCAACAACCAGGGGATGGCCTCGGCCGGAGATGGCCAATATGCGCTGTTGGGGGGACCCCCGGGGGGGCCCGCCGATAGACTCCGGGCCAGAGACCAGATTGCACAAGCGGCCACTAGAACTGAGAGAAGAGTAACGAAGAGAATGCGCAAGCTGACGGGGCCCACAGGCAGGCCTGTGGCGGCGGCGCCAAGTGCATGAACCGCGGGGAACCCCGTTGGGTGAGCAATGCCTCCTGTTGAGATAGCGGTTGAAAACTCACCGGAATCTCGGAGATATGGGTGGCCGTTGAGGGCCAGGACGACCACGCCGGCCAGCAGTGCTAGTGGAACAATGTAGGGGAGGATTGGTGAGCGTGCCATAAAGAGGCGTTACGGGATGTAGATCTCGGCGGAGTCAACGAACTCCACGGTCCCACCAGATGCCTCATCCATGGTGAAGCCGCCAACGACCAGTACGGCGCCTTGCAATATGCCCGTGGTGATGAGGCTGCTGGTGTGTCCGAAGCGGGCGTCGTTCAGCTTGAGCTTCCTTCGGAACTCCAATTGCCCGGCATTGAGGTCTTCGAAGACCAGAACCGAGTCAACAGGGGTGACACTATCATCAAGACCGCCGATCATCATGATTCTGCCGTTGGGAAGCTCCAGAGATGGGGGTTCCACAACCATGGAGTGGAAGAGTCTGAGAACATCTTCTGGAACGCCAACAGCCCCGGCGAGGTTGTCAATGTCGACCTTGCCTGTGGATATCTTGCCCGTGTCAACCTGGGCAAAGTCGAGTTCTTGCGGCGGCACGTTGGGAGCGCCAATCAGCACGGTCACCGCTGCCTGAGTCTCCACAGTCTGGAGCGAGACGTCGGCGGTTCCGCCAAAGGAGAAGAAGCGTTCCCCCTGACCACCTTGAACCGGCAAGGCTACCAATTCGGGGAAGTTCACCTTACCAAGTGCGCCTACGCTCTTGCTGAATGTGAGTGCCTTGGTATCGAGGTCACCGCCCACTACCAGAGTCTCTGCTGGGATGGCCTCGGAACTGCTGCCGCCAAAGAGGAGGTAGTCATCACATGAGCCATCCTCCTTGGGGGAGAGACAGACCTGGTGATGTGAGGAGCGCTGAGCCAGCATATCGCCGTCCTCCATACGGACGCAGGAGGGGTCGGTCTGCTGGCTTAGAGCAAAGCCATCGCACGTGCCCACCAGCCCAGTGGAGCTGAGAGTCTTCATTTCATCGGAGTAGAGGAGGCCACCGGCGAGGATCATGGTGAGGGAGTCCGCAATGTTGACCGCAGCCATTCTGTGGCCCACCACCCTACCCGGGAGGGTGAAGGCCATGACGTCCTGGGTATCCAGGAAGGCCGCCACAAGTTGATTCGAGACATTGAGGCACTGCTCGTCGGAGCAATCGTCATCGGTGGTCTTGAAGGGGAACTCAATAGCCAGGGCGTTCCCTGTGGCGCCCGAAGTCCTCTTGAGTTTGGCCTGGGCAACGCCTCCAGAGGTAGCAATAAGCCTACCGTCCACGAAAGCGGAGCGGGCCATAGCCACGGCATCTCCAGAGAAATTGGCGTTCAGGCCAGGGCGTTCGAACATTCCGCTGCGTGGGTTGAAGACCTCGAAGAAGGGGGCACCGGCTGTGAAGATATTGAGGCCATCGATGGTAGTGAAGCCACCAACGAAGGTGACGCGGCCGTCGGGGGCGGTGAAGGCTTCGTGGAAGGCCCTAGGTCTTTCTGGGGAAAAGGGCAGCAGGCCCATGACTCGGCAGGTTCCCTGTTCGCAGGTTGCCCGCTTGTGGACGACGAGGCAGTCGGAGTCGTCCTGGCAGGAGACCTGGGCTGCCGCGGCCTGGAGCGATGAACTGGGCATGGCGAAGCGGTTGAAAGCCCCGGTCTGGTATACGGGAACGAAGATGGGGTTGGCCACTGAGCAGGTGCCCGTTGCGCCTTGCTCACAAGTATCCGTGTCTTTGCCATCGGCGTCTTGAGCCTTTGTACAGCCACAGACGGCGTCGGGGTGAATGGCTGCTTTGCAGGCTGCATCGTCCTGGCAGGGTACAGCGGCCGCTTTCTTCTGCAACTCGGTCTGGGACTCGATTGCGACCGAGCCTCGAATGCCCAGGGCGGTTCGCTGCGAGCACTGCTCATCGGAGAAGCCTTCGTAGTAGACAAAGCGGTCTTTTCCTGCCTTCAGGTCACGAATCCTGACTTCCGGAAGGAGGCCGCTCTTGGGCTTTCTGACCGGGACGCATCCTTCGACTTTGAGGGAGTCAAAGAGGGTCGCAGCGTCCACCGTGTTTGGTGTAGTGGGGTAGATTCTCAGTCGGAAATAGTTGATATCAGTGGTATCCAATGCGCCCGACACCGACTCCAACTGGAGGGTCATAGCGACCAACTCATCGGAACCCTGCTGATCAGTCTGCTCGGGGGAGCAGGCGGCGAGGGTAGCGAACACAAAAATGGGGCAAGCGATACGTATTAGTCTATGCATGTTGTTCCTCCGCCAGGTGCTACTCATAGAAGATGCTGTCTTTCTCTGCGTCGGCCGGGTTGACGACCAGTCGCAGGGGCCCAACGGCCGGGGTATCGCCAGAAGCGCTGGCAGCAGCAACTGAGACGGAGACTATGGTAACGGCAGCGGCCCCAACGGCTGTCCAGAACCACCAGGTGGCATAGAAGGGTGTCTCCTCTTCGACCTTCTTGTCGTCTTTGGGTCCCGGGTCGGTGGTATCACCTGGGGAAGTTGTCTCTGCGACCTTCTTCTCATCGCCCTTCTTCTCTACTGGTGGGGTAACCACAACTGCCGGGTCTTTGGGCTTGGGAATGGGCTTCAACTTGACTTCTACCACCAGGGGCTTCTCTGCGGGCTTGACGTTGACTTTGTCTTCCCAGATCAGGAAGGCATCTTTCTTCACGGTGACGGTGTACTCGCCGGGGGCCAGCTCAAGGGAGAGGGGGGTCTCGCCGGCCTTCTTGCCGTCCACGAGAACTTCGGCTTTGGGCTCGTTGCATGTAACAGTGACCTTCATGGCTTTGGGAGGCTCAACGGGCAGGGCACCAAAAAGCGCAACCAAGCCTTGTTCTATCGACACCTTCCCAACGTTGGCCTTGGTGGCCTCTCCGTCAAACTGTTGCACAACCTTAGCTGAGTCGACCTCCACGAGCATGATAGCGAGAGCGCCTTTGTGGAGTTTCAGGTAGAGCACATTATTGGCCTTTTTCTTTTTGCCAATTTGGGAGAGGCAGTCGCCATCCAAATCGACGCACTCGAACTCCACCATTTCATCAAGAAGGTCTATTTTCTGCGCAGGCAGAACCTCGAATTTCTTGTATTTCGCCATGGTAGCGATGATTTCCGTCTGCAAAGCGGTCTTCTCCGCTCCCGACAAGTCGTTGCCATCCACAGGCAATACCAAAATTGTAGGAAGTGCCCCTGACTGGGCCAAGGCAGCGGTCGGCACCGCCGCAGCGGCCAGACAGCCAACGAGCATCGTGATGGCTAGACCTCTCATCGCTAGTTCCCCTCCGGGCAAGTTCGGCCCTGGGCTATCCAGGCCGCAACGGCGGTGAGTCTATTGCCCCAGCCCCTCGCGTGTCAACATCATAATGGCCTCACCCAAACGCTGCTCTCCGCTTCAACCTGCTGGTCATTGGAGACTCCCAATGCCGCCCCCGGCCTTGCTCAGGCAGTTTGACTTCCAGGAGGGGCTGGTCTAGATTGAGTGTGGACGTCAGGCTGTGAGTGTTACATGGAATTACTTAAAATAACGGATAACATCTTTCTTGTTCCTGGACAATCTAGTGGAAAATACCCTTTTAGCCTATCGATATACGTAAAGGCGGAAAGGAATATTCTTATCGATGCTGGCATAGGCTCAAAGCTAATGTCCGCTTTTGTCAAGGAATATCCTGTCGACATAGTGCTCCTTTCCCATACGCATGTTGCACACCTGTCTGGTTTGCCTGTACTGGAGAGTAAGACCCCTGTGTTCGCGCCCAAGGAGGGTAGTGCAACCTCGGGTAGGCTTGAGGTTCTGGCCGAGCGGTTTATCGATGATGTCAACGTGCGCCATGTATATACCAGCCTTGCCAGACAGGTGCAGGGATTTAAGGATACCTATTTTTCGCACACGTATGATGGCAGGAGCGCCTTCGATTTGGGGACGGTCAGGCTTACTGCATTGCATACTCCAGGGCACACCGTCGATCACTACTGTTTTTTTGAATCAGATAGCGGAATAATGTTGCTGTTTGATATTGACTTGGATCCATTTGGTCCTAGATACGGCAATCCGGAGTCAGACATTGCGCAATTTGATGCCAGTATTGAATTGGTGCGCAGCTATGAACCGGCCGTTGCGGTCTCCTCGCATTTCGGCGTGCTTCGGAAGGATGTTGACAGACACCTGAATGCCTTTAGAGGGCACTTTTTGAGACGGGATGAGCAGTTGCTTGAGCGGCTGGGCAAGCCGATGACCGTCGACGCTCTAGCGGACACGGGGTTCCTGCTGCCACAACACAGCCTGGTGCTTGCACCGCTCTTCAGGTATTGGCAGAAGCAGATGATTTCGAAGCATCTGGACCGGCTCATGGAGCAACGGGAGATTCGCCGCAACGGCAAGGAGTATTTCAAGGCGGGCAGTTGAGATGCTGAGGGGTTATTAGATGCTGTAAATGCTCAGCCACTGGTCGTAGTCGTGAGTTCGGCCACGAAGGATATCGAAGAATCGGCTTTGTACTGATTTGGTTACGGGGCCCGGCACGCCGGCGCCGATGGTGCGGTGGTCAATCTCTACGACGGGGGTGACTTCGGCAGCGGTGCCGCACATGAAGACCTCGTCGGCAAGCCACATCTCATCCCTGGCGAACATGCACTGATCGACGGTATATCCTATGTCTGTTGCGATCTGGATAATACTGTCCCTTGTTATCCCACCAAGTATCGCTGCTGAATATGGCGGAGTCTTAATAATACCGTTTTTGACCAGGAAGATATTTTCGCCACTAGCCTCGGCAACGTATCCGTTCGTATCCAGCATTATTGCTTCATCGAACCCAGATGCCTTAGCTGCCCGCTTTGCCATAATAGAGTTGACGTAGTGGCCTATTATTTTGCCCTTGGGCATCCCTGCATTCACGTAGTTACGATTAAACGACGAAACATGGGCCCTGATGCCTTTGGCGAGGGCTCCGTCACCGAGGTATGCGCCCCAGCGCCAGGCGATTATGGCAATGCGCACCGGGTTGTTGGGAGCATAGAGCCCCATGGCACCGTCACCCACATAGGCGAGGGGCCGGAGATAGGCCTCGTCGAGGTTGTTGACAATCAAGCACTCCCGGCAAGCATCTACGAGGGTCTTCTTGTCGAAGGGCGACTCCAGCCCCGCTATCTTGAGAGACTCCAGCAGGCGAGCGACGTGCTCTTCCAGGCGGAAGACGGCACTGTCACCATCATCGCGCTTGTAGGAGCGGATACCCTCAAAGGCACCCAAGCCGTAGTGCAGCGTGTGGGTCAGAATGTGAACATTGGCATCGTCCCAGTCAACGAAGCGGCCATCCATCCAGATTTTGCTTACTTTTTCCACCATTGCGAAACTCCCATGTTTTTGGTCCCGACGATGGAGTCTTGCCACGCCCCGAGGGCCCTTTCAAGGCAAAAGCCGGGAGCGATGCCTGGGAATATGCTATTCTCGCGCTTAGGCGACACTACTGGCTTCCCGTGTTGTGCCTCACGTCGCCAACGGTTGCCGGGGGGGGCCATCCGGCTGTATATAGGCTCTGTTGAGGTGTCGGTTCGGCACCAGACGGTTTCTCCACCGTGTTGGGAGAGGTTGTGGCGATGTTGGAAAGCAGGTCTGCATCTGGGCAGTTTGAAATTGGTGTTCCTCAGTTGGCCGAGGTTGCTCAGGCTCTCTCCGCTCGCGTTGAGGAGGGGCTTGCTGAGGACGGCCACGAGATCGCTGCTTTGCCGACCTTCATTTCCGTTGGGGAGGGGGGCGCACCGGTAGCGGGTCAATCGGCTCTCGTGCTGGACCTCGGGGGCACCAATCTCAGGGCCGCCAGGGTCAACGTTGTGGGTGGTGGCGAGATGGTAGTGGCAGCGGGGCCACTGGAACTCACTCTGCCCATCCGTCGCGGGGTTGCCTTCCCTTTGGAGCAGTTTCTGGGGCTTCAGGCGAGGGCCCTGGAGGAGGTAGCAGAGGGGCAGACACACCTGCCTTTGGGGTACTGCTTCTCGTATCCGGCGCGCTCGACGGCCCAAGGCGATGCGACTCTGATCCGATGGACAAAGGGGGTCACTATTGCGGGACTGGAGGGGCGTCCCGTGGGCCGGAGTTTGCTTGATGCCATGGGGGAGGCTCTTGCCCGCCCCGAGAGGGTCGCTGTGGTGAACGACACTGTGGCCGCTCTTTTTGCCTCGTTATCGGGGCCAGCTACCGACGGCCACGTTGGGTTGATCGTGGGCACCGGTAACAACATGGCGACCTTCTTTCCGGCGGGGAGGATTGGCAAGCTCCAGGCGTCTGAACTGGGAGGCAGCGATCTTATCCCTGTGAATCTGGAATCGGGGAATTTCTCTCCCCCGCACCTCTCTCCGTTTGACGCGCAACTTGACCAACTCTCAGAGAATCCTGGATACCAGCGGTTTGAGAAGGCTGTCTCCGGAGCCTACCTGGGGCGCCTTCTGGCACTGGCCCATCCTGAGATGGAGATGGACACCGAGCGAGGGGCCCAACTGCTTGTGGAGTTGGCAGCGTCGGGCACGAGAGGGGTGGCAGGGGAGACCGCCAATGCAATTCTGAGGAGGTCGGCGAGGCTGGTAGCGGCCTCAATTTGTGGTCTTCTGTTGTGCCGCTTCGGCACGGGGTGTGAGTTTTCTGCGCGGATATTGGCTGAGGGTTCGCTCTTCTGGAAGGCGCCTGGTTACAAGGAAGAGGTTGAGCGGGTTCTAGCGACACTTCCCAGCCAACTGGGCCTCCGATGCACGGTGCAAGTAGCTGCTTCTCCCAATGCCAACATTATGGGCACGGCCCTTGCGGCCTTGTCTGCTCGAAGGCATTGACATTCACTGTTGACGTTCACCTAAACCACTGCTCGCCATTCTCGTCCCCCCCTCGACTCGGCCTTCGGCCGGCTCGGGGTACACGGCTGCTGGGTGGATCGAGATATGTGAGCAGCCGGGTAGGTAGCTCAGAGCTACTCGCCGACAATCTTTATGAGGATGCGTTTGGGCCGACGCCCATCGAACTCACCGTAGAAGATTTGTTCCCAGGGGCCAAAATCCAGTTTACCCTCCGTAACTGCAACGACTACCTCTCTTCCCATTACACTTCGCTTTAGGTGAGCATCGCCATTATCTTCGCCGGTGCGGTTGTGTTGGTATTGCGATACTGGTGCGTGTGGTGCAAGGCGTTCGAGCCAAGCCGTGTAATCACTGTGAAGACCAGATTCGTCATCATTAATAAAGACACTAGCAGTTATGTGCATAGCGTTGACAAGGCAGAGGCCCTCGCGCACTCCGCTCTCCCTAAGCGCCGCCTGCACTTTGGCGGTGATATTCACGTAGCCGACCCTTCCGGGGGTCTCGATGGTCAGTGTGGTTCTATAGCTTTTCACGCTGTCTCCTTTCTAATATCTCTGTACTATTTCAAGCTCTCTGCCTCTCCAACGGGGGCTCCTGCCCCTTTGGCTGCGGGCATGAGGACCATAAGATTCGGCCCCAACGGCAGTCAAGGGTGGAGAGCATTTTTCCGGTTACGGCATCTCTTCGTTGAGATTGCTTGTTGGGGCCCGGCGATCTAACATGCGCCGCTGGGGGGTGTGATGAACAACGCTTCATCAACGCAGGAAGGAAGGCTTCTGGGGGGGCGCTACCAGATCCTCGAAGAGGCGGGTCGGGGTGGCATGGCGGTGGTATATAAGGCGCTGGATGTGCGCCTCAGGCGGCTGGTAGCAGTGAAGGTTTTGTACCCGTTTCTGGCGTCGAAGCCGGAGACCAGGCGGCGATTTGAGCGGGAAGCGCTACTTGTCAGTCGACTTGCTCACGCCAATATTGTGCAGATATACGATTTCAGCGGGCCCGACTCGGAGGACGTGTTCATTGTCAGCGAGTTCATCGAGGGAATCACGCTGAAGAGCTTTGTTCAGGGCCGTCCTCCGCTATTGCCTGAGTTGGCGGCCATGATCGTGGAGCAGGTTGCCGAGGCTTTGGCCCATGCGCACAGCCAGGAGATCGTTCATCGCGATGTAAAGCCGGAAAACGTGATGATTGGTGGTGGCGTCGTGAAGCTGACCGATTTTGGCATCGCCCACATGATCAACTTCGAGGAGATGACTGTTACGGGGACTTTGGTCGGTTCTCCGGCGTTCATGAGTCCGGAGCACATCGAGGGGCGTGGGGCCGACCTCCGGGCGGATGTCTTCAGTCTGGGGACCCTATTCTACTATCTGACCACGGGGGAGTTGCCGTTCAGAGGGCAGACGGCTCATGCACTTCTGAAGAACATCTTGGAGGTGCGCTACCGACCGGCTCATGAAGTAACGCCAGCGGTGGGTGACGAGGTATCGGCAATCATAGGGAAGTGCTTGCGGCGTAACCCCATGGAGCGCTTCTCCAGTTGCGGCGAGTTGTGTGAGGCGGTTCGTTCCCATCTTCGAAGGGTGGGCCTTAACGATGACTGCACAGGCGAATTGAAACGTTTCTTTGTGGACGAGCAGCGGACAGAAGCGCTGATGCGAATGCAGGTTGTTGCCTCGCTGCTGGAGCAGGCAAGGGGGTTGGAAAGAGGCGGTTTGGTCGTTGCCGCGCTTAAGCTGTTGGATCGTGCTTCGTTCCTGGACGACGCGAACGAGGAGGTTGCCTCCGAGCTTGCCCGGGTGACTCTGAAGGCTCAGAGGCGAAGGAGGTGGCGCGGTTTGGCCATGGGGCTTCTCACCGTCAGCGCCGTGTCGCTTCTGGGAGTGGCCGGCTATACGTGGATTTGGGGTGATCGCGGGCTTATGGGGAGAGACGTGCGGGAAGTGGCTCCTCCCTCGGAAGTGCAACGGGGTGCCCAGCCTCTCTTGCCCGTGAAGCCTTTTCCCAATGAGGTGCCTCCATTTGCCGGCCACGTTGAACGTGCGCAGCCCCCGCCACATGTGGTCGTCGGCTCAGGGCCCGATGGAACCGCAGCTAGGCAGGCCTGGGCTCAGCCTGGGGTTCCTCTGAGGAACCGACTGGATTTGCGTGGCCCTGATTCCCAGATGCTGATGCTTCGAAGCTTGGGCAGCACCCGCCGGCCTCTTCTTCCGGGCTCAGTGGCGCTCTTTTCTCAATCCGCCCTTGGGGAGACTCTGAGGGAGAAGGTCCGGAGACCAGGAGAGACGGAGGATGGGGCGGGGCAGAGTTCCGATACCGGCAACAATGGGACTGCGGGCGGCCTGGTGACCCTGGAGGCCTATCCCCCGGCTGTGGAGATCTGGGTTGACGGCAGGCGTCTGGGCATCGGCAAGGCAACCGCCGAGGGGTTAGCGCCGGGTCCCCACGAACTCTCCCTGAGGCATCCTGGTTGTGATGTGTGCGAAGATCGGACCGTGACCTTCAACGTGCCTGCTGATGCACCAACGCACATCAAGGAACGCATAGGCTTCAAGCCTGCCATGCTCACGGTTGATGCCCCCGGGGATGGCCAGGTCTTCGTGGCCGGCGCCCTGCTTGGGCGGGTTGGTAGACCTATCCTTGTGCAGGCCAAGACTCACCTGCCGTGGGAAGTCGATATCAAGGTAATATTTGATGATGGAAGGGAACCGGCTAACGCCAAGGTAACCCTTCAGGCTGGGCAGCGCTCTGTAGCTAAGGCACAGTAGCTACCGAAGATGACGACTCGGCTAAAGGGACTGTCAGAATCACTCCTGATAGAACAGCGTGATCGTCAGGCAGTGAAATTCCCGGTCGGAACTCTGCGTAACCGTCCTATCCACCAGTTTGATGTGCGGATTTGCTCGGAGCCATTTCGTGATCTGCTCCCCCAACTCCTCCCTCTCTCTCGCCTTGGTCGCTGAAAACACCTTCACACCGTTAAAAGTTTCCATGGTTTCTTCCTCCCTCTGAAACCGTCCACTCCACAGGAAGGGACCCCCCGGCCCCTCTGGCTGTTTGGGCACAATAGCACGGCCCCACAAAGTTGGCAACAAGTGCCAAAATTCTTGACTCACCGCGTCGAGGAACGGGCTTAGACCCAGCAAAATGGCGGAAATGGAGCGTGTCATAGCTGCCCAAAATGGAGCCGTGCGTGCCGAAAACTTGGGGTCGTGCGGACGATTTTGTGCGGTTTGTCATTTTCGGGTGAGAGGAGGCTGGGGTGGTTGAATCTCTTTGGTGAAGGAGTTCCCAGGCGGCTTTTTCGAGGCCCGCAGGCAATAGGGCTTCGGTTGGGATTGACATAGCGGCCCTTCTCCTTTATAGGTTTGGGCCGAATTTTGACTCTGTGGAGGGGCTTCATGCCTTCGAAAATTAAAGTTAGACCCGAAGTTGACCCGGTCCAGCATGACCAGGTGATGACGACACTGCAGAAGACCTACGGCACTCTGGACAAGTACAAGCTTCATATAGTTGTGGGATTTGTCGGGCTGATTGTGGTTCTTTTGGGCATTTCCGGACTCCTCTCTCTGCGAGAAGGCGGTCAGACGGACTCCTCCAAGGCATTTTTTGAGGCATTCCGTCTCTCCGCGGCCCCCGTGGGGCCAGATGCAAAGCCTGCGGGCACCTTGAAGCCCTTCAAGACCGAAGCAGATAGGGATGCGGCCCTCTCCACCGCCCTCAAGAGTTTTCTTGATGAGCACGGGGGAGATGCCGTGGCCGACGCTGCCCGGTTCGCCTATGCCTCGGTGCTTCTGGACATGGGAGAGACCCAGCAAGCTCACGACCTTCTCGCCGGCCTCGTCGAGAGCGAGCCCGTAGGGCAGTTCAAGGGCCTGTTGCTGAAGAATCTTGCGCACACCTCGCTGCTGCTTGGGAAGTTTGAAGATGCCGAGAAGTTTTACTCTCAGCTAAACGAGATCTCTTTGGATCCCACGGTGAAGGCCCGAGCCCTCATGTATCTGGGTGACCTCTACAATCCGGCCACGGATTCTATCAAATCCAGCAAGGATGCTGCCAAAGCCAGGGACTTCTACGAGCAGGCCATGAAGCTCTTCCCTGAGACCCCCGAAGAGAATGCCCTTCCTGCTGAACTGGCCCTTCCCAAGGCCTATGATGCTGCCGGCGAGGTCCGCAAGGACGTTCTGCTCAGAATGGCACTGCTGAATAGCTAGGCCAGTGACCTTCATTCTCGCCCCTACCCCTCGACTCGGGACGAGCCTCGTGCGGGAAACGGCTGGGGCGCGGATCGGGATCCCTGGCCAGCCGTTTAGCCCCAGAAGATCTCTCTCGCTTGTTTCCTTCTCGCTGTTGCGATATGTATCCTGGCGCAGGTCGACACGCATTCGTGTGTCCCGGGTCTTCCCCGGCCCGACGATTGTGTTGACGATGAAGCCTGGCTTTGGGCCGGGTGGCGCCATTTCGTAAGGAGCCCGTTATGACCAAGGTGTTCTGGTCC
>Ga0302238_1001972_pt1 | contig 15320 bp, 11 predicted proteins | sample AAG_UR_Asn_MG_FD_193527 | JGI IMG/M metagenome (GOLD analysis project Ga0302238, IMG submission 193527) | Enriched activated sludge microbial communities from anaerobic digester in WTTP, New Holstein, Wisconsin, United States - AAG_UR_Asn | ecosystem: Engineered > Bioreactor > Anaerobic >...
GGAGGAACAGACCATGCAGAACGAAGACTACGGACATTTCGACGAGCCTCGCGGTCACGAGGACATCGACCTCGCGCAGTTCGACGACGATTTCGCACATGCCGAGGTCGAGGAACGCGAGTTCGAGGCTGTCCCCGACGGTAAATACCAGGTCAACGTCGACCGGGTCGAACTGACCCGCGCCCAGACCTCGGGTAACCCCATGCTCAAATGGACGCTGCGCATTCTCGCACCGACCCACAAGGGACGTCTGCTCTGGCGCAACAACGTCATGGCCACCCGCGAGAACATCAAGTGGCTCAAGCAGGATCTTTACACCTGCGGGCTGCAGCTCCAGAAGCTCTCCGACCTGCCGGGCAGCCTCGAGCAGCTTCTCAACATCAAGCTGGAGGTGACCAAGCGCACTCGCGGTGAAAACGAGAACATCTACTTCAACCGTCGCATTGTCATGGCCGACGATGCCGGGGCTCCCGGCGCGGCGATGGACGACATGATCCCGTTCTGATGATGGACCGGATCACCGTTGTCGTCGACACCCGCGAACAGGAGCCCTACAGCTTCGATAGCGACAAGGTTTCGGCGGTTCGCAAGGCGTTGCCCGCCGGTGATTATTCACTGGTCGGCCTCGAGGAACGGGTGGCGGTGGAGCGTAAATCCCTGACGGATTTCGTCTCCACCGTCATCCGGGGGAGAAAGCGATTCCATCGCGAGCTGGAAAAGCTCTCCGCCTACGAATCCGCCTGCGTGGTTGTCGAGTGCAACTTTCGCGATCTGGTCGATGGCCGCTACCGCAGCGATGCCCACCCGCATGCGCTGATCGGAACGGTCGCCTCCATCGTCGTCGACTTCGGTGTCCCCGTCTACTTCTGCTCGGACCGGCAGGCCGCCTGCCGTTTTGTCGAGGAGTACCTGACACGTTTTCACCGGAGGATCGCGAGATGCCAAAAAGAAATGAGAGTAACCCGGCGCGACTCCGGGGAAGAATAGAGCGCGTTTACTATGCCGGACCCAAGTTCTCCGCAGGCCGACTTCTCACCCCGACCGGTGAGGAAGTCCAGTTCGCGGGCAATTTGTTCGCCCGGGAAAATCAGCCTGTGGTCCTGCTCGGGTCGTGGGCCACCCATCCCAAATACGGCCGTCAGTTCAAGGTCGACGGGATGGAGCACGACCTCGAACTCGATCCGGAGGGGCTGATCCACTATCTGGCCAACCATCCGGAGATCAAGGGCATTGGTCCGGCCAAGGCCAGATTGATCGTCGAGAGTTTCGGCGACGCCTTTGAAGAAACCCTTCTGAATGACCCCGAGCGCATCGCGCTCAAAGCTCGGCTGCCCCTGGATGCGGCCAAGCGGCTGCGTGACGAATGGTTGAAGAACCGTAGCGTCAACACCGTCATGGCCTGGCTTTCGGCATTCGGCCTGACCCATCATCAGGTCACCACCCTGGTCGAAAGACTCGGCGGCAATTGCCTCGATATTCTGAAGGAAGACCCGTACATCCTCATTCGGGAGATCCGGGGATTCGGCTTCAAGAAGGTCGACAAGATCGCCCGCAAGCTGGGAACCCCCAAGGACCACGTTCCCCGTATCCGGGCCGGTCTGCTGTTTTGCGTCCGTGATGCCCTGGACAATGGCCACTGTTGGATCGAATACGAGGATCTGGTGGATCAGGTCAATCTGCTGCTGGTCATGGATGCCCTGGACAGCCGGGTCCGTATCGAGAGCGCCCTCGACGCGCTCATCGAAGAACAGGCGCTTGCCTGCGATTCCCACGGCGGACGTTTCGTGGTCGCTCTGCCGGAGATCGTCCGCATGGAGCGGGAGCTGGCCTCGTTGTTCGGCCGGGCCGAAACACCCAATCCGCATTTCCAGTCCGTCAAGAAACTCGATGCCCTGATTCGGCGCTGCGCATCAACGCTGAACGAGAAGCAGCTCGACGCGGTCCGCTCGGCCCTCAATCACAGCATCAGCCTGATCTCGGGTGGAGCCGGTTCGGGCAAGAGCTACACCATTTCGGTCATCAACACGATTTGCGAGGAGAGTGATCTGGAGGTCGTGCTCGCCGCGCCGACCGGTAAGGCCGCCAAGCGCCTGGAGGAAGTCAGTGGTCGCAGCGGCACCACCATTCACCGCCTGCTCGGCTATGACGGCAAGGGTTTCTCGCGCAGCAAGGAGAATCCCATCGATGCCGACGTCTTGGTGGTCGACGAGTTTTCGATGGTGGACGTGACGCTGGCCTGGCATCTGTTTCAGGCCGTCGATATCTCGCGGACGTCGGTCGTGCTGGTAGGTGACCACAACCAGCTGCCGCCGGTCGGGCCGGGCAACATCCTGCGCGATCTGATCCAGACCCGCGCCGTACCCACGACGATCCTCGACGAGTGCGTGCGCCAGGCGGGCGTGCTGAAGGAGAACTCGACGGCCATTCTCACGGGGCAGGTCAACAAGACCAGCGATAAACATCCCGATGGCCGCTGCGACTGGTATCTCGTCGATCAGTTCACCGACCCGATGGGCGTCAGCCGGTGTCTGCGCGAGATGTTCTCGAATGTGCTGGAGGAGAAACTCGGCTTCGACCTGCTGCGCGACGTGCAGGTCCTGACACCGACGCACAAGGGGCCGCTCGGCACACAGGCGCTCAACGAGGAACTTCAGCGGCTCGTGCAACGCAAACGCTTCGGCGTCGAAGTCCCTCCGCGCCCCGCCAATCGCCGTCCGTTGCTGCTCAAGGGCGACAAGGTCATCCAGACGCGCAACAACTACGACCTCGGCGTGATGAATGGCTCGATTGGCTTCGTGAAGGACATCTACGCCAACGGAACGCTCCTCATCGAATTCGACGACCGCACGGTCGAGATCGAGAAAGGCTCGGAGAATCTGCGGGACATTCAGTTGGCTTACGTCCTCACATTTCACAAGTGCGTCTCGGGAGACACGCTGATTGCCACGGCGAACGGTCTCGTCCCCATAAGCATGCTGGCGAAGGATGTAGAGGAAGGCACAACGTCTCCGTGTCTTGTTCCACTGTCGACTCACAAAGGAATCGGATCTGCCGTCAGCGTCACCAGCGAAGGCGAAAAGGACTGCATTCGTCTTCGGACCGACCGGGGCTTCTGCCTGACAGCCTCAACCGATCACAAGGTCTTTGTCGCCACCAACGAAGGCTTCGCGTGGATTCCGGTCTCGGCCATTTCTCCGGGTGATACGGTGGTGATGCGACGGGGCGCGATGGTGGAGCATTCGGATCTCCCTGCCCGAGAAGTGTCTCACGAGGGAAGAACGCTGTTGATCGACGAAGAAATGGGATGGGTCCTTGGAGTCCTGATCGGAGATGGCAACCAGACAGACCAAAAGGACTATCGCGTTGAGGTCACCAAGGGCGCCCACGATCTCCTGCTTCGATACGTTTCCGCAGTCCAAAAGCGACTGGGTGTGTGGACCACGATTCGACCGGTAAAAGAAAACCTACGGTATAGCGCATACTTCCACGACAAGCAGGCGCGGATGCTCCTTCAGCAGGCGGGCCTGGGTTTTGACAAAGCAGCGCAAAAGACGACGCCTTGGGTGGTCTTTGAGAGTCCCGTATCGGTTCAACGGGCATATTTGCGAGGACTCTTTGATACGGACGGGGGCATTAACGCCGCAGGAGTGCATTTCACAACGGCGAGTGAAACGCTGGCTGCTGAGGTCCAGCAACTGCTGCTCACCAATGGGATCGTTGCTTCGAATCATCAAATGCGCGCGCCCGATCCTGAGAAGGGTTGGGCGGGAGCATGGCGCGTTACAATCAGCGGCAGTCCAGAGATTCGCCGCTTTGCGGAGGCGGTGGGATTTGACGGGGAGATGAAAGACTTCGCTCTGTCCGTCCGCTGCCACCTATCGGGGGAAGACGGTTTCAAAGGCAACAAGGGGTTCATCCCATTTGGAAGACAACTGATTCTGGACTTCAGAGAAGAACTCCGCGCCCGTGATGGCCGCAACTATCAGGATGCAACGATTCTGGGACGGCTGTTCAGCCGGATCGTCGCTGGCAAGGCAAATCTGAATCATCATCATGTCGAGTGGCTGGTGCGGCGTGTCCCACACATTGAGACAACGGGGCCGGCAGGTGCCATGCTTAAGGAGATTTGCGACTGCCAATACGTCTTTGAACGCCTTGCTGAAAAAGCTCACCTGCGTTCGACGGTCTACGATTTTCTTGTTCCGGGTGATCACAGCTATGTCGGCAATGGTTTTGTGAATCACAACTGTCAGGGCAGCGAGTTTCCTTGCGCGGTGGTGATCGTCCACAAGGCGCACTCGTTCATGCATCACCGCAACCTGTTCTACACGGGCGTCACCCGCGCCCGGAAGACGGCCATCGTCCTTGGGGATCGATGGGGCGTGCGCAACTGCGCCCAGAAGGTGCAGGTGGACAACCGCAAGACATTCCTCTCGCAACTGTTGCGGACCGCGCCGGCATCGGCCACATGCGGAGACTTCGCATTCGCGGCGGAAGGATAAGGCGGCGCGATGGCCAGGATCAGAGAGGAGCATATTCGCGCCGCGCGGGAGATGCCCATCCACGACACCTGGTCGCGGCTGGGGCTGCCCGACGTGCGCACGGGCGCGGCCTTCCGTTCTCCCTTTCGGGAAGACAAGAAGCCGTCGTGCCAATTGGGCGGCGCGAAGAACATCTTCTTTGACCACGCCACGGGCGAAAGTCTCGACCCGATCGCGCTGGTTCGCAAGTCGCGCGATTGCAGTTTCAAGGAAGCCGTGGCCTTCGTGCTGGGACGCCCGCTCGACGACCTGCTTGAATCGCAGGCGCGGCCCAACAGTCAAAGGACTTCGGGCGGAGGTTCTCCGCCGAAGCAAACGGCATCCCATACAAGCGGAGGTTCTCCGCCGGATGCCATTGAGGAACTGGCTCGGGTGCGCGGTTGGCGGCCCGAGGCCATCCGGGCGCTGGGCGCGGAGTCGCGCAATGCCCAGGCCCCGCGCGAGGTGCATTTCCCCATGCGGGATGGCGCGGGAGCCGTCGTCGGGTTTCGGCGGCGGCGCAGCGACGGCAAGCCCTTCTCCAACGGCTCGAAAGCCATGTCGAGCAAGGGCGCGAAGAACGGCCTGCTTTGCCCATGGCCCTTTCCGGAGAGTCGCGAAGTGTTGATCGTCGAGGGCGAGGCCGACGCCTGCGCCGCCATTTCGGCCGGGGCCCAGGCTGTTGTCGCAACGCCGGGCGCTTACGCCTCCAGGCTTGTCGTCTCGGCGCTTCAAAAAATTCTCTCCGGGCGCGAGGCCGTGCTTTTTCCCGATCCGGACGACGCCGGGCGCGAATGGCTCGACCGAATAGGGCGAGCGCTTCAGAACGCTCGTTGCCAAGTTCGGTTCGTGCCGGCAGAGAAGGAAGATCTGGATCGGCGCTTGCGCGGCGAATCGCTCGAGGATCTCGTTCGCGAGGCGATTGCTTTTGTCTCTGGCGGAAATGGCACGCCGAAGGCTCCGATTCTCGTTCTGCCGAACGAGGCGCACGGCGAGCGAATCAGCGATACGGCGCGGATGTTGTTTCCGGTTCTCGCTCCGAAGCATGTGCTTTTCCAACGCGGCGGACGAGTCGTCGAAGTCGATCGCGCCGGCGACCAGGCGCTTTTCAACATCATTACGGCGGACGCGTTCCGGTCGCGAATTGAAAGCGACTTCGAAGTCGTTATTTATCGCGCCGGAAAGAACGGCGGATTAGAACTGAAACCGACGATTTGCTCGGGCGATATCGCGCGGGCGTTGCTTGAAAGTTCGGCCGCGCGGCGCGATCTTCCGCAGATTTCCGGCGTTTCCAACTGCCCGCTGATCGACCCCGACGGGCGAATTATCGGAGAGGGCTACGATCCTAAAACAGGCTGGTTCGTCGCCTCTGGCGAAACGCCGCCCGAGGTCTCGCTCGCAGAAGCGGTGGATGCGCTCGACGCCCTTCTTGGCGACTTCGAATTTCTTAGCGCCGGCGACCGAAGCCGCGCGCTGGCGGCGTTCCTTACTCCGGCGCTTAGGCTTGGCGGAATTCTAAAGCTTGTTCCGTGCGACGTGGCCGAGGCGAATGCAAGCCAAGCCGGAAAAACATATCGCCAGAAGATCGTCGCTGCCGTTTACCGCGAGACGCCGCGTATTATTACACAACGGCAGGCAGGCGGTGTTGGTTCTTTCGACGAATCGCTTTCCGCGCGCCTGGCCGAAGGGCGTCCGTTTATCCAAATAGACAACCTGCGCGGGAAACTTGATTCGCCGAACCTGGAGGCGTTCATGACCGCCGAAAGGTTTTTCCCAGTTCGGGTTCCGCATCGCGGCGAAATGATGATCGACCCGTCGCGGTTTTTTATTTTCGTTTCTTCGAACGGCTTCGAGACGACGCGCGACTTCGCGAACCGCGCATCCATCGTGCGAATTCGCAAGCGGCCGCGAGACGCGGAGTTCCGTGAGTATCCGGAAGGCGACCTGCTCGACCATGTGCGCGCGAGCCAAGCCTACTATCTCGGTTGCGTTTTTTCCATCGTTCGCGCCTGGCTCGTAGAGGGTCGGCCGACCACAAGAGAAGCCGGGCACGATTTCCGGGAGTGGGCGCGATCGCTCGATTGGATCGTGCAAAATTACTTCGACGCCGCGCCGCTTCTTGAAGGGCACGAAGACGCGCGGGAGCGGATCGGAAATCCGGGGAAGACGTTCGTTCGCGCCGTCGCGGCGCGCGTCGAAGCCGTGGGCAAACTTGATCAACAGTTATCCGCGACGGATATTTTCGAGCTCGCCGAGGACGGGGACATATCGATTCCAGGGCTTGGAAAACCAGACGAAGACGCCGGGAAACGCCTCGTTGGAAAAATTTTTTCAAGAATTTTTAGCGGTTCTACCGAGGTTGAAATCGACGATTACGTCGTCGAGCTCGGTCGGAAAGATGTTTTCCGCGCGCAGTTTTCGGACTACGCGACTCTAAAAACGTACCGCTTCCGGCGCGCTCGCGGCCTGTCAGGCGCTTCCGCGACCGCAAAAAGTGCGAAAAACCCCACTTTCGCTTACGATTGAAAATTTTTGCGTTTGCGGATGCCAAAAAAATAGAAAAAGCAAAGAAAAATTGCGTAAGATTAATAAAATGAACGATTTACGAGAATTTCAAAAATGTGTAAGCGTTTACCCACTCAATAACTCAATACGGAAAACTTTTCATGGAATCGTCTTATATTTGATATGTCAAGATATATTTTAACATGTCAAATATAAGACGATTCCAGGGAAATTCCTGAAAAAGCGTTTTATTGAGTGGGAAAACGACAACACGGACAGTACGGTTAGGAACTGGAGATTACCGGAAATGCGTGACGCAGCCAATGCAAAGCCCACGACATATAGTGACGCGCGACAAAATATGTCGCGGGTTGCCGTAGAATGTAGGGGAATTTACCTACAAGGACAGGACGATTCGCGGAGCCGGAAAGAGGCCGGGAGCCAGGCGGCGGGAGCCGGGCGAAGCCTGGAGCGTGAAAACTGGAACAAATCTTGCGTCTGTGGCGCGAATTTTCGGTTTTCCGCGCCGGTCCTCCCGTCGGCCGTCCGAAAAGTGGACTCCATCCGCGAGATCGCCGAGGCCAAAGGCTGGCCAATCTGGCGGCTCTACCGGGACCGCGCCGAGTTCCCTTTCCCGTTCGGCGAAGGCTACGGGCTCGCGTGCTTTCTCGGGCCGAACGACGAGATCGGAGAGATCGCCGAGGCCTTTATCGAAATCGTTCGCGTTCGAGCCGGAAGGAAAAGCGTTACCAGATTCTCGAATCCAAACGCGGCGCGCGAAAAAAAAATAGACGGCGAAAGACAAACAAGCGTATAGTTAAATCGGCTTGTTGGATAGCGCGTGAATCAAGCGCGAGACGCGCGAATCAAGGGATAGGCCCTATCCAATCTCTGGGCGAAATGTTGGAAAGTCACGCGCAATCTTTTCCATGCGACCGTTTTTTTGGAGGCCTAAAATTCGTACACTTAGTCAACTAATCGGAAGCAAGCGGCCGCGGCCGCCGGCAAACGCGCTCGGATACAATCACGAATGGGCAAGGTTCTCAAGATGGCAGCTAGCTAATTATCCGCTCTGCGCTGTTTGCGGCCGCGCGGCCGAGGTCGTCCATCATCCTGATCCTTTGCGCGACGGCGGCGCCCATTGCGACGAAAGAAACGCGCAATCATTGTGCCGGCGCTGCCATGTGAAACAACATCGCGGAAACGAGGGAAAGTAACATGCCTGGTCTTTGCGGCAGGAAACCGAAGATGCGCGAAGCGAAAATAATCTCGGGGAACCCGACCAAGAAACCGATCCCGCCTCCGGTTGTCGCTGCGGCTCCCGCTTCGCTGCGGCCGCCGGCAAGGCTTAGCGCCGAAGCGAAGCGTGTCTGGCTGGAGTTGGCTCCGGAGTTAGAAGCCGGCGGGTTGTTGACTTCGCGGGACATGGGAGCGTTCGAGGAATACTGCGCCGCGATAAGCGATTTGCGCGCGGCGCGCAGGGCCATCGGGAAGAGCTTGGCGCGCGCGGAAAATAAACACCAACAAGTTTCTCCGTACTGGACGATCTTGGAACGAAGCCGAAAAGCTGTTCTCGATCTGGGCGCGCGGTTCGGCTTGACTCCGCTTGATCGGGCGCGGCCTGGGATCGGAATTAGCTCGGCCGGCTCGACGGATACGGGCGGAATAAAAAGCTTTCTCGACCGAGGGCGCGGCGCGTGATCACGCACGGCTTCGAGCGGTTCTCCGGCGACAGGCCAATCGGCGAGTTGGAACGCGCCGTTTATTTGCGGCATGTCGCGGACTTGAAAAAAGGATCGAGGCGCGGGCTTTGGTTCGACGAGGAAGCGGCGGATCGCGCCATCGAATTCGTTTCAAGATTTTGTTGTTTTACAAAAGGAGAATACGCAGGCCGCCCGTTCGCGCTAAGCCCGTGGCAGGCGTTTATCGTGCGTGCGATTTTCGGTTGGATGCGCCTGCCGAAAGGGATGGCCGCTCGCGCGGCCGCGCGAGTTCCGCAGGCTCGCCGTCTCTCCGAAGGGATCGTTCGCCGTTTCGATTCCGCGTTTCTCGAAGTCGCGCGCAAGAACGGGAAGACGGAATTGGCCGCCGCGATCGCGCTCTATTTGCTCATCGCGGACGGAGAGCCGGCAGCCGAAGTTTATAGCGCGGCGACCAAGCACGACCAGGCGCGGCTCGTTTTTGACGCGGCGCGGCGAATGGTTAAGTTCGGCCGCGCCGGGCTTGGCTCTGTTGTTTTAGCTCTTAAAAATAGCGTCGCCGCTCCGGCGTCGGATTCTTTTTTTCAACCGCTAAGCGCGGAGTATTCTAGTTTAGATGGACTAAATATTCATGGCGCTATCGTGGACGAGCTTCATGCGCATCGGAATCGCGAGGTTCTCGAAGTCTTGTCAACGGCCACGGGCGCGCGGCGTCAGCCGCTTGTTCTCGTTATAACCACCGCTGGATCGGACGTCGCCGGCATTGGCTACGAAGAGCACGAATACGCTCTTCGAATTCTTCGTGGACAAGTCGAGGACGACCGGCGGTTCGTTTATATTGCTTGCGCCGACTCGGCGGAAAAATGGACTGACGAAAAAGAACTTAGAAAAGCGAATCCGAATTGGGGAGTTAGCGTCAAGCCGGACACGATCCGCGAAGCTGTCGCTCGCGCGGTTCGCGCCCCAGCCAGGCGGCGCGCCGTTCTTCGTTACCATTTCAATCTCTGGATAAACGAAAAAGACGCTTGGATCGATTTCGAATCCTGGAAGGCGTGCGCCGTCGAATACGTTCCGGAAGACTTGCGCGGGCGGCCTTGCTTCGCTGGGCTGGACCTGAGCAAGACGACGGACCTGACGGCGCTGGCGCTTGTTTTTCCGCCTTCCGCGCCGGTCGCTATTACGCCGGCGGCAAAGGCCTTGGCCGAGCGCTGGGCCGTGCTCGTTTATTACTGGTGCCCCGAGGCGGCTGTTCACGCGCGCGAGGGGCAGGACGCCGCGCCGTTTCTGGCCTGGGTCGATAGCGGCCATATCGAAATGACAGGCGGCGGCGGAGTCGATTACGACGCGATAGCGGCAAGGCTGTTGGAAGCGGATGGAATGTTCGACTTAAAACAGATCGGGTTCGACCCGTGGAACGCGCACAAGTTTATTTCCGACATGGAAAACCAATCCGGCATGCCGGAGTTTATCCGCGTCTCGCAAACGACGAAAGACCTGAACGCGCCGATGAAGGAATTGGAACGGTTGATCTTAACCAAGACATTTGCCCATAATTCGAATCCAGTTCTCGATTGGAACGTTTTTAACTGCGTTGTTCGGGCGACGCCCGAGGGGAATATCAAGCCGGACAAGGGCGCGAGCCGGGACTTGATCGACGGCGTCTCGGCGATGGCGACGGCGGCGGCCGTGGCCTTGGCGCATCAGGGCGAGAGCGTCTATCTAAAGCGCGGAGTTATTCTTTTGTGATTTTTTTTTCTTTACTAATAGCCGAGTTTTTCGCAAGATAAAAACGTTGGAGCTTTTTAAGAAAGGCTTCCCGTGCTCGACCGATTCAAGCGCCTTTTCCGCTCGGCAGTTTATGGACCGGAGCCGATAACGAGCGGTTCCGTGGTCGGCCTTTTTTCAAGCGGCGTCGAATCGCAAGCCGGGATCGCGGTCGATCGCGAAACGGCGCTTGGGAACGCGGCCGTAATCGCCGCCGTTCGATGCGTAGCGGAAACGGTCGCGATGCTTCCGCTTAATGTATATCGCAGTTCTTATTCGAATAACAAGCGGTTCATCGAAAAAGCTGTCGAGCATCCACTTTATCAACTTCTGCATGACGCGCCGAATCCGGAGCAAACAAGCTTCGAGTGGCGCGAAGCGTTCGTCGCGCAGATTCTTGTTTATGGGAACGGCTTCGCAGAGATCGTTCGGGATCGGTACGGGCGCGTTGTCGAGCTCTGGCCGATCCTGGCGCATCGCACGCGGCTGGAGCGGAGAAACGGGAGCGCGGTTTATTTCGTGACCGTCAACGGCGTCGAACATGCTCTAGCGCCGTCCCAGGTTTTTCATGTTCGCGGGTTCAACCTTTACGGACTTGTTGGCGATTCGCTTCTTGAGATGGCGCGCGACTGCGTCGGGACGGCGCTTGCCGGCGAGCGCTGGGCCGCGAAGTTTTTCGCGAACGGCGCGCGGCCTGGCGGGATAATTTCGTACCCGCGCAGGATTAGCGAGGAGTCGGCGCGGCGTCTGCGCGAGTCGTTCGAGAGCATGCATCGCGGGCTTGGAAACGCGCAGCGCGTGGCGATTCTCGAAGAAGGCGCGGAGTATAAAGAAGTCGGAATCGATCCGGAGGCGAGCCAACTGTTGGAATCGCGGCAGTATTCCGTGACGGAAATCGCTCGGATATTTCGCCTGCCGCCGCATAAGATTGGAGACTTGAGCCGGGCGACGTTTTCCAACATCGAGCATCAGGCCATCGAGTTCATGGAAGTTATGCAGCCTTGGTTTAAGCGGATCGAGCAGCGAATCAACATGCAGCTTCTTACCCCTGCGGAGCGCCGGGAGCACTACGCCGAATTTCTGGCGAAGGGGCTGCTCAGGACGGATACGAAAACGCAAGGTGAATTTTATAATCTAATGAGAAACGTCGGCGCGTTCAGCGCGAACGATATTCGCGAACTTGAAAACCTAAATCCGTTGCCCGGCGGCGACGGCGACATTTACTTGGTTCCGGCGAATTATTTGCCTGCGTCGTCTGTCGCCGCTCCGGCAGCTCGCCGAGAATCGCGCGCGGCGCGACCTGGAATTCGCGATCAGCATAGGCCGAGGCTGGCTGTCGCGGCGGATCGGTGGATTCGCGGCGAAGTGCGCGAGTTGAAAAAAACGATTTCTCGCGCGCTGGCGGCCGGGGACTCGAGAACGCTTCGGGAAAAGATCGCCGCGTTTTTCGCTCCGGACGCGGAGTCGTTGAATTTCGCGTTTAAGACGCTCGCGCCTTCCGTGCTTGCCTTCGCGCGCGATGTCGCCGTCGCGGCGGCCGAGGAAGCTTCTGGCGCGCGAGCGGCGTCGCCCGGCGACGAGCAAGTCGACGCCGTCGCCCGGCAGCACTTGGGAAGAAGCCTGCGGCAGAGCCGGTCCGTGGCGCAGCGCGAGTTGGAATCGGCGATTCGCGAATCGGAAACGCCGGAAGAAATCGCGGAAGAAATCGGGCGGCGCACGGAAGAATGGATCGATGGCGGCGCGTCTCGCCGCTCGCGCGGCGAGCAGTTTACCGAGCTCGCGATCGTTCGAATCGAAGGCGCGATTTCTCGGGACGTTTGGGCGCGCGACGGCGGAGCGAAGAAGATCGTTTGGAGAGTTTCTCAGGGCGGCAAGTGCCCGCTTTGCGATCGCCTGGACGGGACCGTCGTCGGGATCGATGGGGTTTTCGTTCGCGCCGGCGAGCAGATCGAGCATCCGGGAAAAGAAGAGCCGTTCAAGGCGAGTGTCGATATTTTTCACCCGCCGCTCCATCGCGGCTGCGATTGCCGCTTGGAACTAACGGAAGGATAGGGCAAGCCATGCGCGAGAAATCCGAACGACGTTTTTTTTGCGGCGAGGTCCGCAAGGTCGATGACGCTGTTCTTGAGGGCGTCGCCGCCGTTTTCAATCAAGTAACCAGGCTTTGGGACGATCGGTTCGAAGTTATTCGACCGGGCGCGTTCGCGCGAACAATCGCGGACGGGGCCGATGTCCGATGCCTATTCAACCACGATGAAAACTTGGTTCTCGCAAGGACGAAGAGCGGGACGCTTGACATCTGGGAAGAGCCGGACGGCCTACATTATCGTGCGCGGCTTGATCCAGCCGATCCGGACAGCGCGCGCGTTTACGCGAAGATCGCGCGCGGGAACGTCACCCAATCAAGTTTCTATTTTCAAGTCGAAAAAGGCGGCGAGCGGTTTTCTTCGACGCCGGACGGAAAGCCGTTGCGCGAGATTCTCGCCGTTAAACTTTTCGATGTTTCGCCGGTTACGTTTCCGGCCTACGAGTACACGAGCGTTGAAGCGCGCGCGGCATTTCGAAATTTTAATCAAGAGGAATCGACTCGGCCGCCAGACGAATCGCCGTTGGTCGCCCCGGAGCCAGCGCTCCATGCGACGGCCGCGTATCGCCAGCGGTTGGCCGATCTTAGTTTGAAAATCACGGCGGCGGCACGCCGCTAACAGGAGGTTTATTATGCCAACTTCCGTCGAACTTCGTCAACAGGCCGGGCAGTTCGTCGAACAGGCTCGATCCATCTTGGCGCGAGCGGAAGCGGAAAAACGGAACATGGACGACGCCGAGACAGAGGCGTTTAACAAGTTCCACGACGACGCGGAACGCAACTTGCGCCAAGCCGAATCGCAGGATCGGCAGGAACGCGCCGAGATTGCCGGCGAGTCCGAGCGCGCGTTGCCGCCGCCGGACGATGTCGAACGCGCCGCCGTCGGGCGTTTCGGCACGCCGGAATATCGGTCCGCGTTCGCCGATTTTCTGCGCTATGGCGAAACGCGGCTCGGCGCTCGCCAACTTGAAATTCTGCGAACAGGAGTAGCCGCTCCTGAGACTCGCGCGACGCTTCAACAGGATCAAGACGTTGGCGGCGGGTTCTTCGCGACAAGCGAGCAGTTCGTCAACCGGCTGTTGAAATCGGCGGACAACATGCTTCCGATTCGCGGGCTGGCTACGCGGTTTCAAGTCGCGCGCGGGGAGACGCTTGGCGCTCCGTCGTTGGACGGCGACTTGACGGCGTTTTCGTTCGGCTCGGGCGAGCTGACAACGGCAACGGAAAATATCGGCTTGCGGCTTGGCAAGCGCGAGCTCCGCCCGCACGACATCCAAGCGAACGTCGTTAAGTTTTCCAGGGCTTTGTTGGCAAACAGCCGGCTTGATGTCGAAGGCCTGGTCGCGGAGCGTGTTGGTTATGCGCTGGCGAATTGCCTCGACGCCGCGTTCATGACGGGCGACGGCGCGCGCGAGCCGCTCGGGCTTTTCACGGCGAGCGACGCTGGGATCGGCACGTCGCGCGACGTGAACGTCGGGAGCACGACAACGTTCACGGCGGACGGCTTGATCGCCGCGCAGGGCGCATTAAAAGACGCATACGACGCGAACGCAAGGTGGCTTTTCCATAAGGACGCGATCACCTTGATTCGAAAACTCAAGGACGGGAATCAACAGTATATCTGGCAGCCCGGCCTGGCGCTTGGAGTCCAAAATCAAATCCTTGGCAAGCCGTATATTACTGGAGACAACGTCCCGCACACGTTTTCATCCGCGCTTTACGGCGGCATGTATGGAGACTTTTCTTACTATTGGATAGCCGATGCCGTCAGCATGAGCGTCCAGCGGCTGACGGAACTTTATGCGCTCACGAACCAAATCGGCTTGCTGTTCCGCGACATGGCTTGCGACGGCATGCCCGTTTTGGCGGAAGCGTTTGTGCGAATCAAGCTTAGCGCTTAAGGAGAGGCCAAGATGAATCTTAGCTCGAATGTTCGAATTACGAAGGTCGGCGATTATACGGCCGCCGGCACTAGCGCCGTGAACTCGACGGCGGTTGACATGCTTGGTTATGACGGCGTGCTGTTTTTGACCACGGTCGCCGTTGCTAACGCGGGCAACTACATCAACGCCGCGCAAGGCGCCGCGGCGGACGGAAGCGATGCCGCCGATCTCGCAGGCTCCAAGGTAGTTTGCACTGGCACCCCGGAGGCGCTTTGGATCGATGTTTATAAGCCGATCGATCGCTACGTTCGTCTTGAAGTCGCTCGCGCCGCGAGCACTGCCGTTGGCGAAATCTATGCATTCCGCTACAAAGGCCGCATCCTTCCTGAAGGAAATGCAACCGCAGGAACGTTGACCGGCAAGCTGCTTATCAGCCCGGCGGAAGGCACGGCGTAAGAGCCGCGACGTAAGCGCATCTTTGCAAATCCGGGCGGCTCATGATTGGGTCGCCCGGTGGAGAGCGTTAAAGCCATGCGAATTCGCATGTTAACATTAAGCGCCGGGCCTGCCGGAGTGTGGAAGCCGGGCGACGTCGTCGATGTCGGCGAGGATCAAGCGGATGAGTTGGTCGGCGGCGGTTATGCCGTCGCCATCGATGATCCGCCTGTCGCGCTGGAAACGATGATGGCGCCGGACGATGGCGAGCATGCGGCGATACGGGCGCGCGCGCGGCGTGCGCGGCGCGCACGAAAGGAACCAACATGAAACGGGTCGCGGTTTTCGTTTTTTGCGCGCTTGCCGCGCTTTGCATCTGGCTTGCTGCCACGCCGCTTACGCAAGCGGCCGACGATGGCCGCGTGGA
>Ga0302238_1001975_pt1 | contig 15304 bp, 9 predicted proteins | sample AAG_UR_Asn_MG_FD_193527 | JGI IMG/M metagenome (GOLD analysis project Ga0302238, IMG submission 193527) | Enriched activated sludge microbial communities from anaerobic digester in WTTP, New Holstein, Wisconsin, United States - AAG_UR_Asn | ecosystem: Engineered > Bioreactor > Anaerobic >...
TTGCTTAACAAATAAGGCTTCTTAAGAAACAGATGAAAACCTGGCTGGTTTTGAAATGTGTCTCTTTTGAGGCACTTTTTCTATTTCGTAATTCACAGTAACTTATTTAGCAATAATACTATTATCACTATTTGTCAACATTGACTAATAACAAAAATAATTTTATAATCTATTTGATACCAATGATGAAAAGGAATATATTCTTAGGAAAACTATCTCTCATTCCCTTATCCGCTCTCGGAATATGCTTCATTGTCTACTCCCTTTTCATAAAACTTGGAATCAGACATGATAGCATTATTATGGTATACGCCATAGCCCTTACTGGTTCATCAGCAATATTCTATGCCGGATATTTTACCCTCATAGAATATTTCACTGAACCAATATAATCGCTTCGCTCAAAAGCGATTTTTTTTAATCACGACAATTATCCTCCAAATACTCATTATACACCCTAACTCTTTCATTAAACGACGTTAATCTCCTCTTATAATCATCAAAGCGATTATTAAAATTCTCCACATCCTTATTATATTGATTAAGTTTATCGCTCAAAGCCTCTTCCCTCTTCTTTTTTTCCAACCCCTCAGGCATTCTCTTAATATCCGCCAACTCACTAGTGGCATCATTTCTTCTCTTATCAAGCTCCTCCTTTTCAATCCTCAAATTCTCATTCTCGTTCACATAATCAGCCTCAACTCCTGCTGGCTTTATACCATTAGCAAAAAAACTCTCGTTCTCATCACAAAAATACTCCCCAGAAGGTAATAGATCTTTTTTTGAATTATCATAACCAAACAAAAAAGTAATCGCATTCTCCCCTTTAAACACTGAAAGTATTACTAATACTCCTAAAATAATAGCAAAAACCACTTTCCTAAAAGAAAATCTCTTCCTTACAGATCTAGCATTCAAAGACTGGACATAATTATCAATATTCGTTGTCTTGAATTCTTGGTTCAATTATTATTTTACCTTAATATTATGAAATCATTATACACCATAATATGGAAAATAAAAAATCTCTTTAAAGAGATTTATCTTACTACTTATGCTCATAAGTAATCATGAGCTTGCAGAAGTTACCATCATTAAAAAACCAGAAATGAGGCATAGAAATGTACGCTTTTTCCTTAATCAAAAAATCATTAATCTGATACTCGATATAGGTCGAATCCTCCAACCCTAAAGACTTATCATGATTCACTGTCCCATCCAGAATCTTTACTGGCATGTCAGAAGTATAACCCCAAACTACTAAATGTCAATAACCATAAAGCACTGAATTAACATCAATAAAAGCTTTAATATTAGCCAACTTCTCCCTATAAAACATCTTATCTTCAATTACATAACGATGTAAATCAGCACTCATACCATAAGAATCCATACCCAAGCTCCTAGCTATATACAATGCCCGAGGAAGATGAAAATTCTGAGTAACGATAATTACCTTACTGAGCCCATGTACCTCCTTAGCCCTATGAAGACTATGAAAAGTGTCAAACCCATCACCATCAAGAATTATATCATTAGCTGGAATTCCAGCTCTTAAAAGGTATTTTTCAGCTGCTCCAGGCTCATCATAATAATCATCATTACTATCCCCACTAACCAATATTTTCTTACCCACCCCATTATTATATAATTTTACTGCAGTATCTACTCTATCCCTAAAAACATCACTCATCTCCTTATCTGGCTTGACACTTGCCCCTAAAACCAATAACACCTCAGTCTTAGGCAAATCACTAACCTCCTGAAAGATACGATCCTTATTGCCATATTCAATATATATATTAATAGCACAAAACACTCCTATAACTGACAATATAAATAGGAGGATAGAATTCCATATCATTTTTATTACTCTCTTCCAATCAAACATATAACATATATTAACACCATATTTACAAAAATGAAACTCTGACATATTCTTACAATATGGAACAAGAATTACTCGTCCTAATGGGCATCGGAGCATTTCTTCTCTTCCTTATTCTTACATGGATCTCTCTCGGATATATCACTATCGAGAGCATCTTCATGAGATAAGCTGCTAAAAATGCAGCTTTTTTATACAAAAAAAGAGTCTTATCTAAGACTCATCAAGTAACTCAACGAACTTATCACACATACTAGGAGCAAGATACACCTTCATACCAACAATAATATGTTCACGTGAATACCTTTCACCCACTTTCTTTACAGCAAATCGCATTAATTGTTCAGCTTTTTCTCTAAACCCAATCTCAAAAATCAAGATATAATAGGTTAGAAAATTAGAGAACAAAAAACCCTCACTATCCAATGACTCATCAAAAGGAAGATACTCCTCTATTTTATCCTTACTAGAGGCCACTAAGAAAACCATCTCCTTCAGGCAGTAGAAATTATGCTCCCTCAAAGCATAATACACTAACTTATCAACTACTTCTTTTTTACGATAACAAGTATCAACCATTCTTAAAAACTTCAACACCTCTAAAGCCATAAAAGAATTTTCAATAGCATTCACACTCTGATTCACGTACTCTAAAGCCTGTTCATCAAGAACAATAGAACTGTCATCTTTATCAAAAGAACATCTTTTCATCCAATCTCCTTCCAACCCCCTTATACCCCAATCCAAATAATTTATCAAGAAAAAAACAGGGTATAATACCCTGTCTTAATCTTCAAAGACTATCTACCGTATGCAGCAAGCTTCAATTGAATTATCTTTATCATAATCATTCTGATTATTTCCTGCCTAGTATAAGTAGGAGTTCCTAAGCTTGCCTTATACTTATTAACAGCATCCCTAGTGATATCTCCATAGTAATTAGTTAATTTCTGTCCAGCAGGAAAGAATCCAGCTGCCTGCAACTCTTTCTGTAATTGCATTACAATGGCATTAGTCTGTCCATACTTCACATATGTGAGTAATGAATCAATAGCAGGAATATTCTTCTTCCATACAGATGGAGTAGTAGGAGTAGTAGGAATACTTCCATATATTATCTCGTCACATACTACATTAGAGAAATACCCATACTGGTCATAAAACCTAGCACATACTTTTTTCGTCCCCTTATCTCCTGATAATGTCCATTGCTTAGTTGTGGCATAAGGCTCCTGAACTGAACCCATAAAAGAATCACCATTACTAATTGCCATCTTCTTTGCACTAGATCCTCCAAAAAGATTCAAAGTAACATTATTATCCATTGTTCCTGTAGCTCCACCATTTATCAAAACAGAGATGTTGGTTCCTCCAAAAGGATTAGCAGGAGTTCCACCTCCTCCACCGCCACCACTTGAGCCACCACTACCACTACCACCACCTCCAGCAGGTGCGAAAGCTACAAACTTGGTAAAGTGTTTAGTCCAAATAACCATATCAGCACCAACGGTAATCTTACAATCTCCATTTGCTGGTAATGCATTTCCAGCAGCCTGGGTGTCAGCAGCACAAGTAGTGGTAATTTCTGTAAATACACCACCTCTTTCATACCCAGCTCTTTTTCCACCCTGTCCAGGGATTAATAATCTAACAGCATTGTCAAAAGATAGTCTAGCACCCGTAAATCCAACCTGAACAGCAGCAGTAGCTGTCATAACTCCATCAGCCATTACTGGTAAAGAAATAGTAGTGTTAGTAGGAGCTTCAATTACTCCATTCCATGTAGGATCAGCTGATGTTACTGTAGTATTAGCAGGAATATCTACATTTACGTTTCCTGCATTATTAGAAACAATGCTGATTGCCGGAATAGTACCAGTTCCTCCACTAATGAAAGAACTTACATCAATCTCTGGGTTAGTAGTACCAGCAGCAATAGTTGCAACTACTGGAAGAGCTGGATCAACAACTACAACCTGAGGAGTAGTGTTATCAACTACAGCAGCACCAGTATTATCTGGCTGAACCTGAGTTGGCTCAATCGCAGAGTCTACTAATAATAAAGAATCTGTATTTCCAGCTACATCACTAACATTCGCCATTACATCATTTGCAAAAGTAGTAACTTCAGTAGCATGACCAGTAATGGTCAAAACATTGTTTCCGCCATTCCAAGCAAAAGTAATTGCCTTATCAGCCCCAATAGTTAAAGCATTCTGAACTGCAGTTTTTCCAGCAGCACTCAATGCCTTACTAAAAGTCAAAGTAGCAGTTCCTGCAGCAGGAATAGTATAGTCAGCAGCTCCTGTTCCAAGTTTGGTTACTGTAGGATATACAATATCCTTTATAGCCACAACAGTAGTACTAGGAAGAGAAGTTCCTCCTAAAGCATTAGTAGCTACAGCCACTGCATTAACATTTCCATCAACTAAAGCAGGAGCAGTGGTACCATTAATAGTAACACTAAAATTAGTTGCTCCTCCTGTCAATTGCTGAGTTCCTGTTTTTGTGTTCAATCCACCATCATTAGTCAAAGTCACTGTTACTAAAGAATTTGCCTGAGCAGTACCCTGAACTATAATAGCAGCCTTCTCATCATTATTAATATATCCATTTCCACCCACTGAAGTAATTACTGGAGCAGCTGGATTAACAGTAACAGTATAAGTCATTGTTGTTGTAGTATCTTGAGCAGTTACTACTAATGAATTACCTGTGACTACTGGATTTGCAATTCCAGCATCATTCCAAGTCTGATTAGCCTCATCCTTGGTTAAATTAACCAAGAAAGCTGCCTTTGTAGTACTTAAAGGAACGTTACTAATAGTTCCGGCATTATCGTCTACAGTATAGGTTTCTGAAGAAACAGTAGCAATAGAACTACCACCACCCCCATAACCAAAAGCTGTAGCCAACCCCCAAAAACTCCCATTACTCTGTCCCACAAAAGAAACAGCTATAAGAGCTAAGGTAACTGGAATAAAATTGAACTTATTCATAGGTCTACTATAATTATTTTATTATTAACCTCTTTATTATTTAGTTACTCCATCTTACTTCTAATCATCGTGCAAAATGACTAGAAAGAAAAGAAAAGGACATCGAGTGTCTCGACACATAACTACATTTAGTATTATATGCAAATACTTCCCAATTAGTCAAGTACTTTCTTACCAATCTTGATCCTCAAATACTCTTTCCGCCTCTAAATAATACCCACCCTCCCTATTCGGTTTCCCTACAATTGAAATGTCCTTTTCAATATCCGAGATATATAGGTCTAAATCATTAGAATTAATTCCTTTTCGTATCCTTGATTCAGGAATACCCACACTCTTAGCATAATCCTTAATATAATTAGTTAATTCCAATGTCAGTACTTTCGGATATCTCTTTGTATAATCAGTATTAGCTTCTACATTATCAACCACGAAATAAGATTCTCCCTGATCATCCTTTCCAATCCAACACCAAGCAGCCACAACCGGTATACCTCTAGTTTCATCAAACACATTCACTACCTGTATCGCACTTTCAGTTAGATAATCACTAATAGCTGACTCGCTACTATCAGCCCCACATCCAGACTCAATGGAAATACAACAAGGGGAGTAATTCCCCTGATATAAATCTACGTCAGGATCCCTATTCCATAGCTTTACAGACATTTCATTTTTAGCAAAAGGACTCTTTTCCTGCTTTTCAGAAAAAGTATCGTTCAGCTGCTGAATATCATTTTCTAAATGATTCATTGTCTCATTCACTTTCTCTTCCAGTTCCTGAACCACTCCAACCACCTTCTCCTCACCAACCTTATCACCCAAAGCACTCAACAAATCTTCTCTAAATCCACCCCTAAAAGATTCTATACCACTCCTTAAATCATAAAAAGTTCTTTTTAATACCTCCTTTGCCTTACCAATCTTCTCCTTTCCTTCTTTAGAATAATCACCCCGAACCTCCAAATCCTTCAATGTTTTAGATGTTTCCCTCAATCTAGTTGACTTCTCAGATAATGATTCTAACCTATCCCAAAAACCAACAGCCCTCTTCTTTAAATTGTCTAAATTCTCCTGATGAGCCGCTAGACCTTTTCGCATTCCCAAAATCTTCTGCTCATCCTTCTCCTCCTTACCCTCTTCTTCTTTCAACCTCTCCTTTATACTCTCAACCAAGGCAACTGTATCAGTATATTTCTCCGGATATGTCACTGCTTGATTTAATTCATCCGAATAATCACTCAGCGAATCCCTAATATACCTGACATAATCAGAAATCGACTGGCCCATCCTCACCAAAGGTATTTTAACCATTTGAGAAAAAGAAGCTTCTTCTTCGTTTTTCAATATAAAATCATCTTTTCTCGCATATCCTAACCATTCCTCAGTATCAATCAAACGACTCATTTCCGCTATTGTCTCAGGATTATTCATATAATTCCCTACTTTCTTCTGCATTAAGACTCTAAACGCCTGACTCCCAGTATCTATTTCAGGATTCTCAGTCATTATCTGCTTCTTCCAAGAAAATAAAGAAGAAATATTTTCTTTAGAAGTCTCATCAAATTCATCAAATTTGAAGAACAATTTCAACCCAAATTTTGGATTACTATCCATCACCTCCTTGATAAATGGATAAGATTCCAAAGATTCATAAAAATCCTCCCCGCTACCAAGGTGTTTTAATAAAGCTAGAGCCAATCCCGGATTACCCTCTGCCTTAGTATACATATCCTCATCACGACTTTTAAGCTCTCTGAAAAATGCCTCTGTCCTTTCGTCCAAAGACATTACCTCTTCACCAGAAATATCTTTCAGAAATAACTCCTTCATCTTCAACGCATTGAAAGGATTATCACTAGTAATCAGCTCTATCAGTATTCCTCTAATATAATTCCTAATAAACTCTTCTGACAAATTAAACTCGTTCTTAACCACCAACGCATCGTATGGCTCACCTCCATACATATAGTCATACTCTAAATCGCCTTGCAAAGCGACCATAAAAGCCTTTTCCGCTGCTTCTCGTACCATCGGATCCTTGACTAATTCATCTCCACCAAACCTCCTCTTAATATCAATAGCCATTTCATACTCATCTGTACTATCATCCAGTAATTTCTGAGAAACTGCCTCCCTTATCTCCTTATCAATAAACTCTTGAGAAAGAGAAAATATCTTCTTTACAAGATCAAAAGCTTCCAAATCGTTCCAATAAAGATAATAATTAGCCATACCCTGCGCTTTTTTCTGTAAAGGTACTAAGGATTCTTCTGACAATCCAAACTCTCGGACTATCTGCCCTACCTCATAAATCATATCCTCGCCAAGACTATCTAAAATAAGACTTATTTCCTCTACTATCACTTCCTCCAAGGACTCTCCCGATAACTCAAAATAGTCCTGAACAGCTTTAGCATTTTTTACATCATGATTCCTTATCTCATGAATAAGGAAATCCCTTCCTGCAGTTTTCACTCTCTCGTCACTTAGCCCAAATTTCTCAGATATATTCTTAGCAAAATCAAAGCCATTGTCTTTTACTAAACAATCGTAAAAAACATCCTCTATCACTTCTTGAACCTCTTCTTCAGCAAAGAACTTCATGTCAAGGTCCAAATTATCCGCCAAAAAACACATCGTATTAAACGATTCCGTCCTAGCAGCCTCCAAAAAAGCTCTTTGAGTCACCCTAACCACCTCCTCACTATGGATATAGTCTTCAATAAATGAAAACTGCTCTTTAAAAGATAAAATACTAGAAGCATTCCCTTTAGAAATTACATTCAAGAACAAAGATTTAATCTCCTTTTCCCCCTCTTCCCCTATCTCTAGATCTACAGGAAAATTTTTCCTTATCTCTATTACATTAAATGCATCACCCTGATACACCTCATCCATAAACAACCTCTTCAATTGCTCCCTCTTCTCTTCACTATCAAAAAATTCTCTCTCAAGACCAAACTCTTTCTGTAGCAAAATCATCCTCCCAGTACCTTTCTCTAGCCCTGCATCCATAGCTCTTTTAATCTTTTCCATAAAGACATCTTCAGGAATAGAAAGATTCTCCTTAATCCTCTTCGCCTTATTATAATACCCCCAAAAAAGAGCATCCATAATACTCTTATCCGCCTTTTCTTGTATTACCTCCGAAGACAAGAAATCATCTACTTCATATTCTTTTGCTAAAAGAATTAAATCCTTAAAGTTCCTTGCCCCTAAATCTTCAAGTAAAACATTTTTAACTATATCTTGAATATCCTCCTTCTCAATACCAAATAATTCATTAATAACTGATAAATACTTTTTCTCTTCCTGATTCATCTCTCCCTTAATATAAGAAAATGAAGATTTTATTCCTCTTAAAGCATCTCTCCTCATCTCCTCAGAATAAATAAGACTCTCCCTACCTTTAAGCATCTCCAAAGCATTACAAAAATCCTTAAAACTATGCGTTCTAAGCATATTTCCCAACTCTTTCTTTAATATCTCAACGCCTTCGATTGATTCATCCCCTAACTTCTTTTCAAAATCCTCTTTACTACCAAAAGATTGCTTAGATTCTTCCTTCTTAAAAGTCAACGACTGCCTTAAGGAAACCCTCTCATTGTCAGGATAATTTTCCGGAAACCGCACCTCTATATTGTCGAAATAATAAGTCATTCCAGTATCCATTGATACCTTTCTCGCTAGCTCCTGCCACTTCTCATAAAGATCAGTTCTATCATCCTTAAATACTGGACATATCCTCAAATCTCCCCCCGCCTTAAGACACTTTTCCACCTTATTAACCAATTTATAAATATCTTCTCCTTCTTTCTCACTAGAAAATAACGAAAGACTAGCTCTAGCCAAAGCATGGTCCAACTTATCAATAGAAATATCATCCTTAACAAAATCACCATTTAAAAAATGATCTCTATACTCCTCTCTTAAGGCTTTAAAATCTCTATTAACCCAATCATCAGACTTATCAATACCCTCCTGATTCCTCTCTATTCCATAAATATCATCTGTTAATCCTTTTTCAAGACAATACAGCAAGAATTTCCCTTCTCCACAACCGATATCAAGTATTCGCTTATCTTTAATATCCTCTTCTTGTAAATCAAAATCCTTAGCATATCTTCCATATGCTTCCCTCAAAGCCCCCTCTAAAGTCTGTTCTTTTTCATAATTCAACTCCTCAATCAAATGATCAGCATACAAAGAATCTAATAGCAATTTTGCTTCATCATCCCATTCAGCTATTGGCTTATCAATATTATCCTCTATAACCCTCATAGCCTCATGTTTAATTGCATCAAAACCAAGACCATTCTCTATTGATCCATCAAGCTTAAGGACTCCTTCCTCTTGGAATCTTTCCATTACTATTCTTCTTATTATTATTGCCCCTATTATACCATTAAGAAAACAGAAGGGCAAATCCCTTCTATTTCTTCTTCAATAACTCCGCTATTAGACTAACCAACCCTTCTCTAGTACAACTTTTAATATCCTTTAAGCTACAAGCATTAGGCTTCTTCAAATCCCCTTTGACTATCAATTTTCCTTCTACTTCACACGTCGTAGACCCCACACCATAAGTCCCAGCAGGTATTATTTCTTTAGAAGTATCCAACCTCAATTTATTATAATCCACTATTGAGATATCACTAGCCGAAATCGATATCACTAATCCATCCGTATTTCTTATCAAAACCAAAGAAGTAGTAGGTCTCAAATTACTTGCTTCCAAAACCAACACCTCCCCATTATTAATCGTCTTATTAAAATACTTAATCGAACAAAATGAAGTATATACAGTGTTTGTCAGTAGGGTATAAATATTAAAAGGTGTAGTATTCCTCATCTTCGCAAAGACTTCATAAATAGCATAATCAGGATACTTAGACATTAATAAAGCCGCTGAACCAGCTACAACTGCTGCCGCAAGATTGGTTCCGCTTACGGTCTCATACTCAAGTTTCTTCGCTAAAGCCGGAACCGTAGTTGTCACCAAATCCTGTCCAGGAACCCATATATCAGTATATTTACCTCCATAATTCGTCCAATTAGTTACCATATAACTGCTCTTCTTAGTTGCCCCTGCCCCTAAGACCATATTTACATCTTCGCTACCATTTGAAATAGGAGACAACTTAATCTTATCCAAATCTTTACCCACTTGTTTAGTCGACTTCACATCTCCATTTCCCGTCGGAGCCACCACTAATACTCCCTTTGAATATGCCTCACTTATTGCCTTATCATAATCCTTGCTATAAGCCATCACCCCACTAGTACCTAATCCAAAGACAATAATATTAGCTCCATTCTTAACCGCATAATCAATTGAACTAATAATTGCCTGCTTATCACAAGCTTTAGCATTACAAGCCGTCAAAGGCATTATTTGTACCTCAGGAGCGATTCCAGCCACCCCAATATAATTATCAGGCTTTCCAGCAATGATTCCTGCCATATTGGTTCCAATGGTATCCTTCGGCTTAAGGTCATTGTTCTTATCTATGAAGTTCCATCCATTCAAATCATCAATATATCCATTCTTATCATCATCCTTTTTGTTCCCCTTAATCTCCTTCTCATTAATCCAAATAGCATGCTTCAAATCAGGATGATCTATCTGCACTCCACCACTAATAATAGCCACCACCACACCTCTCCCTTTTGAGATATCATATGCTCCATTATACCCTTGAACATTCTGATAGGGGTCAACAGCTAAAACCACACCACCCGACAGAAGCCAGCTCGATAACACTAACGATATCAATATTGATTTGACATATTTATCCATTATATTAAGAATACCAGATACAAAGCTAAAGTCAAATCACTATCCCTTGATAGCATACACTTTTATTCCATCCCCCTCATGAACTAATTCCAACCCCTCATCTTCCAAGAATCCATAATGGATATTATCTACCCCATCAAGGTCACTAATCTTGACTATATACTTTATTCCAAACTCCTCCTTCATAGACCTATACCTTTCCTCATTATTCATTGCAGGATCTATAACTAAAGAATCTAACTTAATATAATTCAAGTCAGATTCTTGAATCCTAATATCTCCCAACTCCACGCTTTTGCTCGAAATAATCCTTTCTCCAAAAAACCTTCTCGCTGGATTAGCCGTAATCACCTTATTATTAAAATCCAAAGAAAGATATAAATGCCAAGGAAGAAACAATACCTTGCCTTCTTTATCCTTATCTAAAACCATCTTAGCCTCTGCCCAAGATGCAGGATAATCTACTGCCTGTATCTGCTTATTAAATCCTCCCCATATCAAATAACCAAACATCACTGGCACAATAAATATGACAGATACAAACATATTAAAAACTAATTTACTTTTCCCTTTCAAAAATTCTGAAATTACTACCAATCCCCACCCTGCAAAAACAGCATAACACATAGCTAATAATCCAATAAACTTATGTGTATCACGAAAACCAGACCAAAAAGGTACATTAGAAAACATCCACATATTCAAATCTCTAAAAACAGTGTTTCCTGCTCCAGTTGCAAAAACAAATGAAGCCCCAGCAATCAAAGAAAATGTCATAGCCATCGCCCTAGATTCTGCATTTTTGATCTTTATCGACAGTCCAATTAACATCATAACTGCTAAGATATAGAAGGCAGTCCAAAATAAATTACTGTCTTGAGGCCAAGCAAAGTACTTTGCCCAAGGATTCCTCTCCCCCCAAAAACCATTCAAAGAAGCCAAGTTAAGCATAATATCAACTTCCTTGTACTCTCCAGCCGAAAAGGCCGTCCAGTGACTCTCAGATAACCTTTTCTCTATCGGCTTGTCCCTATCAATAGCTGGTACCACCCAATAATTAATAATAATCATTAATAATGCACTGGAAATAAGGAGATTAGCAAAAAGACCTTTTACACCATCATAATTTTTCCGAATAGCCTTGTCTGCAAAAGCATATATAACATATATACCTAAAATCATAACAACCATAACAAAATAGTGAATAGAAAAAAGACTAATCAAGAAAATTGAAAAAAACAATTTCAAAGTATTATTTAAATCAGGCTCTTCTTTCATCTTCAAAAGATAATGAAAGAAGAAAGGGAAAAAAGCATAACCCATTAAATGAGTCCATTGCCCTGCTAAAAACCTAGAATAAACAAACGGATTAGCTAAATATACTAACGAGGAGAACAATCTTCCTTCAGTACTATTTCCCATTGGCATATACTTAAAAGCCATATATCCAATTACAAAAAATAACAAAACTAAAATCCCTTTCTGCACTATCCAAGCAGGAACCAGCATACTAGCTACATAAATAAGAGTATTAACTATAATACCATTGGAAAAACCATCAGCATTGACAACAAGGCTCATGTCAGGACCAAAAACCATATCCAATCCAAATATATAACCAGGTAACAACCCTTGCCAAAGGATCAATATCGCTAACCCCAAATAGATAAAAGCATATTTATTCATACAAGAACCCAATAGTTGATTGATTAAACAAGTTCATCATACAACGATTAAGGAAAAATGTGAATACAAAAATGAAAAAGCCGGCCCACAAGCCGGCTACTTCCTTAAGGTTCAATGATAAGAGGATTGCTCCTTGGAGCCTCGCAATTAACAGGAGGTCCATCCTCAGCTCCAATCCCACATCTCCAGGTCCATTGATTCTTAACTAGAGTAATATCAGAAATAGTAACAGTCGCAGGAGTACATAGCAAGGATTGAGCAGGTTTAATCATTGTTTTCTGCCCTTCAGCAGCTCCACAAGCAGGACAAGCATTAGTCATTGCATTGTAAGAAATATATCCAGAGCATCCAGAAGTATTACAAGCTCTAACTCGGTAAGAATAGATAGTTCCACAGCTATGGTCATTGTTAGAATAAGTTCTAGAAGCAGAATTCTGAATAGTGACAAAAGAAGGGTCTGCTAATTTCTTTCTATCTAACTGATAAGAATTAACTGTATTAGGAGCCTGACCCCAAGAACACTGTATTCTAGTTCCAGATAATCCACTACAGACTAGTGAAGTAGGATTACAAGCATAAGTTAAAGCACTAGAAGAGTTACTCCAACTACTGCAAACTGATCCAATACAAGCCCTAACCCGATAAGAATAGGAAGTACCACATGATAAGGATGAATCAGTGTAGGAGGTACTAGAAGGGCTACCAACAGTAGAATAATCTCTCTGCAATTCATAACTAGTAGCTCCAGATGAACCTGTCCAAGAACAGTTAACTTGAGAAGCAGAAGCTCCACTACAAGTTAAAGAAGAAGGAGTACTTAAATTGTAATTACATAGAGAAGAAGTAGCTCCTCCATCATAACTAGCACAGTTCCACCTAAATGAAACTCCTGTATTAGCCTGATTAATAGCATAACCAGAAGAACAAGCATAAGCAGAAGAATTATTACAGACCCCAGGAGTACCACAGGATTGAGTCATAGGAACACTACCACCAGAACATCCTGAAGGTAAGAGAGAAGTACAAGTCCTAGTTCCATTAGAACAAGTCGTCCAGGAACCACAAGAAGTACAGGTCAAGGCTGCTGTATAGGTACAAGTACCAGAAGTAACTCCTCCGTCGTAACTAGCACAGTTCCATTGATAGTAATTACCACTATGGTATTGATTAATAGCATAACCAGAAGAACAAGCATAAGCAGAAGAACTACTACATGACCCAGGTGTCCCACATGACTGAGTCATAGGAACACTACCACCAGAACATCCTGAAGGTAAGAGAGATGTACAAGTCCTAGTTCCATTAGAACAAACAGTCCAGGAACCACAAGAAGTACAAGGATTAGACAAAGTAATCATACATAAACTAGAACCGCTCCCCCCATTAGTACCATTACAATACCAGAAATAGGTTGGGTTATAGTCATAAGTAGTGCCTAGGGTTCCAGCTGAACAACAATATTTACAACTATTATTACAGACTCCATTTACAGGAGAAGCAGTCTTGTATGCAATACAAGTAGCATTACTACCTCCATTACTACCAGAACAACTCCAAACCCAGTAACTACCGCTCTGATAAGGACTAGAAGGACTACCCTGATTACATAGTCCAGAAGTAGGAGCAGAAGAGAATGAACCTCCATAAGCACTACCACACTGCCCATTAACAGGAGTAGCAATAGTAATCATGCATAACCCTGAACTGCTTCCTCCATTACTTCCATTACAATACCAATAATACGTAGGATTATAGTCATAAGTAGTGCCTAAAGTTCCAGATGAACAGCAGTACTTACAGCTGTTATTGCAGGTGCCGTTAACTCCTGCTGGCGCAGAAGATCGGGAAGCATAGCAACTAGCATTAGACCCTCCATTACTACCATTACAATTCCAATATACTGTACTTCCTTGTGCCGGAAAAGCAGTATTTGAAGAAGAACCAGTTGAACATTGGGTATATGAACCATAACTAGTTTGAGAATAAGGGAAAGTTACGCCATTAGCTGAACCGCATTGTCCATTAACTCTTGCTGCAATATACGCAATACACCAATCCGACGTAGAACCCCCATTAGATCCTTGACATTTCCACCAATAATTACCTTGAAAAACCTGGAATGAAGCGACAGATCCTGCACTACACAATCCAGAAGAACCTGAACTCAAAGAACCATCTTGAACAGTAGTACCAGATCTTGAACCACACTGTCCATTAACCGCTGGTGCACCTCCTATAGTTCCACTAGAAAAATTTTCGACGTCATAATAGTTATCACACCAACTTCTTCCATAATAATCAATACCACAAGGCTGAAGCATAAAAGAACCATATGTACCAGGAGCAGTAAGAGTATAAGAATTTCCGCTACTATTATGCAGTACGTTAACAGTCGTCCTAACCCCGTCTTTGAAATAATGAAGATTATAATTTGTTGAAAAACGAGTTAATTTTTCACTAGGAAAATAACGAGAAACTTGATTCCAAGTACATTGAATAGATCCTCTTAAATAACATTTAAATTCAAGTTGATAGTTTATACCAGCCAAAGAATTCTCAAAAAATAGGAATCCAAAACAAAATACAAGAACCGCAAGAATTAATTTATTTATATATTTCACCATAATTACTTATATTAAACTATCACTATAATTATTTAAACTAAATAACTTAAAAAATAATAACATTACTCAACTACTAAATATATAAGTACCATAAATCCCACAAGACTTAATGAACATCTCTTAATAATAAATTATAAGCTGTAGATAAAATAAATACACGATTCATCATTTTGATATATATTATCTTAATATATAGTGGTCCCCTTTGTCAACACAATATTTAGGAATTAAAAAGGTGGATTTGTTTGCTATTTAGGGTTAGGTTGCTAATATTTGTTTCACCCATAAGGATTATCTTGTCTTG
>Ga0302238_1001978_pt1 | contig 15279 bp, 12 predicted proteins | sample AAG_UR_Asn_MG_FD_193527 | JGI IMG/M metagenome (GOLD analysis project Ga0302238, IMG submission 193527) | Enriched activated sludge microbial communities from anaerobic digester in WTTP, New Holstein, Wisconsin, United States - AAG_UR_Asn | ecosystem: Engineered > Bioreactor > Anaerobic >...
CCCGTCGGCCCTGGCTTCCCCGGCGTCCCCCCGGGAATCCCGTCCCCCCCGGACCCGGAGAAGGACGAACTGATTGGGAAACAGATCGTCCTGCCACGGGAGGGCTCCCGTCTCCCGGAGACCCTCACAGGCATCCTGGGAAATTTCCGCCTCCAGATAGCCCGGGTACAGCTTGTCGATGCTGACCTTCTGCTTCTCGTAATCCACCGCCTTGATCCCCAGCGAGGTGGCCTTGACCCGGGCGTTGATGTCCTTGGATACGAAGAACACCGTCTTGCCCTGCTGCTGCTGGAGCTCGTAGGCGGTGAGGATGATCTTGTTGTCCGGCGAATCGGCGGAAAAATCGATGGGGGCGTCCTTGGCGTAGGTCAGGGCCACCGACACGGTCGACCCGTTTTCCAGGCGGACCCCTTCGTTCAGCCGGCCCTTCCTGCCCGCCTGATCGAGAAAACGGACCGCGTGGCGGGCGTTCCTCCCCTTCTCGTCGCTGCGGGTTTTCAGATTGTCCAGTTCCTCCAGCACCCAGAGGGGGATGACGATTTCCGAATCCCGGAAACTCAGCAGGGCGTCGGGCCGATGGATGAAAACGTTGGTGTCCAGGACGAAGGTTTTCGTGGGGCTCATGCCCCCAGTATACGCTCCTTTCCGCCGTCGGGCAATGATGGATAAAGATTCATCGATTCTCTTTCCCATTTCGGAAAACCGGGTGTACAATGGGGCAATTACCCCAGCGGACCCCCGCCGTGTCAAGGAGAGCGCCCGTCATGAAAAAGATCCTGGTCATCAACTGTGGAAGTTCCTCCCTCAAATACGAGGTCTACGACATGCCCGAGCGACGGAGCCTGGGCAAGGGCCTGGTGGAGCGGATCGGGGAAAAGGCCCCCGGCAAGATCCGCCAGGAATCCGCCGGCGGCGTGTACGAGAAGGAGACCCTCATCCCCGACCACCGGACCGCCATGGGGCTGGTCCGGGACGCCCTGATCGATCCCGGCGCAAAAATGATGGACAGCCTGGACGAGATCGCCGCCGCGGGCCACCGGGTGGTCCACGGCGGGGAGGCCTACGCCGCCTCGGTGCTCATAGACGACGATGTCATCCGGACCATCGACGAGGTCTCGGAGCTGGCCCCTCTGCACAACCCGCCGAACCTGACGGGGATCCGGGAAGCCATCGGCCTTCTGGGAAACAAGCCCCAGGTGGCGGTCTTCGACACCGCCTTCCATCAGACCCTGCCCCCCGCCGCCTACCTCTACGGCATACCCCGGGAGCTGTACGAAAAATACCGGATCCGCCGCTACGGGTTTCACGGAACCAGCCACCGCTACGTGGCCGGCGAGGCCCTGCGGATGACCAGGAGGTCCGAGGAAAACACCAATGTCATCACCTGTCACCTGGGCAACGGGGCGTCCATCACCGCCATCCGCCGGGGGAAATCCATCGACACCTCCATGGGGTTCACCCCCCTGGAGGGGCTGGTCATGGGAACCCGGTCCGGGGACATCGACCCGGCGGTGCTGCTGTACCTGATGAAGCGGGGCTACACGGCGGACCAGCTGGACACTCTGCTGAACAAGAAGAGCGGCATGCTGGGACTCTCGGGCATCTCCAACGACATGCGGGACATCGAAAAGGCCGCCGCCGGCGGAGACAGGAACGCCCAGGAGGCCCTGGATGTCTACGCCTACCGGATCAGGAAGTACATCGGCGCCTACGCCGCCAACATCATCAAATTCGACATTCTGGTCTTCACCGGCGGGGTGGGGCAGAACAACGTGAAGATGCGGGAACGGATCTGCAAGCGGCTGGAGACGCTGAAGGTTTTCCTGGACCCGGTGAAAAACGTCGAGGTGGGAAGCAATCCCGGGATCATCTCCCATGAGTATTCCCAGGTGGCGGTCCTGGTGGTGCCCACCAACGAAGAGCTGCAGATCGCCATGGACACCTACGACATAATCTTCGGAACGGGCTGACCGGATCGGTGAATCCTCGCCGCGGCCCGACGATGGGGGCGTCCGCTCCCGCCCGATGGAGATCCTCCTTCCTGACCCTGCCGGACGGGCCCTTCTTCGATGTCCTCAGAAATTATCTGGGGGATTTCCCCACCCCCTTCAACAAGCACCAGCTCATGGACGCTCTGGAAGTCTTTCTGCGCCGTCCCGAAACCCGCAGGCGCATGATCGGTCTGGTGGACCACCGGGATGCCCGGATCATCACCGCGGTGAGTCTCCTGAACGCCCCCGGCGCGGAAGATCTGGCGATTTTTTTCCAGGGAGAGCCGGAGGAGCGGACCCTGCCCCTCGCCCTCCTGAACCTCCGGGATCGGCTGCTGATCTATCTGGATCGCGGGTCCGGGAAAGAGACATTCCTGCCGAACCCCCATCTGTGGGACGACCTGAGCCGGGACGTCGTCGATCCGGGGCTCCTGTTTCCCTCCCTTCCCGCCTCTCCGGAGAGCCTTCCGCCCCTTCCCCCTGTCGGGGGACTTCCGGAGGATTTCCGCTCCTCCCGGCTGCCGCGGCTCAGCCAGGCCCTCGCCGCCCTGGGACTGATGCCCCGGAGCGGGGGCAAGCCGGATCCCGAGGCGTGGAAGGAGTTCGCCGGGTTTCCGGAAATCGCCCGGCTCTGCCTCCTGGTCCGCTGCGGGCGGCAGGAGGATCTCTGGACCGCCTGGAAGGAGGCGGAAAGGCTGGCGGCCTTCCTGCCCGCCCTGGGGAGCGGGAGGGCATACACGCGGAAAACACTGATCCTCCTGGGCCGCCTCGCCGCCCAGGGCCTGATGGAAAGGCCTTTTCTGACCGAGGAGATGCTCGGCGACCTGCAGGACTTCCGGATGCTTCTGCCCTGCGGCGCGGAGGGTCTGGTCCCCAATCCCCGGCTCTGGGGGGAGGGGGAAAATCCTCTCCCCGGCGGACAGTCCCCGCCGCCGGCCCTGGCGAACCCCGCCCCTGTTCCGCCCCCGCTCTTTCCGGGCGGGGTTTTCTTCCCCCGGCCCTTTTCACCCCCCCGGATCGACCTTCCCCCGCCCGGCACGGAGTCCCGGGCAGGGAGAACTCCGGACCCCCGGGCCATCCGGGAGGAGCTCCTCCGGCGGCTCTCCGCCGCGGACCTGCCGGAAGACCAGGCCGGAGAAATCCGGGAGAGGATCCGCCGGGGCCTGGTGATATCGCCGGAGCAGATCCGCCCCGACCCGGCGCGGAGGGAGAGGGCCGAAGCCCGGGGCCTGGACTACAACGGCAAGGTGCTGGTCATCCGGCAGGCGCTGGAGGACGGCTTCGACGGCCTGGAAATCCTTCTCCACTCCGCCGACGGCGTCCCCTCCCGTTTCCTGGTCCGGCCCCGGGAACTGCGCAGGGACGGGGTCGACCTGGTTCTGACGGCGGAGCGGGAACCCCATGGGGAAAGCCTGGAAATCCCGGTGCAGAAAATCAGCCTGGTCCGGCGGCTTCGCAGTTTCCTGATCCGGTAGGGGACGTCTCCGCGCCGCCGGGCATCGGCGCCGGCGGCGTCCTGGTCCGGATCCTTCCGCGCGATGGAGACCCTTCCGCGGCGGGGGCCGCCTGCCGCCGATGACGGAGCCCCGGCCCGGGGGGTACCCTCTCTATTTACTCACCACTCCCGCCTCCCCTTGCCCCGCCCTCTCCGGGACCTTACAATGGAGGGCATGGAAAAGCCCGACTTCTCGCAGGCCGCCAGGGACTACGTCTTGATAGAAAAAGCCGTTCTCTTTCTGGAAAAAGAATCTCTTCCGAACCCCGACGCCTCGGCGGACCCCGCCGCCGTGGCCGCCGGACTGGGCGTTCCCTATGCCGATTTCCGGCGGGCAATCCTCCGATGGGCGGGGACGGAACCGGAGGCTTTCTTCCCGCTGCTCACCCGGGACCAGGCCCGGCGGCTTCGGGAAGGTTCCGGGGATTTCGCGGCGTCGGGGCGGGAAGACGCCGGCCCCTACGGGGAGATGAGCCTCCCCGGTGAGATGCATCTCCCCGGGCTGGTCGCCGTCTTCGACGGGGGGGAGGCCGCCGGGGATGGGGAACTCCGCTACGGTTTTCACCCGTCCCCCTTCGGAACCTGCATGGTGGCCCTCTCCCGACGGGGGATCTGCGGGCTCCGCTTTCTCCGGGAGGGGGTCGGGGAGGCGGAAATCATCCCATGGCTTCGGAAACTCCGGCCGGAGGCTCCGGTGGTCTTCGACCCCTCCGCGACGGCCCCCCAGGCGCTGCGGGTCTTTCTTCCCCGACCCCATGCGGCTCCCGGCGGCGGCTCCGTCCCGGAGAACGGGGATCCCCTGCGCCTTCACCTCCGGGGCACCGGATTCCAGCTCCGGGTCTGGCGGGCCCTGCTGCGCATCCCATGGGGAGAAGCGGTGACCTACGGAGACCTGGCCCGGCGGCTGGGCACTCCCCGGGCTGCCCGGGCGGTGGGGGGCGCGGTGGGGGCCAACCCCATCCCGTTCCTGGTGCCCTGCCACCGGGTCCTCCCGGGGTCCGGGGGTTTCGGCAACTTCGGGGAGGGGCCGCCCCGGAAGAAAGCCATCCTCGCCTGGGAGTCCCTCCGGGCCTCCGCCGGACAGGGGCCGGGCCGATGAGGGCGGTCCCCGCCGCCGGCGGCCGGTCTGTCCCAGGCCGATGAGAGCCGTCCCCGCCGCCGGCGGCCGGTCTATCCCAGGCCGATGAGAGCCGTCCCCGCCACGGCGAGGAAAACCCCTGCGGCCTTCAGAGGCCCCAGGCGCTGCCCCAGGAAGATCCGGGAAAGAAAAACCGTGGGCCCCGGGTAGAGGGCGGTCACCACCGAAACCAGCGCCAGCATGCCCGAACGGGCGGCCAGCAGGAAGGCGATGTTGGCTCCCATATCGAAGAGTCCCGCGACAACCGCTATCCGGCGGGTTCCGCTCCGGACCGTCAGGGGTCGGTGAAGCAGCAGGGCCGACGTCCCCACCAGAACCAGGGAGGTCCCCCGGGCCGCCGCCAGGGGCCACAGGCCCGAATCGGCGCCGGAGCGGGACACGGCGATGAAGAAACCGCCGAAGCCCAAGCCGGCCAGGATGCCGTGGATCAGGGACCTCCGCGCCGCCGGGTCCCGGGACCTTCCGGTGGGGGGCTTCGACACCGGTCCCTCCCAGGTCAGCAGAACCGCCCCGGGAAGACAGAGCCCGGCGCCGATCCATCCCGCCGGAGAAGGGCTGTCCCCGGAAAGAACGCCGAAAAGCATGGGCGCCAGTGCGCCGACCAGGGCCGAGACGGGAGACACCACCGCCACCACTCCCCGGCCGATGCCGTGGTACAGGAATCCTATCCCCACGGCGCCGCAGACTCCCGCGGCCAGGCCCCAGACCAGATCCGCCGGGACAGGGGAACCACGCCCCACCACGGGTCCCGCCAGAACGGCCGTGAGAAGTCCGGCGATCTGGGAAAAGAAAATGACCGAAAAAACCGAATTGCGGCGGGTCGCGAAGCCCCCGGCGAAATCCGATGCCCCGTACAGAAAAGCCGCCGCAGACGCCAGAAGGATCGGCATGAAGGCACCCCTGAATGTTGCATGATTCACTGTCCTTTCGGAAGCATACCCGCCGGACCGAACGCGTCAAGCCCGGACCGCCCGGACTCTGCCCGCCCGGGGAGGCGAGGAGGCCCCCGTCGTTGCCGGGAAGCCTCATCACGGCCGCCCGGGGGCCGCTCGTCCGGGGGCCGCTCGCCCGGGGAGGCCAGGCGGCCCCCGCTTTCCGGAGAAGGTCCCGTTCCGCAGAGACAGGGCCTGAAAGGGACTCCTCCTGCGCCGATGCCTCCTTCACTGCGGCTCCTTCCGGAGACTCCGGCCTTGTCGGAAAAAGCGGGGAAAACCTCATCTTTCCGCTTGCCCACCCGATATATAGCGTGATAGAATGGGCTCTGCCGGGATGAAACCGCTATATCTGGAGTGATGAATGCGCTGTCCCCACTGTGACGGGCTGGAAGACAAGGTCCTGGAGTCCCGCAGTCTCGCCAACGGAGAAAGCATCCGACGGCGCCGGGAATGTCTCTCCTGCGGCTACCGCTTCACCTCCTACGAGAGGATCGAGGAGAAGCAGCTCATGGTGGTCAAGGCCGACGGCCGGCGGGAGCCCTTCGACCGGGAAAAGCTGGAGCGGGGGATTCAGCGGGCCTGCGAGAAGCGGAACATCTCCCAGGTCACCATCGAGGAGATGATCAACGACCTGGAAGACCAGGCGGCCATGATAGGCAAGTCCAGCCGGGAGATCGCCACCCGGGACATCGGGGATATGGTCCTGCTCCGGCTCTACGACCTGGACAGTGTAGCCTACATCCGATTCGCCTCGGTGTACCGGCGCTTCGAGGATGTGGGCCAGTTCATCCGGGAAATCGAGTCCCTGGGGAGCGGCCGGGACGACGGCGGGAGAAAAAAATGAGAATGAGGGAGGTTCGGGCATGAAGCGGCTCGACGGCGACACCGCCGACAAGCCTTTTTCCGGGGTCCGTCTGGTGGTGAAGCGAAACGGAACCCTGGAAAAGTACAACCGGGATAAAATCACCGGCGCGGTGGCCAAGGCCGTGGAGGCGGTCCGGGGGACGGAGGACCCGGAACTGGCGGAGACCCTGACCCGGCGGGTGGAAGAGAAGCTGCTGGAGTTCACCCGGGGACGGCACCCCAACTCCGCGCCGGCCATCGAGGAGATCCAGGACATCGTCGAGACCGTCCTGATCGAGGACCGGCAGGTGGACATCGCCAAGGCCTACATTCTGTACCGGGCCCGGCGGGAGGTCATCCGGGACACCAGGAAGCTGATGCTGGATATCGATTCGACGATGGACGGTTATCTGTCCCGGTCGGACTGGCGGGTGAATGAGAACGCGAATGTCAATTATTCACTGGGAGGTCTCATTCTCCACAACTCCGGGACGATAACCGCCAACTACTGGCTGAAGAACATCTATTCGGAGGCGGTGGCGGAGGCCCACCGGAACGCGGATTTCCACATTCACGATCTGTCCATGTTTTCGGGATACTGCGCGGGCTGGTCGTTGCGCCAGCTCATCGAGGAAGGACTGGGAGGTGTGCCGGACAAGATAACGTCCCGGCCCGCGCGGCATCTGTCCACCCTGATCCAGCAGATCGTGAACTTCCTGGGAATCATGCAGAACGAGTGGGCCGGGGCCCAGGCCTTCTCCAGCTTCGACACCTACCTGGCCCCCTTCGTCAAGGTGGACGGTCTCTCCGAGGGGGAGGTGGCCCAGTGCATCCAGAGCTTCGTTTTCGGGGTCAACACCCCCAGCCGCTGGGGAAGCCAGGCCCCCTTCACCAACATCACCCTGGACTGGACCGTGCCGGCGGACCTGGCGGACCTGCCCGCCCGGGTGGGGGGCCGGGACATGGACTTCACCTACCGGGACTGTCAGCCCGAAATGGACATGATCAACCGGGTCTTCATCCAGATCATGCTCCAGGGGGACGCCAACGGCCGGGGTTTTCAGTACCCCATCCCCACCTACAACCTCACCCGGGACTTCGACTGGGAGAGCGAAAACGCCCGGCTCCTCTTCGGGATGACCGCCAAGTACGGAACCCCCTACTTTCAGAACTTCATCAATTCGGACCTCAACCCCGGGGATGTGCGGTCCATGTGCTGCCGGCTCCAGCTGGACAAACGGGAACTTCGTAAACGGGGAGGCGGACTTTTCGGGTCCGACGAGTTCACCGGGTCCCTGGGGGTGGTCACCATCAACCTGCCCCGGATCGGCTATCTGGCGGAGTCCCGGGTGGATTTCTACCGCCGGCTGGACCGGCTGATGGACCTGGCCTCCGAGTCTCTGGTGGTGAAAAGGAAGGTCATAAACCGGCTGCTGGAGGCGGGGCTGTTTCCGTACACCCGCCGCTACCTGCGGCACCTGGACAACCACTTCTCCACCATCGGCATCTGCGGGATGAACGAGTGCCTCCTGAACTACCTGGGAAAGGACATCACCTCCCGGGAGGGCAAGACCTTCGCGGTGGAGGTCCTGGACCACATGCGGCGGCGGCTGGTTTCCTATCAGGAAGACACCGGAGACCTGTACAACCTGGAGGCTACGCCGGCGGAAAGCACCAGCTACCGCCTGGCCAAACACGACAGGGCCAGGTTTGCCGACATCATCACCTCCGGAGATGAGGAGCCCTACTACACCAACTCCAGCCAGCTTCCGGTGGACCACACCCCGGACGTCTTCGACGCTCTGGACCACCAGGACGAGCTGCAGACCCGCTACACCGGGGGAACGGTCTTCCACGCCTTCCTGGGGGAGGCGGTGGAGGACTGGAGGTCCTGCCGGAACCTGGTGCGGAAAATCGCCGAGAATTATCACCTGCCCTACTTCACCATCACCCCCACCTTCTCGGTCTGCCCCAGGCACGGCTACCTGCCGGGGGAGCACTTCACCTGCCCCACCTGCGAGGCGGAAACCCGGGAGGAACTGGGACACAAAATACGGGAACTGGAAAAGGAACGGGAAGCCGTTCTGAAGGGAGCCTGACATGCGCACACTGGAAAACATCGATCAGGAACTGGCGGATCTGAGAAGACAGCTGACCCAGGTTCGGGGGACCGAAACCGAGGTCTACACCCGCATCGTCGGCTACTACCGGTCGCTGCGGAACTGGAACAAGGGAAAAAAGGAGGAGTACCGTCACCGTCTCCCCTTCGATCCCCGGCTGGAGGCTCCGGACGGGACCGGCGAGTGGGTCGAGGAGAGTCTGCTGTCCGCCGGGGCCCGCTGAGCTTCCCCCGGCGCCGGATGCATGATGAGAATAGGCCTGGTCAAGACCAGCCTTGTCGATTTTCCCGCAGAGGTGGCGGCGGCCCTCTTCATCCGGGGCTGCAACCTCCGGTGCCCCTACTGCCACAACCCTGAACTGGTTCTGGGGCCGGAACCTCCGGGGCTTCTGGACCCGGAGGAGGTCCTGGCCTTTCTCCATCGACGGAAAAATGTCCTGGGAGGGGTTTGCGTCTCCGGCGGGGAGCCCCTTCTGCACCCCGAACTGCCCGAGTTTCTGCGGGAGATCCGCCATCTGGGGCTCAAGGTGAAGCTCGACACCAACGGCACTCTGCCGGAGGCCCTCGGGCGGATCGAAGCGGATTATATCGCCATGGACCTGAAAACCGTCCCGGAGAAGTACGGCCTTCTTGCCGGGCCGGCGGCGTGTCTTCCGGCGGCCGGACCCGGCTCGGCGCCACCCCGGAACGGCCGCTGTCCGGCGGAAGCCCATGCAGCGGCCGGTCTGCCCGCCGGACCGGCGGCCAGCACCGACGCCGCCGCCCCCGGAGCAGACGGTCTGGCGGCCGCCGTCCGGGAGTCGGCGGCCCTCATCATCGACAGAGGCGGGGACCACGAGTTCCGCACCACCGCCGCTCCGGGGATCTTCGACCCCCGGGACATCCCCGCCATGGCGGAAATTCTGCGGGGAGCGAAGCGCCACATCCTCGCCCCCTATCGGGGGGAGAAAACACTGGACCGGGACTACGGGAAAAACGCCATCCCCTGCACGATGGAGGAACTCCTGGCCTTCCGGAGGGAGTTCCGCGTGCGGGGGGTTGATTGCGACCTGCGGGGAATTAGTGGCGAAGGGACTTGAACCCCTGACCAAGCGGATATGAGCCGCTTGCTCTACCGACTGAGCTACGCCACCATGCTCGAAAGCAGGGAAAATATAACAAAAGCGGCGGAAGCCTGTCAAGGCGGCGCCCGCGGAAAATCGGGAGGACGAGGATGACCCATCGATGCGAACTCACCGTTCGGAGTTACGAGTGCGACGGCTACAACCACGTCAACAACGCGGTGTATCTGAACTACCTGGAATACGCGCGGATGGAATTCCTGAAGGATTCGGGCTTCGATTACGGCGCCTTCACCCGGAAGGGCTACGGGCTCATCGTCGCCCGGATCCGCATCGATTACCGGCAGCCGGCCTACACCTACGACAGACTGACCGTGGAGACCACCTCCATAAAACGCCGCAGGACCTCCGGAATTTTCCGCCAGGTGGTGCTGAAAGACGGCGCCGTAGTCGCCGACGCGGAGGTCACCTGGGCCACGGTCAACTCCGAGGGCAGGCCCTGCCCCCTTCCGGAGGGCTTCGACCTTCCGGCCCTGGAACCGCGGGAGGAGGATTAAATCAGATTGGAGCGCCGGGCCTCCTCCAGGAGCTTCCGGTTCCACGCGTTCTTCCACTGGAACGCATGGTTGTGGGCGGTATCGTCGATGCGGCTCGCCCGGGCTTTCAGGTGCCGGACCGCCTGGCCGAGAACGGTGGTCCTGTCTTCGAAGACCTGGTCGCGGCCTTCCGGCAGGATGCGGCTGTACCAGTAAAAATGAAGCATTTTATAGGGGTCGTTTTTCGAGTCCTTTTCGTCCATGATCAGGCGGGCCATGTCCTCGATGGCCGCGGGATTATCCCGGGAAAGGCCCGACAGGAAGGCGGAAAATGTTTTCCCCAGATGGGGGAGAACCTCCGAACCCCGGGCCCGGCCCACGGCGAGGTTTTCCAGGAAATAGAAGCCGTCCTTCCAGAGAAAGGCGTCCCCCAGGAAGCAGCCGCCCCCGTAGGGGATCCGGAGGAAAGCTTCGATCCTCTCCCGGGCCCCGGCGATGTCACCCTGGAAGTATTCCGCCTCCGCCGCAAAGTACAGGGCTTCGGGGTGGGACGGAAAGCCGTCCAGAAGGTCCAGCCCTGCCCGGTGGTCTCCCTGAAAGGCGAGGCACCTTCCGCTCCAGGACGAAACCATCCGCTCCGCCTCCGCCAGCCCCAGACGCCGTGTCTCGTCCCCCAGGGCCTTGAGGAGGCTTCCCGCCTCGCCGTATTCCCCCAGCTCGAAATTCGCCCGGGCCTGAATGAACCGCGCCGCCATGGACCAGCGCAGCTGCCGGAACCCCTCCGCCGCCCGGGCAACCCCGGGGCAGATCTCCAGGACCCGGGAAAAATTCCCCCGGGTAAACCAGGCAATGGCCTCCATCAAGGCGCACTGATAACTTTCCCGGGGATGCCGTTCCCCCGCGGCCTCCCGCCCGATGCGGAAATACTCCACCGCCTCCGATGAAGAACCGCCTGCGAGCATCGCCGACCCCAGGGCCCCGTTGGCCCGGGCGGAGCCGCGCCTGTCCCGGGTCTCCTGGAAAATCATCACCGCTCTCTTGGCGAGGGAGAGGGCGCTCTGCGGGTCCCGGAGCTTCAGGAGGCACATCGCCCGCTGGATGAGCTCCTCCCCGTGGAGGGGGTCCCGGGGCCCGGCGGAGGGAAGGTCCCCCAATCGGGAACAGATCCCCCCCATGGCGTCCGCGTCGTCCCCTGCCAGGGCCAGCCGCAGGCCGGCGGTCAGCACGATCCTCCGTTTATCCCTCATGAAGTCCCCGTCACCGTCATCGTCGGGGACCGGATCGTTTTTCAGAATCGACGCCGCTTCGGCGGTGTTTCCCCTATCCAGCAAATCGGAAACCAGGAGCCGGAAAATATCCAGGGCCCGGGAAGGGGAGCCCTTTTCGACGAAATACCGCAGAAGACGGGCATCCGCCCCGAAGGCGCCGGCCATGCCCAGATCATGGAGAAAGACGACGGCTTCCCGGTCCAGGAGTTCCCGGCGTATGGAGGGGTCTTTTTCGAGAAAAGGCAGGGCCTTCACCTCCCCGGGAAGGCCCCAGTCCCCCAGGCGGCGGATGATCTCCCGGCTCCGGGCGCGATTTATCCCGACCTTCTCCAGGAACTCCTCAATTTTCCCCCGGGGAAGCATCCCCTCGGTGTCCTCCAGAACGTAGAGCGTCTCCCGGTGGACCCGCTCCTGCTTCAGCAGAAACCGGACCAGCGGGCGGAGGACGCCCCATTCGCGGATCTCCCCCGACAGGTCCTTTTCCTCCGGAATGTCCTCCGGCGTTTCGACCCCCGCGGCGAGTTCGTAATACAGGGCCGCCGCCCGCCCCCGGGACCGTTTGAAGATGCCCGCCAGCCCCCGGGGCGGAAAGGAATCCGAAGCGATCCCCCGGTGCATTTCCAGAAACTCCTCCCTCTCCAGGGGCGGGGACGGGAAGGTTCCGTAAGGGATGGATGCAAAAGGGCCGGGGGGAACGGGAGACGGAGAGGTGAAAACCACCTGGAGCCGGCGGCCCTCCAGATGGTCCCGGAAGAGCCTCACCGCCATCCCTCCGGCGCTTTCGGAAAAGTTTTCCCTGTCGCGGCAGAGAACCACCGGGGTTGCCCCTTTCCTCCGGCAGGCCCGAAGGTAGGCATCCAGCGCCGCCGGAAGGGCCTCCCCGGCGTCCTGCACGGGGAAATCGGGGCACAGTCTGTTCTCCTCGTTCCGCAGATAGGCCAGAAAGGCGGCGTTCCGGTCCCAATGGAGTCTTTCCTGCGGCTCCATATGCCGGGTCAGCTCGTCCTCGGGAGGAAGCTTCACCGCCGGGACATCCGGCTCCCGGGGGGAGGGGAAGAGGGTGAAGGCCCCGAGACCCGCGGTCGTTTTTTCCAGCGCCGCCCCGAGGACGATATCCATCCCCGAAAAGGGCGGCGTCTCCACCAGAAGAGCCTCCGGAGGCGCGTCCCCCCTGGCCCGCCGGGCCAGCTCCTCCTCCAGCATCGCCGGAACAGTCTGCAGACGCAGGAAATCGCCGAGTTTTCCGAACCCGGGGCGCCGGACTCCGGCTTTCGGACGGGCCCGGAACAAACCGTCGGCGGATTCCAGTTCGCAGTGGGGCTGAAAAAGGTCCGCCGCGCTCCGGCCCACCAGAAGGCCCTCCCCGGTTTCCCGGTTGAAGATCCGGCTCTTCATATCCCGGAGGACGCTCTCCCCCGGTTCTCCCCCGGGGTAGGCCTCGGCGAGGAGGATGTAGCCCCGCAGCGGCTCAACGGCGTCGAGAAGCCCCTGGAGGCCGAAGCCCGCGGCGAGGATCCCCTCCGCTTCGCCGGAATCCTCGAACCGGTAGAGATAGACACCGTTGTCCGAATGGCCTATGGTCCCGCCCCGGGATTCCACCGCCGCGGCCAGGCCCCGCTCCAGCTCCCCCAGAACGTCCGGCTCCAACCGGACCAGCTGCCGGTACCCGTTCAGCTCCAGGATGAAAACCACCATCCCGGTCCCCTACTCCGACCATTCCTCGGAGGAGGGGTACAGGTCGATATTGTCGGTGGCCCCGTACAGGAGCTCCAACAGAAACAGCCGGTCCGCCTGGGCGATGTCGAGAAACATGATGCCGATGTAGAGCCGCCCCTGATCGTTGAATTTCCGCATGATCCGTCCGCCTATGGACAGGTCCCTGTTCCCGATGTGCAGGGTGAACTCCAGGTCGGCGAAGAGCAGAAAGGCCGCATCGTACTCCTGCAGCGGAAGGCAGAACTGGATGCCCGAGGCGCTGATGTCGATGACCTCCGCCTTGTCGACCCGGTCCTTCACCGGCTCCCCCCTGAAATAGCCGTTGACCTTGAGGCTGTAGGCCAGGAGACGGCCGAACTGCTGCAGAAAATCCACCACCTTCTGGGAAAAACGTCGTCCCCCTTCCTTGAAGGTCACCAGATACAGGTAGCCGATGATGTAGTTCTGGTACAGGATGGGGGAGTACAGCTCCTGCAGGATGCCTTTTTTTTCTTTCTCCCCGTTCAGCTGGACCAGGGTGTTGAGCACCGTGAAAAGCTCGACGCCCTGGTTCGTCTGGGACAGGATGAGCTCCTCCCGGGACAGAACCCGGGGCGACAGGATGAGGTCCTTCTCCGGCACCGTGGCGCTCATGCTCTGGGGGTAGAGGAAGACCTTGCCGGTATAGGCGATGAGTTTTTCCTCGAAGGTTTCGGGCCGCCTTTCCCGGAACATGATGATCTTGTTCTCCGATGAGATGCCCTGGGCCTTTTCGCGGAAAGCCGCCAGAAGTCTGGTGATTTTGGAGGCATCGAAATTGGACGTAACCACCGGTTCGTCGGTCGCGTCGCCGAGATCGTAGCTCACGGTCTTGGGAAAGTCCAGTTCGATCCTCTGCCCCTGGATCATGAAAGTGATCCGCATATCCTCCGTCGGGGCCACCCGCTCGTAACCCCGGGACAGATCGCGGAAAATCCCCTGGGGGGAGCGCAGAACCAGAGAGGTGTCCTCCAGCGAAAGGATCTTCGTCCTGAAGGTCATCCGGGTCCCCCGGAACTTGAAGAAAAGGTTGACCTCTTCCTCCGGGTTCGGCTGGGGCTGCCCCCCCTTGTCCAGCGTCATCAGGAGGTTTTTCCCCTCCACGGCGCCGAGACGGCAGGTGAGCCAGCGGTTGCGATACCGCATTTCCATCGGCGCCTTCATGTCCACCAGGGACGCGAGGATGAACTCTTTTTCAATGCGCGACACGGACTGTCCCATCGATACCCGTTCCTTAAGTATGCTACCAAAGTATACGAAAAAACAAAAAAAATAACAGGTGTCGGGAGCCCATTCAGAAGAAGGCGGTGTCCGGGCCGGGATCGAAGGAGCCCGGGGGAAAGGGCTCCCCGGGACGGGTCAGATCGTCCAAGTCCATCGTCAGGGCGGACACATACCAGACTCCGTCCCGCCGGTCCGCGACGATTCTCCCCCGGGCCCGACCCACGGGACCTCTGAGAAGGACGTCCGCCACGGCCGTCTCCGGGCCCCCCCGGGAGAAGCGTATCGTTCCGATCCTGACCCCGGAGACGGCCTTCTTCCCCCCGGAAAAACCCTCCAGGCTCCGGAGCAGAAAAGGGCGGTAATCGGGGTGTATTCTCTCCTGTGGGGATATCCCCTCCCTGAGATCGGAGAAGAAAAGGCGGAAAAGCTCCCCCACCTCCCGGCTTCGGGGGTCCGTTTCCCGCCCCGTCAGAAGTTCCCCCAGGGTGAAATCCCCGGGGGACACGAAGTTCCCCGGCGCGGAAAAGAGGGGGTCCTCCTTCCACGGGAAGGGCCGCACCGGCGGGGCCGTTCCGGAGCGCGGTTCCGCCGCCGGCGCCGCCTGACGGGGTTCCCGGGTCCGCTCCGCCGCCGGGGGAGCCGGCGCCGCCTGACGGGGTTCCCGGGCCCGTTCCGCCGCCGGAGCCGCCGGAACGCCCTCCCCCCGGGGCATGGGGGGCTCCCCCCGGGGGATGCAGCCCGAGACCAGCAGAGCCGCGGCGAAAAAAAGCGGGGCGGGGGAAAGAATCCGGCAACCCATCGCCCCAGAGTGTAGCCCAGCGCCCCGGGAGAGTCAAATCCGCCCATCCCTCCTTTACAGCCCCGGCGCCCGGGGCTACTATGGGGGGGTGACGGAACGGGACCGCATTCTGCGCCACCTGAACGGTGATTTCACC